>Ga0210059_1012796_pt1 | contig 12619 bp, 11 predicted proteins | sample Ectturendosymbi2_FD_188042 | JGI IMG/M metagenome (GOLD analysis project Ga0210059, IMG submission 188042) | Ecteinascidia turbinata endosymbiont from Florida, USA - Sample 2 (SPAdes) (version 2) | ecosystem: Host-associated > Tunicates > Ascidians > Unclassified | place: Key West, Florida...
GAGATCAAGCAAACTTAGCTTTTGTCAGTATCGTCCTTGCTATGTCTATGATCGAACTCACGTAGGAACTTCAGACGTAGCTAAATACGGCATTGTTTAGCGTAACACCTAAAACTTTCCCGTTATACATGAAGGAAGGTATTTCGTGTGTAAATATTCCTCCTTTTTGGTGAAAAATGTATTATTCGCTCATATAGTATTTTCCGAACCACATCATAATTCAGTACTTTGCCTTCAAAGTGGCCCCCTAGAGCAACTACAATGTGTAAGTGGCAGGGGCGGAGCCAGACATTTTCATTTGGGGGGGCCACTGGAGGGGGAAGTTTTGCAACAAGGGGAGCTGTCAATGGTCTGTGTAGGACTTTCAGAAAGAGACCTGAAAAATTTTGGGGGGCCAGGCAAAATTTGGGGGGGCAGTGGCCCCCCTAGCTCCGCCCCTGGTAAGTGGGCTAATCTGCTTTCAAATGGTGCCCCTAAAAGCAACTGCAATGTGCAGGTGCTCTGCTTTCAAATGGTGCGCCAAACAGTAACTGCATTGTGTAAGTACTCTACTTTCAAAGGGACCACAATAGCAACTGCAATTTGTAAGTCCTACACTTTCAGAGAGGCCCAAAATAGCAAGTGCAAGTAGTCTCACTATGCTTTCAAAGGGCCCCCAATAGCAACTGTAATGCGTAAAGTACCTTGCTTTCAAAGGAGCCTAACAGCAACTGTAATGTATAAGTAAGCTTCCTTGCTTTCAAATGGGTCGAAAGTAACTGTAATGTATAAGCACTTTTCTTTCAAATTTTAGTGATATCTAGTGCTTCATATTTAAATTTGGGGGTCAAGACTTTCTTTGGGGAGATAAGCGTGGGCTCCTCCACTTGGGGGGTATGGATTGCGGCTGATACGGCTCTGGCTAGGACTACATATTTTTCTGCTCCCGACTGCTGTATTGGGAATACAAGCCAATAAGGCAAATAAATGTGCTTCCTAGCAGAGAGCAAAATGTGCGTCTTCAGTTGGTTCAACATTGTAGTACTGCCTATACCTAATTATGAATCTGTTCATCACAGCACACTTGGACCCGTTTCATCGAAAATGGCTTGTTTTTTCGAAAATTGGAAAAGTGGCTTACAGAAGATCAGGTTGTTCAAAATTGTAATGGCAAAACCTAACGGGGTCAAGAAGCATGATATTTACTTACCAAACACATGCGGGAAAGCCACTGGCATCCGCAGGGAGGAGCAAAACGGGCATTTCACCCCTGGAAATCGGGTCTAAGAACCAAAAATTTCTGGAAAGCCTGAAATCAGCAGCTTAATTCCGATTAATTGATTTACTTCTTGCAATACCAGCATATTTGCCGGTATGGCACACAGCAAAAGAGTCAGGTTCACTGTTCTGTTGCCATGCCGTGATAAGCTTGTTGTTCACTCACGTCGGCTCCTTTGCAGGGTTGCCAGGTTGTCATAAGCAGAAAACGCCAGATCAACCTTAAAAAAGCCAACTACAGTAAACCTCGGTTAATCCGGATCTTCGCCAAAACCGGATAAAACTGGTGGTACGAATGATTTCTAACGTTTTTCTTTATAAAAATCTTCGGTTTATCCGGATCTTCGCCAATAGCGGATAAAATCTGCTTTTCAAAAAATTTGCTCGTAATCCGGATTTTTGTCCACTTACACGCGGTTGTGTTCGCAAAGTGCATTGACTGGTCTCTAGGAAAGATTCGACACTTTTCAGGCGCAATACAAACGTGCTCACGATCACCAACGAACGCTTAAAATTATCATAACAACGCCAGCAACATTCCACTAATCGCAGAGACGATTATTACGTTACACACGGGCATAGGATATCACGTTGAACAATACGCTCAAGGGACGCCGCCGCACCACGCTTTCAGTCTATTGATTGGTGTTGAGTGTACGTATGTAGTGGAGTGTTATCCCTGAGTGTATTGTACTCGATAGTCGGTAATATGTTTTAGTCACTGCTTATGCAGCAGTCGCAGAAATCTCTGCGTCAGTCCAAAATCCCAGATTTCTTCGCAGCCAAGTAATCTAAAATTATGAACTTAAGATTTTTCATAACTGCGTGAATATGGCGGTAACTACTTTGTTATACCATTGTAAATACATCACTAAATTCATTTTACTTCTGCGAAAGTTTGCTGTTGGGTGGTAAATATGTTCAATGTAAGTAATTTTCAACAATAACTCAGTACTTGGATGACGTCAGGCTAGAAAAGACTATCTTCGGTTAATCCGGATTTTCGCATAAACCGGATAAAATCGTCGGTCAAATCGAATCCGCATTAACCGAGGTTTACTGCAGCACCAAAAAAAAACAATGCAATATAAATACACAACGAGACCTTTACAGCACCCAAACGGGCTTGTAAGAGGCAATGTGGACATATTATATACACAAAAGGAATAAAGCTCCATTAATGAACCTCTCGAAACTTTTGGTCTTGCTGAAGAGTAACCTGAAACTGCTAAACTAAAAGCATGAAATAGCAAAACTAAAAATTATAAATCTATTGCAGTTTCCAATAAAAGTTTATCATTCTGCGTCCAGAATCTGCCAAATCAACCTAAAAACTGTGATTGGTCAAAAAAAGCCAAAATTACATTTGGCCTTTTTAAAAAAAAAGCCAAAGGAGTTAAGAAGCCAAATTGGCAACACTGCTCCTTTGCTCTGAAGAGACAGGTTGAGAAATTTGGGAGCGTATTGTTCTACTTCGTCTTTATTGCGCAACAATAACATGGCAGCAAATCTTCACTTCAAGTTACGATAGTACCAGGGTTGCCAACTTGGCTCTTTTGAAGCCAGATTTTGAAATTCTGGATTTTTTTTGACGTGCTTGTTTTTCTAAATCCAAGAAGCTAGACAAAATCTGGCTTTTCAGTCGGAAGGCTTGACCCTGACAAAGGATTGTCAGCGCTGCATGTTCAACATTATAAATCTCTTCTGACGAGTGTCTACGACCATGCAGGGTGAGATCTTCCCCTCTTCTGTGTGGACAATGGTTCCAAATTCTTGTCTGAAACTTACTAATGTTTATCCACACCACGTACGCATGAGATACAAGAGCAACAGAGAAAACTGTGATTTGTTGATTGGGTAAACGACGTATTTTCAGACAGTATGTCTTTAGTTTAGACGTACAGTAGCAAAATTATAGGTCAGTGTGAGAAAGTACAAATATGTTGCAGGAGGAAGCACGTTTGATAAGGTTACAATGTACGCACTGTCTTGCTTAGCATTGTCAAATTCAAATGCAGATGGAACAAATTTTCTCAAGTGTTACTTTACTAAAAACAACGTTAAGGAATCGAATGAAGCTCAGGATGCTAGACTAGATGCATTGTTATGTATAAAAACGAATCTCAGTTTCGAAAAAACATGTTGCAAAAACTTTAGTGTTACTCTAAAAACGCTCGATTTAAGAAGAAACAAATGTGTATGACAATGTAATCACGGGAGAAGCAAATGCTTTGAAGATTTGGAATTGTATTACATCAATGACTCTGACAAGTTGTAAAACAGTATCCATCTTGTATTTGCTATTTGGCTCTTTTATGACTAGGTCTGGCTGTTTTTGGTGAAGACGCGTTGGCAAGCCTAGGTAGATGTTTTGCCGCATGTGACTGTTGAACGCAGACATCTTTGGCAGGTAATGCGGCGAGACAGTTATTGTTGATAGCGGTAACCCACGTGGCTATAGGGAAAGAAAAGAAATAATCAAGGCAGATACGGTAATGGCGCTGAATTTTTTTGCAATATCTTGGTTCGGAGGAAAGTTGTTCATTTTTTAGGTAAAAATTACTGAAAGCATTGTCTTGAAATGGTTCTGTATCGAAAACGCCCGAATTTTCCACTTTCACAAAAATTTTTCGGCCTTTCAAACATTTGAATTTAAATGTGTAATGTGTTGTGGAGCCCCCTTTTTTGAATCCACACAAAACGCCAAGTCTGAATGCATCACTGTATTATAACAGACGACAAAAGAAACGATTGGATTGTAAAAACAGGGTCGTCGCCAGTGGTGGGGTCCAGGATGCAGAGCCCACCCATTTACTAGAAATGGGTGATGACTTAGTCTTTCGGCCAACAAATAACTAGCAGAATCGCTTATGCGTAGGTCCCTTCATCCACCAAAACCAAGTGACGCACCAGGGTAAAATCGGAATAAGGGCTCAAAAATGTGCAAAAAGAAAAAATTTTAATCATGTTATTTTATTGTTTTTTGAAGTGAGTGGTGCAATTTGGGAAAGCCAATGCCTGACAGTAAAGCCATACGTTATTACCACGAAAATGAGTAGTATGGGCAAGGTAGAGCGAAAGATATAATGCAAAAATTAATTCACAAATAAAATTAGTCCTGAAAACGAGTTCTGCAAAATTGAACACGTCTACAAAGGAATCACACAGCATACTCATAGAGTCATAGCGGGTGTGGTAAAGCTTTTTGAAAAGTCAAGCACACTTCTTGGAAAATTATTTACAAAAATTGCTCATGGTGGTGCCAAATGTATAAAAAAGCTTTTTTTCGTGCCGTAAAGAGAAAATCAGTCACGAAGAACTTTACTGGTTTAAGTAAGATTCTGCCTAACGCTACAGCAGAAAAATAGACCCGACGAAGTATGTTCGTTTTGAACAAGCGCCAATAAAAAGAGGAAAAATCTATCAAAAAAGCGTGCAATTTTGAACAAGATGACTTTTCCAGATCGAAAATCTCCCAATTGCTTGCACCATGAGCAACAGATTGTGATTGAAAAAAGCTATAAATAATAACATTTGTGCAAAAACATAGTTTTAGGGCCATTGAATTACACAGTGAGAGAATCTAATGTACGAGAGTACAAGAATGCATGAAAAACATTCGAATCACATCCGCTTAAGAAACTGCGAATATGTGAGATTATCTGTTGAAGGTCCAGTTCTGCTTTTTTTCTCCAAGTACATTCCCATTGGTGTGTTTATTGCGTCTGCGATGCTTCTGTTCCACGCAAGTTTCTCAATTCCAAGCAGCTGCCGCACGTTAGAGGTTATGAATCGTACATGGTCAAAATCGGTCACACCCAAACGTGGCAAAACACTGCAACAAACAGTAGGAAGAATAGTTCAAGGTATAAATCCATGCACAGAAAGCAAAAGAACAGAGACACAGTCTAAACAAACATCAGTGAAAGCAGTTCGAAAATAGCTCATGTTTGAATTACAAAAGATCACTTTTAAGTATGTTGTGGGAATAGTAGCTCTGCATTGTAGGTTGTACATACTTTTAACTAGAGATCGATCGATATGTCGGCCGATATTTGGGTTTTACCGATATATCGGTATCGGCCAGCAGGTGTTGACAAAACGCTGTTATATTCCTCGCACATCCAGACAATTTGCGCAAGAAAGCACAACGAAGCAAGTCAAGACAATTATCTCACAGCAAGGCTAGCAGGTGCGGTTTCATAAACAAGCAGACAAGATTAACCATGGAGCATACGTCGGCCGTCGCAGCCGAAACAAAAGCATCATCGGGAAGTTTCGCAATGCTCGGAGCTACGACGTGCAGGTGTTGTGTACGAATAAACTCCCGTTGTACTTCCGGAAGTTTTCGCCGCACCAAACGTTTGACTGTAACGTAATGGTGCAGAAGTCCAATCGATGCCTAGTTTAGCACAGATTAATTTTTTAAATGTTTGCATGCAAAATGAGTTGCGTTATGTCAAGCAACATTGATGGCGGTATGGATATGATTACAAATCCAATCGCTACTCACTAGTGACGACAACGGTCGCTGTGAAGCAGTTGCACATAACATCTTAAAAGGATTCTATTTTTCTTAACTTGATGTGTTAGGCCGAGCGCGCTGGTTTATACTGTACGCAAGCTAAAATATCGTGTTCGTGGGTTAACTTAATGGACATTTTCCACGAGGCATAATAATGATAATTGTGATCTTACAATCCAAGCTGTTGCAACGTGTTGGTTTGTGAATATGGCGCACAAGTTGCGGAAGCGCTACTCCAACGTTTCACAAATACTTTGAAGTGGTGATTTGTCATTTGGTCCGATAGCAGCGCGGTAGTCAGTTTTCATTGTTGCATCACAATTGTTGTTGTCCGTTAATTAAACACGATCAGCAAAAGCAGTGTTTGCAACAACGCAAGTTAAAAGCGCAGTGTTTGTCATTGGATCAGAACTACCGTGGCATTATTGCACAATCATAGGGTGGGTAATACGCACATGCGCATCTTAGCTGTTCTCATGGCGACTTGTTCTTATCGAATTTACTTCTAGCGGACGGGCGGTAATCGGTTATTATAGCCTAATGCTGCTTTTGTTTACGCTAGGTTGTAGATGACCGGTGAACTTACTGCAGGCTACTTGGTGAAAATGCAGAAAAATTGTGCTTTCTGCATGACAGTCTTAAACTGTTGATATGGAACTACCGAGTATTGACAATTCAGTTGAGGTGTTTCATTTCATACCAATACCAGTACTTCAGTTGCAGTAACTAAAGCAAGTACCGTAGTTTGCTTTTTTAAGGACATGCAGTTATTTAATGTTACATGACATCAAAATTCCAAACTTGACTCTTTAAGACTTGGATTGACTTTTCAAATTGAAAACCTACTGAGATGCAGAAGAGTCTGAAAGGTTGATTCGTGAAATATATACTTGATCAAAATTTCACACGATTTATGTAGTATATTAACTGTTAACAAACATATTATATTAGACCAAAAAACTTACTGCTGTTTTGGAAAATTTTCATTTGGAAAAATTTTCATTTTTGGCAATGAGCAATTGAATACAGTGCTGTACTAATTTTAACCTCTTTAACTTGATACTTTTCATTGTTCACCATCTTTAAACTTTCAAGCACTGTTTTTGTTTTTTTTGGTTTAAGCACTGTAGACAGTTCTTTTACATTCAGTGCTTTCTGTTTTGTTATTTTAACATTCTTTTTTATTCATGGCACTGTGTTTATTCATTGCAAACAGTTTATACTTCTATGCTAACAAGTTAATCAAATATTGAAATTGCTGTAAATTCAAAAATTTTAGCTCATAAATCCTGATTTTTGAAGTTTTTGAAAAAAGGTACAGCATAAAATACATCATATTTTTGATAATGAAGCGGAAAACAAGATTTAAAAATTTTGGAAATATCAGTATCGGCCTCCAAAAAGCCATATCGGTCGATCTCTACTTTTTACAAGAAAATTGATTTCTAAAAAGTTTGGGTTAGCAGTAATATTTTTCACTTGATTATCAGAAAAAGCATGAAGCAAATTCAAATTTCAGCAGTGTGAACACTAGTGAACTTAAAAAACTTTGAAGACAGTGAAGCAAGTCACCACTGATACTTGAGTTGTGCTTCAGAGTTTGCCTTTCCACTGATGACAAATTGAAGGCACACGACACAAAGCTTTCAAGAAGTTTTTAGGAAGATTTCCTAATCTGATTTTATTGTATAAGGATTCTTCTATCAAACAAACATATGGATTAACCAGCTTACATATCCTTCAGAATTTCAAGATAAAAAATGAAGCTGGTTACACTTATTTATCGCATAGCACATGGGGTCATAGGTGGCGGAACTAAGGGGGACCGCATGGGCCTAGGCCACCCACTTTTCTTTCTGGGGGGGCCTGGCCTCTCCACTTTTGAATGTCAAATTTTGCCAAATTAGTTTAAGCAACACAATTAGTATTGGGTCTATTGTTAAAGTAAATCTTTAATGAAAAACATGTTGCAGAAATTTCACAGTACTTTGTCAATATTATTTGAAATATCATCTGTACTTTGGCAGTGAATTTTGCAGGATTTCGCATTTGTTTGGCAAAATACGCTGTGCACAGTCTGTCATCCTATGTTTTGCTTACCGCATTGATGTTGTTCAACAGTGTTGCCGTATGGTGTAATACAACACAACTTTTTACAAAAATGGTGTAACTTTAGATGCTTGTGTGCACGGGCATCGAAAAGCATTTTCCAGGGGGCACTAGTAGATGTTTCCAAAAGTTTTTCCAGGGTGGGGGGCCAAAAGTGGTGAAACTTGTTTTTTGCCACTAGAAACTAAGAAAACAGCCTTTTTTGCTGAAATTTTCAAAATTCATGCCCTGCTTCCGGCACTCATGCTTGTGTGTAAGAAACTGTTCGTGTCAAACCACTAAAAATTGGTGTAATTTCAAGCATTTTAACACCATCTAAATAGTGAAATTTTGCTGAACCTTATACACAAAACGAAATTTTTGACAGATCAATTTCAATTGTGGTTTTGTTCAAATAGGTATATTTATTTCTGCATACAACTTGCCAGCTACTACATATGCGCTGTTGTGTCTTTGCATTTCGGTATCTAATGCCTTTGTAGAATGAGTACTGCATTCAGTCATGTTACTTCTGTGTTCAAGATGTGGAAAAGTTGTGATTTTGAATATGTTAAGACAGGTATCAATACTGTGACATTTTTGCCTGTTTTTTAAGCTGTGTTCTTGGTGTTTATAACAGCCCAGTGGCAACTCTGGCCCACGGGCTCATATGGGTTCAGCCTGAGTCTTCGATTACAATTTATGTCGGAGAACGCGAGCTTGCTTGCTTTGTATATTTGTGCCACCACCCAAGGGTCGATCCTACTTCACTAAGTTGTTAACTCAGGCTCTTTTCTTTGTGCCTTGTCAGTGTTCATATATTTTTGTTTCATGTCCAACCTTTCACGTTCATGTTGCAGGTGACCTAAATAAAACAATGTCGTTCGTAGCAGGTGTTCTCTCGACTTTGTTTGGGCACCCTTTACTCGGGATCATCCATCAGAGCCTGAGCTGCCGGGCTATGCAATTAAGTATTTTTTATTTAATTCATATCAGACTGAATGTTTTTTGAAGCAATGGATTCGTATAGAACATTGGATTTGACATCCATTCCCATGGGCAGTTCCCATTTTGAGAAAAATTTCAAATGAATAAAAAATTGTCCAGCAACTTGGGATAATATGAATGACCCTAGTACTCAGAGGGCTTACTGGCGTTATCATTGCTCTGTGACATATGTTACTCAACAATGGACAAGCTATCATGAGAACTTCTCATTTATTGTTACGTAACTAACATCATAGAGCACTGATAATGCCCGCCAGAATGAGATCAAATGGAAATTTCAGTGACACAAGCGTCGTACGGTTTTAGTCAGTCAGAATATTGGTTTGGTGAGCCCGTGTTAACCTAGGCCGCCCCTGTAACAATCTATTTGAATTTCAGGTGGTTAACAGATACGTTTTCATAGTGGTGTAATTATGTCTAAAATAGTGTAATTTATACCTTCCTATAGTGTATAGGTAATTATGTCATATTTCAATGCTTATTGCATCACATTTTCCAATTAAAACCACAAATTTTCTACAGTTTTTTTGTCGTGTACTTGTGCCTCCCCACTTTGAAAAAGATTCCGTCACCCATGCATGGGGTACTGATACAGTCAACCAATTAATGCAAAATTAGTTTTTTCCTGACTTGAACATCATCTCACTGATTGCATAATTTGCAGTCTTTTAACTCCGGTAGTGATGTAGTAAGATCAGGATTTTTACTCACAGCAATTTTGTAGGATGAAATATATTTTATTGAAGTGATGTAATCAAACCTGTTGCTTTCAAAAATTACTAACGCTTGTAAAGTGAATGCAAATTACAACAAAATCAATTTTCAAAAGCAGATTTTTGATGGCAACAATGCAATAGCTTTGAAATTGTTTTGCTCTGATTTTGTGCATTTAATGAATTTAAAATATACCATTTTAAAATCTTTTTATTCAAACTACATACACTCAGATCAAAACTCATATCAGTTAAAACTTGGATTTTGATTGAAGAGTACTACCAATGGTTTGTTAGTATCTGTGCTCAAGGATTTTAATCTAGAAATGCAATTTTGGTTGTCATACTTGGGAGAAGATTTAGTAATAGACGTCAAGTGCTGTATCACACCAGCTTTCTCCAACCAGTCAAGTAAATGCATCAAAAAGTGGAAAAATGGACCTCTCAGTCTCACCGCTGACTTTAGTGCAACAGCCTTTTTTCTGATTTATTTCATTCATTGAGGTTCCTTGGGTAAATGCTGGCTTAACTGCATCACTTTTGCAAACTGCCAAATGTTAGTCAGTAGTTTGCATACATTTAGCTATGTCAACATATTGACACAGTTTTAAACTATTTGTGAATACTTTTGTCATGGTTGGCTAGGGTAGCAAAATATGTCTTTGTTTGTAAAAATTTATTCAGCCAATTGCTTTTTTACTGAAATTAATGCTCACAAAAACACATTTTGATAAATTTTCAAGACATTGGTGAGTAGTTTTAGGACAAATTTATTTGCTTCCCAGAATAGAAATTTTATAAAAAAGAGACAGTTATTTCTGTTTAACATTTTATATGGGTAAAAGTGCAGTTTAGAAATGATACCACATGAATATCAAATAAGTGTACTACAAAACCTCACACCACAAGCAAAAGACATTGTCATCAAAACTGTATTATTTTTTGGGTACATGTTTACTTGTGAAATTGCAAGATATTCTGCAACTAAAGTTTGTGAAACCACCTTTTCAAAAAATCACCATCACTAAATGAATGAAAACTTGACCAGCTGCTTGAAAGATTAGCTCTGTTTCTAATTTTTAAAATGAAGGCACTGCTCTAAGCACTGAACTGCAAAACATGTTCTTGTCATATTATGTATTCTCTTCCATAAAAAGATAATCATCCACAGAGCAGAGGTCAATACAATTAACAAATTTTTAAACAATTTTAAACATCATTACATCAATATCTATATAAGTTAAAATCATCAATCACTATTGATCTGAACTTATCTTTTTTGCAACAAAAATAAAATGTGAAAGTAAACAGCAGAGATATTCTAAGGCTTTTAAATTAACTTCAGAATTTATTCTAATCATGATTATAAGGACCTGCAACACAAAAATATGGATATACTTAAAACAAGGCTTACTATTGTATTGATTCTATTTTGATTATTTTGTTGCATCCATAGTTAGTATGAGTGATGATGTCACCATTATAACAAATTTTGATTGCAAATTACTTTACCATCAACTTAATTAATAGATTTGAATGTTTCAAAGTCCATTTAAAATCTTTAATAGGGTATTTGATAAAATCTATCTCAGTATTCTAACATAAACAAAAAGTAACTCAGAACATTTTTATATAGGAACATATGATTAGCAAAATATTCTAATGTTTAGCTTTGCTGGTTACAAATGTGTCATGCAAAGGGATTTTTAGAGAAGTAAATTAAATACAGTAAACAAAATTACATCGATGTATTTGGTATTAAACACAATATTCACAACACATAGTTAGAAAACATTAACACCTTTGGAGTCGGCAGGGTTTTACTTTAACAGATATACTTGCCAAGTCTTTGCAACTCCATAACTCGCCAGTCGATTGTGCTAGAAAGCTGTTCAAACCGTCAAAAGACTGAGTGTGAGTCTTCTAGTTTGCAATGAAAAAAGTTTTTTTTGCAGCAGATGAAGCCATGCCTAATAGCACACATACACTGCACAAAAACCACATACCTGGTAAGAACAAGCATGTGGGCGAAAAGCATAGGGTTGCCTGACACACCTACTTTTAATGCATGAAAAAACAAAAACCCAAAAGTGGACCCCTATTTGAGAGTAAAAAAGATATCAAATATGCATTGAGAACCTGTCAAAAGTCCACAGAGAAAAACAAAGAGGATGCCTTGGCTGCAGCTTCTGCAGGACAAATCTCGTAAAAAATTCTGGCAGAGCATAAGAAAAAACAAAAAAAACATGGCTCTCATATACAGTGGGAGACAAAACAGGAAATGAAGCAGGAAGTCACTATCATGTGGAAACACACTTCGCAGCATTGCTGAACTCATCAAAAAACTGTGAAATGGGTAATTTTGTGAAACAAAATATTACTTCATGTGGTAATTCTGAGGGGATTGATGACTTAACGTGCAACAGTTATAAGATTAAATCTCTTCTGCATAAACTACCGTTAGACCATAAAGCTGGCAAAGATGGCATTTTTCCTGAACACATTTTCTATGCTGATGCAAGTGTGTGTGTGATTACCTCAGTAGCCTGTTTAATGCATGGGAAAATTAAACAGGAATGCATGCAAACTGTCATTGTACCTATTTTCAAATACAAGAATGGGGACATAAGTGATGATGGGAACTATAGACCTGTCTTCCTTGCAACTATCATCTCCAAGTTGTTTGAACATTATATTTTGTCTTGCATCTCACCATTGTTGTCCACAACAGACAACCAGTTTGGATTCATGCCAAAACATGGCACTGGCATGTGTAATTTTTTACTTAAACAGACTGTGTCGTATTATGTAAACAAGGATACCCTAGTTTTTTCAGCAGTCTTAGGTGTATCTAAAGCATTTAACAGAGCTAACCACAACCTTCTGTTTGCTAAACTAATTAAGCACAATGTACCTACGGGCATAATCAGACTGTTGTTGAGCTGGTAGAGGCAACAGACCATGCAGTTGAAATGGGGTACCAACTTTTCTTTCTCTTTTACTGTGACCAATGGGGTAAGGCAAAGGG
>Ga0210059_1012797_pt1 | contig 12618 bp, 10 predicted proteins | sample Ectturendosymbi2_FD_188042 | JGI IMG/M metagenome (GOLD analysis project Ga0210059, IMG submission 188042) | Ecteinascidia turbinata endosymbiont from Florida, USA - Sample 2 (SPAdes) (version 2) | ecosystem: Host-associated > Tunicates > Ascidians > Unclassified | place: Key West, Florida...
CGAGTGTAATCTACTAGGTTGGCCGATCCGTTTGAGCCATTAAACAGCTCTCTAGCACAATTGGCGGAGGAGCTAGGGCGTTGGTAAGGCAACTGAAATTGCTGGTTTTAGGCTGAAATCAAAGTACGAATATATCGTACCCCGGTTCTCAAAGTGTTTTGATGCTATGACACAAAATAATGTAAATGACACTATTTCCTGTCAGTACTACAACTCTGGCCACTTCATTGAATGCACTAAACAATTGACTACGAAAGATTTGTTTATGGTGCATTGTAATGTAAGAAGTCGAAATAAAAATTTATGCAATTTACAGCAATACTTATGGTATTGTATTGAGTAACGTGTTCAATCCCACACGCAAGTCGCTTGAATTTAAGCATGCATCGCAGTAACATGAAAAACGCAAATACATGAAGGAAGACGAGGATACATACTTGGTGGTAGTAGAGAGCATACGCTTTATGGCGGAAATACATTTACTTTGATGAAACACAAGTTTTAGACACATATGCATGAACGACGCCATCATGTTAATTATAATATAGTACTGCGATGACTTCCAAGTACATCGATTTATAAAATGCATGAGGGAGTGGAAGGGTGCGAAGGACCAAGGGTCATCTAGGCTGCAGATCTTTCAAGGGCGAAACTGCTTATTTTGTAAAGGGAACAGTGCATAATAGTTAGTAAAAGTCTTTTGCTCTGGGTATAAAATGTAATATGGGTAATGCGGTTGTACAGTAAATTGAAGTAAAATGTATTGCAGGCAAAGTCAAGCCACCAGAAGAAAATGGTTTAGAGTTATCAAATTAAACATTTACTGTTTTCACACATTCAAAAATATTCGTGTATGCTAGAGAGGAAATGCGTCAAAAGCTGTAGATCACTGCAGCACCGCAAAGGTGTCACGAGATTTAAGCAGGTTGAGAACCAGTCGCGCAATCATGCTTTGCAAAAAAGAACTAGTCAATGCATGCTGAGAACGGAAATTCCCTATTTTGTGTCTACAGGTTACAGGATCCCACTACTTCATACACTGGTTTGATGCGACCAATTTTTGTGAACAACGAAACGATGCAATATTTAACAAAGATACTTCATTATTTGACAGTTTCCACTGTAACAACGTTACGCAATCAAATCAAACCACTTGGTTTGTGCACACCAATCAATTAAGAACACAGAGTATATTTCTATTATCCGAGTTATACATAATTCTTATTTCTTATACTCCTCAAAAAAAAGTACCAAACACGTTTTATTTTTTATTGCTAAAGGAATTCTTGACCAGATTTCTGTTGCACCATGTTTTATCATTTTAGCACCTGAGTTCGAACGTGCTTTTGGTAAAGCAAATTGCAGATCGCTGTCAGAGCGGTTGTTACTTGTGAAGCATTCACAATCAGGAAGCAATTGAGCGTTGCAATGTTTACAGTTCATTCGTCTAGGTTTAGGTGGGAAGCTCACTTTGCACTGCTGCGCCAGCAGCCATATATTCAGAACAGAAAAAGCATTTCAACATATAAAATTAACACACTTACGTATGCATTTTGCTTCTGGCAGTTTGTTATTCAAGTATAAATAGTCGCTTGCATTGGACGTTTTGTTTCAGAATTCGCGGAAGGTAACATCCTTGCGGTAGAGTTAGTTGTTAAGTATTTCGCCACAGCCCATCTGTTTATAATCAACACTAATTCCATGTTTGAAGAGATCATCAGGTGAAGCGACGGCAACCCATTTTTCAGATGTATTGAGCTTAGCTTTCATAGTGCCATTTCGAGTGTAGTAAGAGGTAAACGTATCAGAACAGGATTTTTGCATGTACTTCAGTAGCTTGTACCACAGAGGTGTGAGACCTTCACAAACGAAGACGTGCTGTCTTCCTTCGATATGTTTGAGTTCCCGTTTGTTAGTAAGAAACTCGTTTCTTTTTTTGTATGACACAAATCTTGCAATGATTGTGCGTGGATTCTCATTGTTTCTTGTTTTTTGTCCTAGTCGATGTACTCTCTGTATCTTTGAGATCGTTATCTTTGAGATCAATTTCGTTATCTTTGAGATCAATTTCGAGCTCATCTGCTATTTTGAACAAGACCTTTTCACCATCATCGTTGTCTTCTTTATTTTCTTCTACTCCATGAATAAGAATATTTTCTCTTCTTATGTCTTGTTCTTCTCTGTCAAGTTGGAAGACAAGCAGATTTGTTTTCTGAACCATCTCATCACGTAGTTGTTCTTTTTTTTCTTCAAGCTGATTCAACTTATATTCATCTTCAACCATCTTTTTTTTATTCCGTTTAGCTTGTTCTCAAGATTTTGTGTGATATTAGTTAGCTTGTCCAGTTTTTCATTCTGAATTAGCATTGTTTCTTTCAATTGTTGGATACCTTGCCAGAGTTGATTGAAGTTTTTCTTTTCTTTTGAACTTGACTTTCCCCATGTAGCCTCATTCATCATGCTTGGTTTCTTTATATCCAATATCAATAGATCAGTATTTAGCAGCAAGTTGCATATTGTTTGATACAGTATTAAGTTAGGTTATTACATACACTATTACAACACTATACAACACTATCCCTGTCTGATTCAAACAGAACTATATTATGAACTTGATATCATTGCTATCTCTGAACTATATTATGAACTTGATGTCACTGCTATCTCTGAACTATATTATGAACTTGATATCATTGCTATCTCTGAAACAAGAAGTAATAGCACAAACTCTCATCTATCTGATCATCAAATGCATGGATACACTTTTTCCACTGTGACTCAAAAACAAAAGCAGGTGGAGTGTGAGCTTATACTAAAAACACAATAGACGCGAAACACATTCAAGAATTGTTGAGATCTTTTGATGGCTGTGAATCCCTGTGGATTGAAGTTGATCTCAACAAAGAAAATATCATTATTGGAGTTGTCTATAGACACCCCCATAATGTCATGAATGTCTTCCAAGAAAGCTTTATGCAAACCCTTCATAAATTGACTGTTAACAAAAAAATATATATGTTATGGGCAGGCGCGGACACAGGAGGGGATGCAGGGGATGCATCCCCTCCACCAGACCTAAAGAGGTGTTGACAAGACACTTGATTTCATTGAAAATCAACGCCAAAAATATTTTTGCACTGCACACTAAAAATTAACTTGTGCTAACAATTAGTTAAAAATGTTTCTTCGGTTCATTAGATGAGCTGGCGTTGTTTGTGGAACCTGATATAAAAGAGTCAATGATCGCTTGGGCGTTCGAAGGGTGGGCAAATACCCGTTTCCCGCCCTGGAAATTAGGATTAAGAACCAAATATTTCCCGAAAAAACTGAAGTCGCCATCTCAAATTTCGATTAAATGATTTGATTCTTGCAATGACAGTTTTTTTGCTGGTATGAAACTCACACTGCACAAGTGTCAGGTTCACAGTTACAGTGTCATGCAGTGATGGGCTTGCAGTTCACTCATGTCTCTTCCTTTGCCTGCAGAGGTGGGTTGTGAAAGTCGCGAGAGGATTGTTCTGCTGTTGGTCTTTATTGCGCAACAATACCGTGGCAACGAACCCGCAAAGGTTTACTGTATATTACGGTAGCAGGCGTTTTGTTGCATGAGACTGTTGAACGTAGACATCTTGGCATGTAATTCAGCAATACAGTGACATGCTGATAGCGGTAAGCAACGTATATTTATACTTTGTGAAAAGAAGCATGAGTGAGTCTATAGTAATGCTTCCACAAGTTTGAAAAATCCATTATTAGTGCAAGTGTGACCGATGTGCCTGAGTGTCAAACTACATTTAAGCAGGCTTCTTTCCATGCAGTGTAAAATTACGTGGCTTGTTAGAATATGTCTATACAGGCTTGTGGGAATACGTCTTAATTGTTAAGGCTTAGTTCTGACATCTGAGTGAATACTGAGTGCAAAGCTATATTTGCTGTGGAGAGTTTTCATAATTCATCTGGTCAATTTTGCAAAACCTGCGTGGTGTTCTAATTCTGGTGAGTGGTCCGTAGTCGTGTCAACATAAAGGTCTACTTAATTGTCCGGTTTGTGTAGCAAGGTTTCATTGATCGCTTTGGACGAGATCCCAGACTTTTTGCAGCTCTTGTTTGCAAGTGATGCTGACAAGTCTTGCAAGTCTTGCTAGCTGATACGGCAATTAGGGAAGAGCAACCGGGTATTTCCCCCCGACATTTTCAAAAACATGTTCAGTTGTTAGTTCAGTTGAATATATCAGCTGGGTGCGGCCCTGCTTGCTAAGCAAAATAAAGTCATACTTTGTGTTTTCGTTGAAAACCATGGACATCCAATGCTTCTTTCTTTACAAATCATGGCAATATGCCAATGCCTACTTCAAAAGAAATGCCCTGTGTTAAATACCTGCAGATAGCCTGCTGTGCAAATTCTCGTAATACTAATATACCTGGCTACTGCTGCCAACAAAGCGTTTTTTGTGATTGTTACCGCAACATGGGGCATTTCCTTTGTAGTGTAGAAAGGATGAAGCGAATTGTCGTCCATTTGCATTGCATCGTCAGCAATGTTCCCTCTGAGTGCGCAAATACTCAGGACCACCAGAACTGTTGCGCAGTAAAATCTTATTCTCGCGTACTTGCAACATTGCAGAGCAATAGAAAAACCACGCAAACCAGAAGCTATTTGAATGAAATGTTATTTTGTTCGTATTTTGATAAGATTGTATATTTGTTATATAATTCACAGAGTTTGTAATTCATTGAAAACTCCACGTACTCAGCCCTAAAATTATCATGCTCACTAAAACAAATATTTTCTCAGTGCAAAATCATCTTAGAGGGAACACTGATCGTCAGCAATTTGAAAATGATAAACAAAATGTCAACCTTGCCCCCCCCCCGGAAAAATTTCTGCGGACGCCCATGAATGATCGTGCTTTCTCGCTTTCGATTTTTGTTACTTTCATGTTTTCACTCATTACGAATTGTTTGTTCTTTCCATTCTTTTAATTTCGGTTGCAAAATAAACAGAATCAACCCGCTTCTTGTTCTTATTTCATTAAAATTGCCTATAATAACAAATATTATATACAAATTACTATGAGCGTCGTGGACTATTCCAAACGAAAGTTAAAAACTGCAAGGTTCCCTATTTGAAGAGTACTGATCTAAACCTCATCGAAGTGACTACGCTCACTTGCTGCAACATACAAGTCAAACAACACTATACTGTCTACTGCCACCAGTAATTGTGCTGTAACAAACGCAACCTACAATGAGAATTAGTATTATGTCGTCACGTGAACTGTTTATCTCGAGTCCTCGATGTACTTGCGCCGACGCCAGTGACTTCGTCATCAGATTGTTTTTATGTGCCACATTGCTTGTTGGTGCCGTAGCGGTGCAGTGTTAAAGTTTGACCAGTTGTATCACTCAAGCTTCCTCTAAACTAAACCAAACTTAGACTTGTTTCCTCATAAATGTATGCATGCGAAAGTGATTGATTTACGCAATATGGTCCTGTGAAGCATTGGGTTCATTGCAAATCGATATCGCATCCCCCCGCCATATTAGCCTGTGTCCGCTATTGGTTATGGGAGATTTTAACATTGATCTGTTGAAAGCATCTAATGACCATGTTTTAGATGATTTTGCAAGTCTTACAAACTGTTTTGGATGAAGAAACCTTATAAATAAACCAACTAGGGTAACAAAAGAAACTCACACTTTAATAGATCATATATATACAAATGACTCTAAGCATAGAATGAACTCAGGCATATGTCTTTGGGATATAACTGATCACTACCACATATTTTGTATTGTTTGTCGGTCCAAATCTCTCCACAGGGTACCAAAGGTGACTTTTAGAGATATGCAACAATTTAGCACTGAAAATTTTCTTAGTGAATTTCAAATAACCCTTAGCAGTATGCCAATCAGTGAAGATGTTAATTCTAGCTAACGTTGCTGATTTCATTTGAAAATGTACTAAATAAACATGCCCCCGTAAAAACACTTTCAAAACGACAGGAACGTATTCAAAGCAAGCCATGGCTTACAAAAGGCCTGCTTCAATCAATTAGGACAAAAAACAAACTATATACAAATTTACACAGAACATCTGTTCAAGACGACCACAAATGGACTGAATTTCGAAAATATAGAAATAAGTTAAATCATCTAATAGAAAAGTCAAAAGTAAGCTATTATATGCAACAGATTGAAATTGGTAATAACAATTCGTCACTTTTTCGTCGATCCCGGCAGAATTCCTATCTTTTGTGTACATTTCTGTTCGTCAATGTGCTCAATTCGTTACCTCTTTCTATCCCTGAGAACCGTTTTGTTCGGCTAATTCGTCATTTGTAGTTTCGCTTATAAAGTTTAAGCAGTTAACACGTGTGGAAATTCGAACAAATTAAGGACCTTTATCCAAAAATTGTTGCATTTCGCAATTTGTTTCATCGAATTTATACACGAGGTGCGAAGCACGACCCGACTCCCCATTGAGAGAACCCTGAAAGTCTTTAAAGTTTATTTAAGAAATGCTAGTTTAAATTGAAGAGTCTATATAAGCACGACCTGGCCCCCCATTGAGAGAACGTGGAAAGTCTTTGAAGTTTATTAAGATGTAAAAGGTGTTCGATCAAATGGAGGAGTCGAGATAGAGTAGAGGAATCAAAGAGTTTAAATTAAACGATAAAAAGTTTCCCAATTAAAATTTCGACTGAGAGCAGCGGTTTCTACAGTTCTTTTCAGGATTGTTGCCAAAGTTACATAAAAAAAATACAGTACAGCATGGTTGAACAAGGATCAAAGTATGCAAGTCTGTCGCTTGTACTTCAAATAAAAGCACCATGCATTCGAGTTACAATGATAAAGGATACGAGCTTCTATTACAGAGTTTTCACCTGTTTGCATAATCCGTCACAGCCTAATTCGTCACTTTTTTCTAATCCCCTTGAGGTGACGCATTAGGCAAATTCTACTGTACATCTACAGGATTTTCAAAATGAAGATGGTACACTGAAAAAGAGTAGTAAAGAAAGTGCAGACAAATTCAATACTTGTTTTTCTGTGGTTGGAAAAACACTAGCTGGAAAAATTCCTCAACCCACAGTAATTCCTCCATCTTTCCAGTGTAATTTTAATAATTCTTTTTTCTTACAGCCTACATGTCCTAGTGAATGAACATGTCATCAATAATCTCAATAATAAAAAAGCTATTCCGCTTGACTGTGTTCCAATAAAATTTATTAAAATGTCTAGTTCAGCTATGTCCAACCCGCAGCCCAGTCGAGGATTTTGTGCGTCCCGGTTTAGTTTTCGCTGTAGTAAAAGTATCCTGCGTACTGACAATCTGTCCTTGTTTCAATAATCTTGAATTTGACACTTTTGTTGCAAGTGATCCTCAGTGCCATTTTATCACGTCTGTTACCATTGCAGTTAGAATTCGAGCGCTTTCAGTATATCAGTTTAAGGTAAATTTCGTTTGCTAAAATGAAAGTAAGCCATTTAAAGTGCAGCCCTCAACGATATGTCACTCAGTGTGCGGCCCTGGTCAAGATACTAACACATTTTTGGCTCAGTAAGTCATTTGGGTTGGACATAGCTGGACTAGTTCTATTATTTCTATATATTTGTCTGATATTTTCAATAACTGCATTTCACGTGGAGTGTACCCTGACATAAAGACTGCTCAGATTATTCCCATTCACAAAACTGGTTCCTATGAAAAGTGCTCAAACTGCAGACCAACATCCTTGTTCCCTCCAATTAATAAAGTGTTTGAAAAACGTTTTTATGATAGACTACACAGTTACCTCGAACACAATAATCTTTTGATAGACTGCAAATATGGTTTAAGGAGAGGGTTGTCTACAGATTTGGCCATTAATGATTTACTAAATTTTCTTACACAAAATGCAGACAAAGGTTTAGTAACTTGTTCTATATTTTTGGATCTTGCCAAAGCTTTTGATACAGTCAATCATGATATACTTCTTCATAAACTAAATAGGCTACACAACATGGAATAAAGGGTTTAGCTCTATTATTACTAAAAAACTATTTAGAAAACCGTTCACACTATGTAGTAATAAATGATAGTAGATCTGAAATGGCTAAATTTACTTGTGGCATCCCATAGGGCTCTGCATTAGGGCCTCTCCTGTTCCTGTTGTATGTAAATGATTTACCACTTGTCTCAAATTTCGAAATCATTCTTTTTGCAGATGATATGGTTCTTTCACTATCGGCGAACTCAATGCATGATCTAACAACAAAAATAAATCAAGAACATGAAAATGCGGACAACTGGCTAAAGTACTGTACAATAAATTATCTTTAAATTGCAGTAAAACCCAGTACATGCTATTGACAAAAAAATGTAGACAAAAATTTTAATGTTCAAATTAACAACCATCTGCTTTCAAGAACTGAATGTGTCTAGTACCTTGGAGTCATAATTGATGATAAATTTAATTGGAAACCTCATATAACTCTGGTTAAAAAGCAAGCCTCTAAAGCGTCAGGTATAATTTGCAAACTCAGTCACCATACTCCATTCAGAACCTTGAAAATAGCGTACAACAGCTTAGTATATTCACATCTTCGATATGCCATCACCAGCTGGGGATCATCATCTTTTTCTACACTCAACACATTCAATTCTATTCACAATAAATTATTAAGAATTATGATATTTAGCAAATTCAGCACTGACGTATGTAAATTGTACAAAGATACCCAAACACTTAATATAAACAGAATCTTTAAACTAGAAATCAGTAACCTAAATTAATATACAAAATTAATTTTAGATTAGTTCCCAAACAACTTATAGACCTTTTCACAAAAATTGAAGATATTCATTCTTATCATACAAGACAACGATCAAGTATTGAATATGCCATTCCTCGGATTAGATTGAAAATAGCTCAAAAGACATTTACATGTACATTAATAGGAATATGGTCTTCCATAGATCCAACAATTCGTTCAATACCAAATTATAACTTATTTGTTATTAAATTAAAACATAAACTTCAAGAAGAGCAATGATAACAACACTGAAAATCAGCAAAGCAAACATATGATTACTTCCAAAACGCTACAAATAAAAGATTTTTGTATTATGAAAGGGCAGATGTTGTTTTCCAGATTGCTCTGGCAGTACATGACATGCTAGATTGCCTAGCCTGGATCATCATTATTAAAATGTGCTATTGAGTCAGAACTTGTTTCTTTTTCTCTATTGTTTTTCTCGCTTATTCGGCAGGCCATGTGACTAGAAAACCGTATGGTTATTTCAGATGTCCTGGGAACAAAATCAACACTGTTCTAATGTGGTTTGTTTTCTGTTGCATGATTTGATGTTTGTTTATAGTTGTTCCTAAACAAACTGATATGCAAAGAGACAGTTGCTTGGGGCTTAAAAGTTTATGGTTAGCGTTTAGCGTCAGGTTTATGTTCAGGAGTTCAGGGTTTAGAGTTAGGGTTTAGCCTTCAGTTTATGCAATGCAAACAAGAAGCCGTCGCCTCTTTCTGGCCTTGAAACCATGAAGACACTTGTGCATACGCAGGTGGGTCTGAGCAATTGCAGATGTCACAGTCAACCAAGCAGGACATGCATTCTAAACTTGTCATGTGACTACTTCAGCCAATCGTGTTCAGATAAAGGCAAAATAGACACAACACAAAAATGTATGTTGTGCACCATAATGCACTTTTGGATAGTTTTCGGATACAGATAGTACAATTTCAACCAAAACAGGATTCGCATCGGACACGGATATCATTTTTCAATCACATTATAGGATAGCAACAAAACACAATCCGATCCTTTCTGGTAGAGAATGGTCACCATTACGTGATGCATCTAATGGTACGGAATCCAACCTCTGCTGTCAAAGATGATTGGATAGTGGATTTGTATTATCATATACTAACCTGTTTTCAAAAATTATATCTGCATCCCATCCGAATCCCGTGTTGGTTGGAATCATACTATTGTGGCAGTCCCCTTCTAAAGAAGAAGACCACTACACATTTAGGACAATTCCGCAAGAGCCCTGGCTAATAGGAAGTGTCCGTGGCATGCCCAAGTTCACAATTTAAAAACTTAGACCCACCGGTTTTGCTCGACATCGCTCAGTTTATCACAACAGAATTGTTTTCACTCATGGTTTTATTAGTATAACTATAAGCACTGCGATATTCATCACAACAGGGGTTTATAAGATACATTAACATATACAAGCTTTATTACAGATAACAGGGGTTAATGCGAATTTTAGTCTTTCACAGAGGAAGAGAGAGAGTAACCCATCTTATTAAGCAGTCGTAATACGATCTGCATGAAAATTGGTTAAGACTTCAGTAACTCCGTTAGTCTAACTGTTCTGGGGTATTAGTTAGCTACAAGCGTGTCCTGGTTCACGAATTCGCCAGACCCCACTCGTTCACCAACTATTTAGGTGTTGAGACTGGTAAGCCCACGACATCAACTGATGATGAACCTAGTAATTCCGCTCTTTATATACATACAACGTATGACACCAAGGTCACGTGACAAATCTCGATCATTACACAGTGCAATAGCGACACTGGTGGTCAACCACTGCTTGCATGAATTTCGAATCGGTATTTGACTACAATATTTTATATGTTTTCATCATTCTATTTGCAATTTGAAGTTGTTTTTCAATATAATAGTTTTCTATACCGTTTTAAGTTACTCTCTCCAAAAGGTGACTCACAACAAATGTGCAAAGTACAAGTTCACAATACATCGAATAGCTACGCATGACAATATTCTGAAAAGTTAATGTCTTTAGGCGTTGTTTCGTCTTCAGCTTCGTTTGACTTGTCGTGTATTCGTCGGTAGACTTCTGAGTTGCTTTCTTCAATTATTATCTTTCTTCAATAGTCGAGGTCTTCTTTTGTTGTTGTTTCAGGATCACAAGAAGTTTGATGTTGGGAGTCAAGAGGAACTCAACACTATCCACACCGTATCCGTGAGCTATACAAATGTACCTTTAATAATGAATGACATAAATTTTTTCTCAAACCAGAGATGATCGTGGAGCCGGAGTTAGCATTTTAGGATGAAGCCGGTATAAAGCAAAATTTCTGACCTGTTATTATAAATTCTGGCAATTACTTTTTGATGTGTCTTGTGTAAATTAAAATATGTTGGTTACATGTCAAGTACCCACAACAAACTATAGTACGGGAATTACTTTATTAACCCTTACAAATTTTTTGGACTTAGGCTTTGGCCTCAATTATTTTTATTTTTCTCACCCTAACTCAAGTCCTAACCCGACACACTTACCTAAATACGAATCCTTAATCCAGGGTGCCCAACCAGTCAATCGGAGTCTACTGGTACACCACGCACTGTTCCTATGTCGAATGCGAGGGCTGTTGGAAAACTTGAAAAAATTGATATACTGTGACTTGTATTTAATCGTCCATTTGCCTCACAGTGATGCAAAGAATTTTCTCTGAGGCTACGTGGCTCAGTACTTGGCAATGTGATGTTTCAGAGGAGGTCTCGTGCGGTTGCTGGCCACGTGTCGTGATGACGGGATAAACTGATGTGCTGGTTACCGAGACGAAGCACAGATGTTAATTTAGTTTCATGCTATGTGTTAAGTCACTGAGCACTAAGACCAACAGCTTTTGGAAATGCGTGTGTTCCAGGGTAAGGCAAGGCCGCAGTTATTTATTGCTATCGAGTCAGTCATCTCCTTGTTACACACAGGAAGCCATATCAAGATGGCGATATTGCGAAGGTAGCCTTTTTGATGAAAGAGCAGATAGCCTATTTGAAGACTTCAAAAATGAAACAAAGATTGTGAAGGCCATGAAGGAAGTGCGACTCTCCCGCAATACTACTACAAGGCGATGTGAGTGAATGGCTGTGGAGTGCAGCAACTGATGAAAGATATTGTCATGTGTGAGTGCGTTTTTCTCCAATTTGCCGATTCAATTAATACGATAGATATGGCACAATGTGTGTTTTGATCGGGATGGTTTTTGAAGACATGATCGCCACGAAAGAGTTGCTTATCATTTTGCAATTAAAAGGATATACAAGAGTTGAAGCTTATTTAATGCTTTCATGGTATTTGTTAGCGACATGAAACTTCCGCTCTTGAAGCTGATATCCATCAAAACTGATGGCGCGCCTGCTATGATCGGCCGCACCAATGGACTCATCGCACTATGTAAAAATGTGAAGTTTTCGCATACATTCTGAATCATCATTGCATAATTCACCAGCAAACATTGAGCGAACACATTTAAAATATGAAAGAAATGATGGATAATTACGATGAAGATTGTATTCAGTTCGGGCGAGGAGTTTGGAGAGAAGTCTTCTCCATGGTTAGGTATGTAAATTTTTGGGCACGTTTGTGGAGATGTTGCCTGAATTCAAAGACTTTTTGAAGCTTTCAATTAATGTGGATTACCATAAAAAGCTAGAAGACCACGAGTGGCTCACAATAGACAACCAGTTTGGCTTCAAGCCAAAACATGGCACTGGCATGTGTATTTTTCTACTTAAACAGACTGTGTCTTATTATGTAAACAAAGAGACTCCAGTGTTTTCAACTTTCTTAGATGCATCTA
>Ga0210059_1012798_pt1 | contig 12618 bp, 4 predicted proteins | sample Ectturendosymbi2_FD_188042 | JGI IMG/M metagenome (GOLD analysis project Ga0210059, IMG submission 188042) | Ecteinascidia turbinata endosymbiont from Florida, USA - Sample 2 (SPAdes) (version 2) | ecosystem: Host-associated > Tunicates > Ascidians > Unclassified | place: Key West, Florida...
TCTGTCAAGATAGCGGGACAGTTAAACAAAAAGAATCCACAAACGGATATTTGGGAATTCAGGGTCATGAGCGGTAGTGACTACTTTCCCAGATCTTGCATGCTCGGTTCTGTCAACGGGCAGATGGAAACCGTTCATCAGGGTGAAAAAACGTTGCGGCCATCCCACCGGCCACCACCCAATCGCTTGTTGTCAAACACCCTAAACCATAGGTTCCCAACCTTTTTTGAAGCTGGTACCCCTTTCATAAAAATGAAATGATGTTCGCATACCCCTCGTTCCAAAAAAAGCGTAGAAACCACAAAAACAGTCCGATTTTGCAGTACCTTCATTTTAAAAATTACTACACGCACGTAATACATATCTACACTGACAACACAACAGAAAACCTTCAGTCGTTACTGCTCATTAGAAGCTGTTTCTCTGAAATTATCGGCTTATACTGTACCTTGGCATACAGTTACCCAGAGCTACGCGCAAATATTTCGAGGGACATGGGTGTCGGAAGGATTTTCTCCAGAGGAGGGTCAATAGTCGATTTTTCCATCGGTAGCCAAAAAGGTTTTTCCAGAGGGGCAAAAAAGTGATGAAATTTCATTTCTTTTCTCGAAACTAAGAAAACAACTTTCTTTTGCAAGATTTGCAATGATTTTTTGCGCCATAAACATTTAGACGCCACAATGCGCTCTTCAGCGTGGGCACAGTAGCGTGAAGCAGAAATAGCAATGCATGATGTATTTAGCAATTTAACTTGTTAATTTAGTGACGTCGGCTGGAATGATGACGCTGGATAATGTTTTTTGAGTAATAGCACGTACAACCTTTCATAAATCTCGATTATTACATCCAAGAACATACACACTCTCACCCTCGAAAATCGCATGTCGGACCCCCGAAAATCTTGTTTCTGACCCGGATGGGTCCGGGAACCACCGGTTGGGAACCACTGCCCTAAACGAACACGCTCACTACAGCCCGGCGCAAACCAGCAGAAGCGAAAACACAGAATCGAACATAGCCTTTACCTTGCTCAACCACGCTTGTAGAATCCAAAAGACGAGCAAGACCAACCAGAGGATAATGCAAACTTAAACAAGAATGTTGACATAATAAGTACGATACACTTGCAGATAAAGTTCAAGCAAACGTTGCTGGATAACATCACTCTACTGTACATCCATAAATTGCAGGCATCATCTGTTTATATCAGTGGTGACCAAACTTTTTGACCCCAGGGCCAAATTCGCGACTGCCTGGCCCAGCCCCGTCGCCACAGGGGGATTTGTTGGGCTTAGCCCCCCAAACCAAACTTCAACCCCAAATTGAAATATGTAACACTACAAATCGGTGGTGCTTGGTCAAATTTTAGAATGCCAAGCCCCCCTGCACAAACGTACTGAAGACTTTCTGGCGACGGTTCTGGCCTGGCAACTGAAGGGTGCGATTTATATGACAGGCAGCAGCTAATGCTGTTGCACTGCTGTCAACAGTCCGGAAACGTGGTGCTGGAAAAAATGCGCAAGGTATTTGGCAGGCCGCATTGAACTGGTCGGCTGGCCGGATGCGGCCTGCAGTTAGGCCATCCGTGGTTTATATAGTTGCTAATTAAATGATTGGCGAAAGATGACGGAGAATATACATAGGCGAGAATTTTGCTTTCAATGCCAACTGAAAAAAGCATTAAGTGGTTTCGATTCCAATTACGAACCATGTTTTATAGACTCAGGCTATGGGTTCGTCTTTGTTATCGAACTCCTTGTCTCATAAGCAAAGGTGTAGCTCTCCAAACAGTTGGATGAAAAACTTTTAAGAAAACATGCCTCACTGCAGTTGCAAACGTAATAAGAAAATTTGCTTAAGAAATTTCATGAAAATCTACAACCAAGCACAAGTGGCCATAACCCTGCCCTAAACAAACTTGCTAAGATTTTTCGCTGGTGCTTTATATAAATTTCGACTGTTCGAAAATAAACGGAAGGAACAGACGGAGGAACGTCAGGTGACTGTCCCCTCCGGAACAAAATTCCTGGCCGCGCCATTGAGTCGCAAACGACTTGCTTGTAAAAAAAAGCCTCTTCTCCTTTGCTCTTTTCAAATAGCGAATGTACTGATGAAACAAAATAACACTTTGCAAAGGCTAATATAAAAAATGTGAGTCTAAGTAATAAAATCGTAGCAAGTTTGCTGCATGGCAGAAAGTCTAACCGGAGATAAAGCAGAGCAAACACCGTTGTCTGACAACGAGCATTCGCTGTACCAAGATCATTGTCACATCGGCCATGCATTCACAGTAGGGTGAATGGGAATGCAGCAATCGATGGTAGGGGTGAACGAAACCGTGGAAGGTTAAGCGAACTGATTAAATAATATGGTACATGCCAGATACATGGGCGTCGGAAGGATTTTTTCCAGGGGGAGCCACTAGGGGATTTTTCCTAAAATTTTTCCAGAGGGAGAACAAATGGTGAAATTTGATTTTTCCCGCTTAAAACTAAAAAAACAACCTTTTTTGCTGAAAATTTCAAAATCCTTTTGTAAAATTTCAACGAGCTTTTGCACTCAATTTCTGGTAACTTTGCATGGTTGAACACCAGAAATTTTCCACTTCTGTTTCATCAAACAACAATCTCGCCATAATTGTGCCATAAACATTTAGACGTCACAATGCGCTTACAATCGCATCACTGGCCCTCTGCAGCGAGATAACGGAAGTGTGAAGCAGAAATAGCATTGCATCCATATAGCAATTTAAATTGTTAATTTGTGACATTAGCTGGAATAATCAGGCTGGATAATGTTCTTTTGAGTAATAGCATTTACAACCTTTCATAAATCTCGGCTATTTTGAAAAAAAAGTACATCCAAAGAACGTACAAACTCTCACCCTCGAAAATCGCATTTCGGACCACCGAATATCTTGTCTCGGACACCAAGGGGTCCGCTGAGTTAAACAACGAACCGCTGAGTTAAACCGTCAAGCTGTCAAGCTAAGCTATTGCCTTGGCCGTGGACGTCCTACTTTTGCGGAGCGCGTGCTGCCAGCTTCGTTGGAAAACGCAGCAACTTGCGATCGATACTCAATAGACCAGGCAGAGGCACGCATTAGCAAATACAACGGCTGATGAGAAATTTAAAGCGCTTTTAGTCATTTCGTCCACTGCGCCTAGGTCAGCAGTTCTCAAACTTTATCCACCAGCGGACGGCAAAAATCGCAAAAAATTTTTGCGGACGGGCAACACACAATCGCAATGAACGGACCAGATTATCACAATCATTTTGTTAACCAAAGCTGTTATATACAGTTTCATTTCAAGGATCCTCATATTAATAAAATTAATATAGTCCAAGTCGTATGCTAACTCCTTCAAATGTCAACTTATAATGTCTAATAACTCCTTAGCAATGACATCAACATTTGTCAAAAAATCGTTTAAAGTCGTAAACAACTCTGTATCTCCTTCTGCACAAAGCTGCTATCCCAAAGGGCCAGCTTCTTTTTGAATGCGTCTGTCTTGTTTCTCAGTACAAAGGCATTTGTGCAAAACCCCTGCAGAGATGTATATAAGCTTGTTCAAATGGCAAAACATATCCACCAAATACGCAAGCTTACTCATCAAAATTTCATCCAAAAAAAGTCTACCAATGGAGACTTCCTTTAAGCCATCTTATTTCTGTATGGAGAAGATGTTCATGCTGCGAATCCACTTTCACAGTGTTTTGAATAGTCTGGAGTTCAAAGGTGGACTTGCAGCTACATTAACAATTTTCACTACATTCTTTACCATATTTTCAAATCAGTTTCTTTGCAGCTAAATGATGTAGATGGACTATGCAATGAGGAAACAACATTTCTTTATGCGCTAGTTCTTTAAATTTTGTAGCTTTTTAATTTTTTAATTTCACTCTTCGTATGCCCGGGGCCGTCGCCAAGTTCACCCGCCCCTCTGCACGTCCCTGCTTCGCATGAAAGTGACGAGCAAGTGTGGAAGGTTTCATTGCATCATTTGAGATAAATTGGGAGCATACTAAACGGTAAGGGCTGCGGTGGCTGTTCACTACATGAATCTGCAGTAAAACCAAGTCCCAAACATTTTTCAACACATCACCTGACAAATTTTCCTTTTCCGTATTTAGTTCATCGTGTGTACTGTCAACATATCTGCACATATGTTTTTTTTGCAGATTGTTGTAAATTTAAATATTGGTACTTGCTTCATGTTCACTTTGAGAGTTATTCTTTTCTGAAAGCTGAAATTGTTCCTTGTTACAAAATGCAAAATTCCCTGTTGCTTTCTTGGCAGCATCTTAATACTTCCTCTGCATTCCGCAATGTGTATAATACAGCTACTTCCAGTGGCGTGCCACGAAGTTTATGGTAAAAAATTTCAGACAACAGTCTCTCAGAATTTCGTAGCGGTCACCAAAGTTTAATCTTTGAAAAACTGATTAGTTTACTAACAATAGCCCCCATTGTGTCTTCTCAAGAACAAAATAATTATGAAACTGTGCAAGGATTTTGCTTTGCGTCATATCCAGTCTAAACCGGCTATGTGGTACAGGTTTCAAAACAGCAGTAAAAGCATGCTGACTTTACTGAAAGGTAATACACTGAGAGCAAACTGTAGTCTAGCAAGCACTACATAATCCCGCGGAAGAATATACTAACCTTGTAAGTTTAACTAGCTAGCTCCCTAACCTTTAAGTTTGATGTGAGCTCTCGAGGAATCAGCCGAATGGGCTCTGCTTTCATCTTTCTGCCATGATTCCAGCTTGCACATATATGCATTTAAGTACAGTAACTAGTCTCCACACAGGTGAAGAGTCTGAATCCATCAGCAAATTTTTAATAGGGAATCGATTTCAAGTCACACTACGCATCGTCAATGCTACAACCTACAAGCAACGTTTACGGGTGAAACACCGAAAGGCTAGAGAAATGATTGTGACACAATTTGTAATAATTTTCAAACTCAATATTAAATCAGAACACAAGCTTCGACAAACAAACTTGAGTATATGTCTATCCCAAATAACTGCTTTCACTGCAAGTCTGCAATACTAAAAAACTATCTGACGCCAATGTCGAGCAATATAACAGCCAGCTACGCCATTATGACTGCATTATTACGAAGACTGCGCCTCTGTGAGACATTATGACGGCGTTGTTGGCTGTTGCACACAGGAAATTGATTTTACGTACCTCTAAAATAAGGTTGCCAGATGTCTTTGAGCGCCAAGGACTTTCCTTTAATTTGCTCTCAAAACTGGTTATATCCTTGATCCTTGAAAAATAGTTTGTTGCTCTCGAGAATTTTCCGGTGTCCTTGAAAATTCTTGAATAGTTGTGAAATTGTTCACTCTTGAACCATGGTCTCTATATAACATGCTTGACCTTTGATTACAATGAACATTCAAAAATCAAGATTCAAACAATGTAATAGAACAGAATAACGTGTATAATGTACATGTAATAATTACTTTATGTTCTTAATAAATACGGTTGATCAATGATTACTCATTGTTATTCAGCAAAGTATTTTGAAAACATATGTTGAACCACTATAACTAAAAAGTGCTGAAGGTAAGCATAAAGTAAAATTTCAATAATCACAACGCAACAAAATGTCCTTGAAAAAATTTCAAGTGATCTTGCAATCCTGCACTGCGATGCCTTTGTCATGAAATCTGAAAACAACGTTAACGGGTGGAAGGCTAAAAGTTCTTGTGACTCGACCAAGTCATGACTCGATTCTGACTCGAAAAATTATTGGATGATTCCACTCTGACTCGAACGGGTTATGACTCGACAAAAAAGACTCGGGCACATCAGTGGCAAACTCAACACTAAAATGAATAAGACAAATCAAAAGCTGCGTAAAATAAAAGCTCGAAAATACGCCGTTCTCAACAAATTGCTTTCATTAAAACTGAAAAACTATCTAACGCCAATTACGGAGCAAGAAACCACAGCGACGGAATGAATAGACCACGATGATTCAACACATAAATAATGAGTTGGCAGATTAGCGGTGGTGAATTTGACGGACGGACTCAGGGAGAGCCAATAAGATTAAATGCTAATTATTGGGACAGGAGATAAAAGGATCGCTAAATGAAAACTACATGTCCGGTGAAAAGAAGGACAAACGACTGGGCAAAGCGGAATGGAGAAAATCAATGAACAGCCCAAAGGGGGTTAAGAATTTTTTCACTAGAGGGTCGACCATGCTTATTTGCGCGTTTCGTTTGTTAAGTCGTTTATTTTCCAAAGTATCCCGATTCTAAGTAATAGCAAATGAGGAATGAAGAAGATGCGTAGTTTATGCGAAATCGATTTCATATACGAAAAATTTGCGAACAGGTTCAACTGAAACTGCTTTGCGCAGACAACCTAGTTACTTGAATACAGGTTGTAGAATTTTTCCCGCCTCTTACATAACTTTAACGATTGGTTCGTTGCAGTGATGCTGCCACCTCCTGGGTGAATGATTGGTTGCAGTGATGCTGCCACCCTGTGTGTGCGATTCGTTGTAATGATCCTGCATCCCTGTGCGTGCGATTTGTGACAGTGATGCTGTGACCTCTAGGTGTATGGTTGCTGCAGTGATGCTGCGAACTTTTGCTTTTCGATTTGTTGCAGTGATGTTGCAACCTCTTGGTGAACGATTCGTTGCAGCGACGCTGCGACCTCTGCGTGTGCGATTCGTTGCAGCGATGCTGCGACCGTCGGTCGAGTGTTTCGTTGCGGTATGGCGCCGGCTTCTGGTGGAATGATTCGTTGCGGAAAGGCCGTGACTCCTGGCTGAATGGTTTGTTGCGGTAAGGCCGTTACTTCTGGTCAAATAGTTCGTTACGTTAAGGCCCTGACTTCTGATCGAATGATTTGTTGCGGCGAGGCCGTGACCGATAAGCAACTGGAGGGTACGAAACAACTACGAACGCATCGCGAATTTCAAAAATATGTCGTAATGGTTTTACTTGTGTTGCTATGTGTTTGTTCTCGTGTTTTCGTTTGCCCTATGATCAGGTACTGGCAGGGATGTAGTGATATCAAAAGAGGTGTGAGAACGGACCAAAAAAACTAGCCATTTTATCACACCTTCGAACTCATTTTAAAGCAAAACATGAAAAAGATGTGGGAGCGCCGTTCCCACGCGTTCCAGCCCCACTACACCCAGTGACGTAACTGACAGGGGGGCAAGGGGGCGAGCCGCCCCCATGGCAAGCTAAATGTAAAAACTGGGTTCCCTCCAGTTGACATTTTGATATTTAGTATTCTTCAGGTTGTTGATTTTTTTGCGTGCTTCGGGGTGTTTTTTCATGTTTTTTAGCTAATACAGATATCCACGACATCCAGAAACTCACTATAATTTCTTAATTTTTTTCTGAGTTGTGGCTAGTGGGCCCCCTTCAGCTAAGCTTTTCCCCCCTGGCTCAAAACCTCTAGTTACGCCACTGACTACACCCCTGGGTACTGGGCGCGAGTCAGGAAACATTTTATCCTGAATGTGAAATTGCACGTGGTGGTGACAATTTGGGGGGTGTAGAATTTTTCTCGCCTCTTGTCTACCTTTCTTTGCGCCTCTGCTTATTGCGTCACAAACGATTGTGAAACTTTGCCTTGAAACCTCGTGGCCTCAGCCTTTTACCAACCGCGTAGTGAGGCGTTAACTGAATGTGGAACTTGAGAGAGAATTTGTCTTTATCTTCCGGAAAAACCAAGGCAGTTTTACTGTTTGCGTTTGCACGTAATTCGTTTTTTACGTGTACGCCACAAGTTTATGTGGAACTGCATGTGTGTTGCGTGATTGTTGGCTGCGGTTAGGTGTGACATTACGTGAAGGGTAGGAACTGATTCCCTGTAGCAAGGCTAAGTTTGAGGCCGGTTTGCTACGCAGGTATCCGGAGAGCAGTGGTTGGTTTAAGGGGAGGCGAGCGACGCACTTGCCTCGACCCTCCACTTTTTAGGATCCCCTCCAAGTGTGTCGCGCGTAGATTTTCCTCATTTTTGGTGAAAAACTTATTATCCATTCATATAATATACTCCGAAGCAGATCAAAAATAGTTAGACTTCTTTCAAAGGGGTCCCCAACAGCCATTGTAACGCGTAAGTAGCCTCTCTGCTGTTGAAGGGGTCCTCAACAGCAATTGTAATGTGTAGCCTAAGTACCTTGCTTTGAAAGGGGCCCCAAAAGAAACCGTAATGTGTAAGTACTGTGCTTTCAAAAAGGCCTCCAACAGCAACTGCAATGTGTAGCCTAAGTACCTTGCTTTCAAAGGGGCCTCCAACCGCCACTGTAATGTGTAAGTACTCTGCTTTCAAAGGGCACCGACCACCACCTCTAAAGTGTAAATAAGGAAAAGCTTCAAACCAACATCAATAACTTGAAAAAGCTATGGGTTAAAATTTGTTCCTAAAAGCTCTAAAAACACCCTATCAATTGAGAGCAAAAATTTATACCTAATGATAATTTTTTTCACTACAGCGAATGAAACTTATCATAATATGGTATAGACGACGGTTAAAGAGGGGCCCCTGCTTCAAAAGCATAGGTAGTGCATTTGAAATCCCAAGAGTTTTGTTGTGTTCAAACATAGACCTGTGTTGCACTCCGTTAAGCTATATCAAACGTAGTTGGTCTTTTTGATTAAATCTGTTGTAAATGGCAATCTAATATTCCTTGTTTAATCCTGCATTTTTAGTCAATGAACACTGGTAAATTTTTACAAGCCCTACACAGAGCTCGCCAAAGATTTTCCGACAAATTTGCCGAGAAAAATAACACTAAACGTAACCACTATTCAAAACTTGAACACTACTATTAGCTCTACCTCCATCCCCTAACCATAACCCCTAATGTGGCATAGAGAAGTGCATAATACCCTGTTAGAAGTCGCCAAAGCTGAAATGCGGTAAAATTTGCCAAAGTCGACAAATGCGTTGCGGTTGTGAAAATTCACCTGAATACTAAATTATGTCTTTTGAGGAACCCTTGTTAGTATGATTTGTACGCAAATTTGAGTTTGACATTTCATTTATAACAGGATATTGCATACCTTTTCCAGTAAAGTGCATTTTCAAGTGAAGTCCAGTCACACAAACTTTGTCTCCAAAATGTAAATAATGAATGAATTGTATTTGGGTGGTTGAATAGTTCTCAGCGATATTTTTATGGTGAATGATGTTGCATTTGTTTTATTGTACTGGAACTATTGATTTATATCTAATGTTGCTGAATTTTTGAAACTTTGTTATGGGGAACAAACAGTAGTTTTTATGATCTTCGTTATTCATGGCCTTGTCCCCGTCCATGGCTTAATCAATAGGTCTTATCATAGTTGGCAGAGTAGCCTATGATGATGTCATCAAAGCTCCCCCTTGTCAGCCTTGCCTGAGTCCACCACTGCCAGAGAGTCAAACTTATTTGTTTTAAAAAACGTAACAGAGTAATAATCATAGATAGGTGGTTTATTTACGATGCCATGGAACACTGCACAGTCTCGCATTGAGGCCATTTTGTCGCTGTCATCCCTGCTATCTAGTTTGTTCCAAATACCGGGTGCGCTGGCGGTTGATTATTCAGCAGAAAATTTGGTTACTGTTTGGCCAATATACTTTTGATATATACCACACAAGTTGCTACCGACTAACATAATCTGCACGTGTAAGGTTTTGGTTAAGCGAATGCCACTGCTAACATGTCGCTTATCATGTCCAAAGGAAAGTTTGAGCGGATCGCTTTTTGTTTGAGTCGGTTTATAGACTAATGACGAAGCCTACTCTTCTTTTCTTTGGTTGAGTCGCCTCAATTTCATTGCCTCTCAAAGAATGATTGATGCGTTTCGATGGTGTGATATGTCGTTAATGAACTGGACTTCCTTCTGTGACGGTCACGACTGGCCGCACGTGATGCACGGTGTGACGTGAAAGTGCTCTGCAGACAGAACGCACGTTCAAGACCTCACTTATGTAAGAGTAAGAGGACAAAGTGTTAATAGAGTGATCTTGGTGAGTGGCATCTAAGGAACCTGTTGAACCTGGTCAGGGCCGCAACCAACTGAAAGACCAGACGAGAATACGCCTAAGGAATACCAGAATTCTTCCACTTGAATTAACTTCTTAGCATTTGCATTGTCCTCAGCTCAACAAGGTAATCTTTGGTTCCTCTGTGCCATATGTGCTCTGCAGGCAACGTTTAAATTTCTTAAAACACTATGCAGTTGTTGGTGGGTTGTGGTAAGCTGATGATAACAGGAACGAATCCCTTCAACAAATTAGTTGCAATTTTTCCTTCAACAAATTAGTTGCAATTCAATTTTTATGGTGGCCTCCGTTGCTACGCCCCCTCCGCGGCGTAGCAACGGAGGGGGCTCCGGGCCCCGGGCGGAACCTTATGGGGGCGGTAGTTTTTAATTAAAAATTAATTTTTTGAAGTTTGAAAACTTGTAACTCTTTTCAGTATTTGTGTTTAGAAGTTCTAGACTGGTAGCCTAAAAAACGTGGAATGAGAAAATTGATAAAATGTTCACTCGAACTGCAAATGAATCAGTGCCAGCCTATTCGCAAAATTGGTTTCGTAGAAGATTTGACTCCTTTGTTCAACGGTACACTTAACATTCCCAGACTGAGAAAAGTAACTTCAACAAGAAAAGTATACAGGTGTTGCTCTCATTTTGATAAATTAGACGCGATGAACCTTAGTCTAAAAGCCAGCGCAAATGAAACGATATGCTTAGGCTAGTTATTATCGTGGTGAGAGCTTTCATTATAAGAAAAGTTAGTCAAAACAGCTGCGCACTTTGGCAATGGCCGTACTGAATAAAGTTGTTCAGTGCGATTACCTTGCACTTAAGACGCTGTAAGGACTGCTGAGCAACAAAAATGCGGATGTCCTGCGTGGTAGGGTTTGGCAATGCAGTTTTCGCAAGAGACATTTATGGTAAAGAATGTAGCTGAAGCAGGTCTTGCCTTTCATTGTCGATTATGAGTCTTACTTTTTCTGATTGTCGTCACCATTCATTACTCTTCTTATTTTGTCTGCTTTCTTTACATACAGTATGCATATATGAACCCGGCTCGTTTCATCAATTTTTTCCCTGTTGGCTTGTAGTTTCCGGTAAGCCGCGCCACTTGGCTTCAATCGTTTACTCCAGGGTTTCTCAACCTGTGGGCCACGGAAGAATTTTTGACGGGTCACGGCCAGGTATTATTGAAATTGAGTAGGGTAGTTGTGGGATCTTTGACCAGGGTGGGCTCAATGACCATAGGCTATTTCGCGCCACCTAGTGAACGTGCGCTCTTGTTGTTTTGGCAGTGAAGCTGATATTGCTTTTTTGTTGCCCATATGTGTTTGAAAGGAGCTATAGTTCTCAAATCATTTTTTGTGGGCTAATTTTGATTTTGAAGAAAGAAAGTAAAATTTTGGTGCCTGCGTATGTTTTTTGCAAATGACAGGCAGATTTTTCGAAATATTTTTTGTAAATGTGATATGGTCAAGCAAAGAGTGTGAAAAGTGCAAGGCGTTGAGAACCGACACTGTACACTTTTTTCGTTATGACACGTAATGCAAAAATGGCGGCGGAAGGGACCTTTGAACCATGCGAGAAAGGGACCAATGACCAGGCGCTTCAAAGGTCCCTTAGCATATGGTCTAATGTCTCCAGCTGTGTTCTTCAACCTTGTTGTCATCGTGGAACCCCTGATATACTTTCGCGTTTGTCATGGAACACCCATTAACAAAAATTTAAAAAACACGAATTACTTGTAAGAAAACCAAACATTCAACCAAATATTTCGTTATTAGACACTTCAACAGGTATTATAGAAGTCAAAAAGCAAGAACTTTAATGACGGGGTTGGTCTTGCATTTCTGGAGTGCAGCTGCTACGTTCAGAATTTGGTCATCCGGCAAAAAGAACCCGTATTTCAAATATGCGTCGTCCCATTCAAATATGCGTCGTCCCTACAACTCATTGTAAACCAGAGAAAAAGAATAACGGGAGATAGCAGCAAGGCTTGTGTTTGTTTGTACAGGTCACTGAAACTTTTAACAGATGACCAAGTGACTTCGCAGCGGTTTAACTCAAAACATATTATATTGTCTTTGTAATTTAGGTAGAATTTTTAGGAAATTACAATTGCACTAAATCAAAAGGTCTTAATTACAATCAAAATTACACAAAATTTTGCAATTAATTACGTTCAGCTCACTCATAAAAAAAGCAATAGATAGCCACAAAAAAACACTAGAACACAAGATGAAATGAAAAAACACTAGATCTAATGGTAAAACACTAGGAGTGGCACCACTGAGGTTGAGCCTACTTTGTACTCGTCTACTGTGAAATATACATCGGCAACATCGTTTAACTATGATGCAACAATAATGTTTTTAATTGCACAAGTGACGCAACCACTCTCAATGTTTCTTGTTGCGCTATCTTTACTCAACCTCCTGGCTGAATGCGGCAGGGTGATCTAAATTTTTTCATGATGACGCATCAGCACACTGAAGCAAAAAATAATTTCCCCTAAAAAACGAGGAACCCTCTCACGGAACCCCACTACATGTTCTGCGGGACCCTAGGGTTCCGCGGAACCCCTGTTGAAGAGCACTG
>Ga0210059_1012799_pt1 | contig 12618 bp, 11 predicted proteins | sample Ectturendosymbi2_FD_188042 | JGI IMG/M metagenome (GOLD analysis project Ga0210059, IMG submission 188042) | Ecteinascidia turbinata endosymbiont from Florida, USA - Sample 2 (SPAdes) (version 2) | ecosystem: Host-associated > Tunicates > Ascidians > Unclassified | place: Key West, Florida...
ATACTACCGCAATGTATACGTCCTCATTTTCTTTCATGTATATGTGTTTTTTCATTTCTCTTTACTGCGATGCATGTTAAAAGTCTAGCGTTTTGCGTGTGGGAGTGAAGACGTTACTCAATACAATTTGCACTTTCCTTGTAAACAGGACAGCAGCAGATTTGGTGCTAGACAGTTTGAAACCAGTCTTCACACCATTTGCACACTTTTGTTAAAGAACCTTGACACAGCCGGTTTAAGAGGGTTATATCAGAGCCACATTCCCAGAAGCAAAAGTCATCCGCCTACAGGGCAGCATGAGAGGTGATTCGCTTTGGGAGATCGTTTATCATCAAAGAAAAGAGTATGGGGCTAAGGACGCTGCCTTGTGGAGTGCCGTTTTCTAGGCGTTAGTCATGGATAAAGTAGAGCCAATGCGGACTTGTAAGGTTCGATTGGAAAGAAATGAGAGGATGAAGTGAAACATTCGATCTGAAATGCCATAGCTGAGCAGCTTGGATAGAAGAACCTCTTTATTCACCATGTCGTAGACCTTTTCTATGTCAATAAAGACAGACAAAACGTTGTGTTTGTTCGCCATGGACTTGTGGATTGCGTCATGGAGACGGAGAAGATGATCCGTTGTTTTGCGGCGCTGTTGGAAGCCGGCCTGCGAGATATGAAGAACATTATGATATCCTAAAAACCAGTTGAGGCGACACACAATCATTTTTTCGAAAAGCTTACAAACATTGCTGGTCAGGGATATTGGGCGGTAAGAAGACGGTAAGTGCGCAGGTTTGTTTGGTTTTGGAACAGGAACAACAATGGAATGTAGCCAGGATGGAGGAATTTTGCCGGTGGACCAGATTTTGTTAAACAGCTGTAGCATGACTTCCAGAGATTTTATGGACATATGTTTAAACATTTCGTAGCAGATGTTGTCTGGTCCAGGTGTAGTGTTCTTAGTGTCATTGAGAGAGGAGAGAAGTTCATTAATGGAAAAATCTTGATTTAGAGCTGGATCAATTGGCGTCGTATGGGACGACATCGCATTTCGCAATAGTCGCGTTTGGATTGGTAGGGTCACGTTGACAATACGAGGCGGATAATTTAGACAACTGCTGGACAAAGCGAACTGGTTTGCGAAGATGTTGGATTTGTGTTGTTTATTTTTGGCAGAAATACCTTGGGCATGCAACGTTGGGATGAAATAACTGGAGCGGTGACCGGAGAAGCTTTTGATTACCTTCCAAACTTTTGAGAGATTAGTGTTGGATGTGAGAGATGCGCAAAATTGAGCCAGGAGGACGACTTTGCCTCTAGTTTAACCCTTCTAGCACTGGCTCTGCACCGTTTGAAAATAATAATATCACTTAAAAGCCAAGTCCGTTTCATTCTGTTGAAGGCATGCTTTTTCTTTTTCACAGCAACGTCGCACTGCTTATTCCGCCATGGAACAGCGATTTTAAGAGACTTCTTAGATTGTGGAATAACTTCCAGAGCAGCTTCGCGAACATTAGTTTCAAAGAGGCAGTAGGCGTAGCTCAGTGAGATGGAGAAAGAAGTCAAAGTTTGATCGCAGGCGGCGCTAAATTTCTGCCAGTCTGCTTTGGAGAAGTTCAATTTCGGGACACCATGGTCTTCCGGTGTGGTGTTCGCATTGACATTTGTTAGAACAATAGAATGGTCACTGCCCAATAATTCGCTTGTTACTGTGCATGTGCAGAGGGAAGCACATGAGCTAGAGACAAGGACCAAGTGTAATAGGCTCCATGCATTATGTCCAGTGAGTGAAAAATGCGTGGGCATAGTGATGGTTAGGACAACTAAATCGTGTACGTCGAGAGCCTCTACCAAAGATCTGCCACTACAGTTTGTGTACTCGCTTCCCCACATCCCGTGGTGAGCGTTAAAATCACCACAGAGAATAACTTTTGCAAAGTTGGATAAAAAATCAAGGGAGGTGGAGGTCAAGGGGTTGGAGAAGGGGTTGTAAATGTTAAAGATGGAAAAGCCGTGTACAGCAATGCCTAGAACTTCAAGATTGCTGCTAGCATGAAGAGCGACGTCAATATTTGAAAAATCTAAAGACGTCTTGACACAAACCATGGGCAACCACCTTTTCCTTGGGAAAGAGGCCGGTCTTTACGAATTACCTGATAGTGGGGGACGGAAGGCTGGTATTTTGGTGTCAGACGCGACTCTTGGATGCAGAGTACATCAGGTAAGTCGTCTGGTGCAGAAAGGCAGTTTTTAAATTCATGCCATTTTTTAAAGATGGAGCGGGAATTCCATTGTAGCATTGAAAAACCCATTGTTAACTAGAAAGAAGTTGTAACTGGTCGGCATCTACTGGTAGACCCATGCGATCACCAGCTGCCTTAGTGATAATTTCACATACGTCAATACTCTCGTTGTTGTCTTTTGCCAGCATGGTTTGTCCGATGACTTCCGCTAAAAAGGCGAGGAAGGTCACTGAGTTGCCAAACAAAAGGCTGGAAAAATCAAGTTGTTCAGTAATGATCATCTCGTCTTGATCCGGTGGGACACCGGCGGCATGCGGAAATGGAGCGGCACCAACAATAGATCTTGCATGTGGACGATCTGCTCCTACTGTCTGTTTCGGAAGAGGGTGAAAAGCGGATTGTGAAACCATATTCGGAACGGGAAGACTTCTGGCAATTCTATGTGCTTTACAGGCATCAGCATAGGACAGTTTCGCCTCTGTTTTTAGTTTAAAGATTTCAGTTTCCCGTTTGTATCTCGGGAAGATTTTATCATTCGCGGAGTGATCGCCTCCACAGTTTGGACATTATGGAGCAGCAGCGCTGCACTCACTATACTTATGTTCGCCACCGCAAATTGAGCAGCGCAGTTTCCCTCGGCAATGGCCAGCGACATGCCCATAGCGGTTACACTTAAAACACCGTAATGGTCTCAGAGCATACTGTTTCACGCAGAAAACAAGTATCCAATCTTCACCTCACCAGGGAGGTCAGCAGTAGTAAACTGCAGAAAAACAGATTTAGAATCCTTCAACTCAGAAGAATCACTATTTTTGAAACGAAAACGTTTCACAAATTTAACCCCTGGACTTACAAGCGAAGCGCACCCGCCTTCTATACTTCGAGCACGTTCGCGGAAAATAATAGAATATCTCTACCCTAATAAGAAAACAACTCACACCAAAGAACCAGCGGAAAATGGAAAATAGACAAATTAACGTCGAGACGAATTCACACGGCAATAAGCTCTCTGCACGGACAAATGCTTTTCACCAACTCCCTCAAACCAACTGACAGACAATCTGGTCACTGCGTCCAGGAAGACTGGACTACTAATCAGTTCGTACGCAGGACTCAATTACGAACACGCGCAACACGAACGGCCGCCAGCATCGAACCAAATCACACGACGTTCTACCCCCTGAAATGAAATGACGTCGCCGTATCTTGTAGGAAGTATACCGCGAGTGCTTCGCCTGGAACGTCTGGGCAAAGGGGGTAAATTCTTCAGGCATTTTCTTCAGCACTGTTGTAACTTGTTTCGTTTGAGTTCGATACACGCGGCTAATCCGAAGAACTGGGTTTTTCGAGATTTGACGTGTATTCAGACTCGACAGGAATTTTGTTAACCAACCCGGTGGGGTTTGGCACGATGGCATCGTCTGAATACTCTCCACTCGAGCACGGCGCCAAGTCGCACAGTGAAACGTTTTGCTTTCTTCCGTCTTTACGGCTTACATTAGCGTACATAGGATTTGCTTCCAGCAATTCAAGTTCTTCCACCACGTCATCGTATTTACTGGAGCGTACGTGGTTTCTCAGAAACACAGGGCCAGGCCTAGACAGCCATGCAGGCAGCGATTTCCCATTCGGAGACCGTCGATCAAAACTAAAAAATAGTTCGTGCGGAGTAGCATTTGTACTCGTACACAGGAGCGAGTAGCATTTGTACTCGTACACAGGAGCGAGTAGCATTTGTACTCGTACACAGGAGCGAGTAGCATTTGTACTCGTACACAGGAGCGAGTAGCATTTGTACTCGTACACAGGAGCGACGGAATAGAAAGCAGCGCACCCGACAATACAGCTTCCCTCGAGTCAACTGGCAAGTTGTGCGATTTTAACGCAAGTCTAATTGCTTTCCATATCATTCCGTTATAACGTTCTACCTGCGAATTACCAATTCGATGGTAAGGTGTAGAGTGGATACTAGTTACACCCCTCTTTATCAGATACTCCTTAACTTTACAAGACTTCCGTGAACGCCCTAAATCCGAATGAATATAGCTCGGCATACCGCACAGTGAGAAACGCTGGTCTAAATACTTGACAACGGCAGAGGAAAGCATATCAGGGCAAGCAAAACAAAACGGAAAGCGCGAATATTCGTCAACCACCACGAACATGTACACATTACGTGTCCTAGAGGTTAAAGACCCTTTAAAATCAAGATTTAAACGTTCAAAAGGTTTCGTTGCTTTGATTAACGTACCTTGTTCTGGCACATAGAACTGCGGCTTTATATCCACAAGGATCCTACACAAAGAACACACACGTTTAACATCTTCAGTAGAGAATGACAAATTTTTTGATCTTACGAAATGCAGTGGTCAGGCCACACTGGGGTGACTTAAACCACAACGAAGTTCGTCCAAGGTAAAAGCAGAAACAGCAGAACAATAAGCACGCGTTAGAGTATCCGGCACACTGTTTTTCTTTACCAGGCCGATACTGAGTTTGGTAAGAAAAGGGCGCGAGTTCCAAGCGCCAACACTGGATCTTGTTATTTTTAACTTTGGTGCGTTTGCGGTTATCAAACATAAAAGACACTGATTTCTGATCCGTAATCACTAATCAGTGTAGAATGTCTTCCCGCCGGGAAATGATGCCATTTCCGCATCGCCTCGACGACCGGGGTAGCCTCCTTCTCCACTGCTGTATAATGAAGTTCGCTTCCACTTAGCGATCTTGACATGAACGCCACAGGCCGTCCACCTTGGTTGAGTGTGGCCGACACCGCCACATCGGACGGGTCACACTCCACTACAAACGGCTGGGATTAATCGATGGCTTGAAGTGAAGCTTCTGCAACGGATTTCTTTAAAAACTCGAAGTCTGCCAGGCAAGTCGCATCCAGCGGAAAACTTTTCACTGCTTTTAACTTCGAAATTTTGTTAAGAAACGAGGAATCCATGTCGCATAGTACGCGAACAGACCCATTGCACGCAGTGGCGATTCTAGAATGAAAAAAGTGGGAGGGCCACTGCGGGGCCAAGGAAAAAGTAGGGGGGGCAACATAAATGTCTATCTTGCATGGTGATTTTTCATTGTTTTGAAGATTAAGTTGCTATGATTAACCCTATCAAACCCAACATAAGCTTGTGAATATCATTAAATGTGAACTAGCGTTATTATTCGCTAGAGACACCTAAACGCCACTGTAGATGCAATCACACACGTGTACGAAAATTCTGTGCTAACCATGCAACTTCCACAGCACTGCACATGTAAATCGAAGCATGATTTTCCGTACACAATTGTGCCGGCCTCATATGAACGAAAGCAGCTTTAGACAGGGCCGGCCTTGGCAAGAGCGGGGCCCAATGCAAGACCTAGGCGCGGGGCCAATATAAGCAGTGGTGTTACGACGTCATCGTGCTCAGTCAACCGTGCTATGACCTTTTCAATTATTATGTTTCAACAAAATATACAGTTTTTTTTAAGGAACATGTTAGGTACCCGGTATGGACTTGTAGGGACCAGATTTCTCTGATTCTAGGGACCCGATTTTCTCTGATTCTAGAAACCCGATGATAATTTTCTCTTATTATAGGGACCCGAAGCAGGTCCCTTAAACACCTTAAAAACTGATATAAATATAAATAAAGATGGCAACTTATTGGAGTTAATCTGTATCTGTGTTCTCCAGCTGCCTCCATGTTTATGACTAACATCATGCTGCTCTGGTGGACATTAGATAGTGTACCGCTACCAACGTAATCAAGCTGAAAGTTGTAAAGGAAACTCTGCAGTGGAGATCCGAGCGGCTAGCACAAGCGCAAAGTTTCGTCAATCAAACCGAACTGACAAGTGAATTGAATTTACAAAGCAATTAGTTCACTGTTGTTCAACGGCAAGAGTGGGCACATGATCAACTATCCGCTTTATGACGCAATACACGTAAAACGTACTTCACATAAGAGCAATCCATGCATCCTCCAAAGCTCCCCAAAGCCCAATTTTATAATTATTCATAATGTATGCACTTGGAATGCAAACTATTCTTTATGAAATGGAAATGTAATGTACAAAGATTTTGCAACTACTGTACGACGTCACAGATACACAAACACTTATCAAACGCAATATATAATGCGCATGATTGACTGATGAATAAAAAGCATATAGCCCCGTAATATATTGACAAACAAAAACGCGTCCGCTGGATATCATTCACAATTTTTGCTTTGGCCTAGTTTAACCTGCTGGTTTTAAGTGTCCCTTACGTTTATGAACCTGGATCTGAAGTAGTGGTTTTTCTACCTTTTTACGCTCGCAAATGGACAAAACACAATGGTTTGGCGGGGCGGCAAATGATAAAAGTACTTGCACAACCGACAAATAACGCAGAACCATTTTGGACAAAGAAAAGAGGTAATTGTGCAAACACTTCACAAAATCTTGCGCTGATTTGCATGAGATTTTTGGCTTTCAGGGGTTCAACTTCTCATCTTTTGTCATTTGTTTCAATGTGGTAGAATTAATTTTATCTTGACAAAACATTAAAATATCTAGTCTGTGTTGAAATCTTCTATGAGGCAAAACTACAGGCTTTTGTCAAAATGCAGATGATCCTCAACCAAACAAGTACTTCCAAACAATGATATTTCGAGAACTGAATAGCGTTACGTTGGAAGAAATGCCAAGTTAACACGACACACACTCGCCTTAACCTGTTCATTGCGAGTTGAATCATTGCACACCCGGTTGGTAATAACTGTAGGTCTCCTGCAGTCTTAACGGACACCAGTAACAACCAAGTTCCATTCATAAAAACTGGACCATGCGGGAGCGCAGGCATAACGCCCTAGCATGAGAATTGAGCACATTTGATAAAGTTCCTTGGAGCAATGTCATCGTTTTTTCAAACGAGATAACTATTTTCTACCAATGAGATTTGAAAGCCGTTTCTATAATTCTTTAGCGCAAGGATGATCGGGCAAAAATGGACAACCTGTCCGACCACCAATGCGCGGGGTCCTAAAGGCGCGGGGGCAGGGGCAGATCCAGCCAGTAAGTTTAGGGGGGTGATTTCAGTAATATTTGGTAGTCAAGTCTCATTCGCAGCTTCGCTACTGTAAGAGAGATGAAGCATATTTCACAACACTGCTGCCACAGAACAATTGACGGCAAAATCGCCTTATATCGCGAATGCTGTTTTGGGATTGTACAAAATCATGGCGAATAAAGGTACTTTCGTAGGTTTTAGGGGGGGGGGCGATCGCCCCAATCGCTCCCCCCTGGATCCGCTCCTGCGCGAGGCCCAATGAATCTGCATCAAATACATCGGCTTAAGGCCGGCCCTGGCTTTAAAAAGTGAAAACAATTCACATGAAAGCGAAATGGTTCCAACCACGAATTCCATCTTGACACAGAGACATGTAGGCTGTTGATAGCCAACTAGTTTCATCAAAATATTCTTACCACAAAGCATATAAAAATGAAATATCTTCCAACGGTTTGGTGATTACTGACTAATCCGTTTTTGTGGCAGCTTATGTACATTTTGTGATTGTGGTGTAACAATGACAATGTTACGCAACTGCTATTACGAGTGTGCAGCGTGGATAGGGTGAGGACTATTCAATGCAGTATCCAGTTAACAGCAGCGAGGTTTCGCCACCAGTGGCACCTAAGTAGCATAGCAGCGTCGCAGATAGATGTGCATCGGCGTGTACCTGACAGCAAGATGTAACAGTAGGCGTAAAACTTATTTTGCAGAATATTCCTGACAAACTCGTTCATTTTATTATTTACACTGAATTTTTCTTCGCCTGATCCTCAAAAGCTGACTTTTCAAACCTGCGTTGAGTTAGGACCGTCTATTCATACGCGAAACACGCACAACTCTAAACCAAAAAAGATTCAGACAAATAGACAATGAGCAATATAATTCTCACGCAGATTCCTGCGCGGTCTACGTTCAAATTTTATATCATCATCACCTCAACGTAACTTAATCCTTCGTTTATCATGTGGACTGTCAAATTCATCAACGAAATCATCTAAATCTGTTTTTCAGCTAGTACCTTTCAATTTAAAGTATATCAGTGTTACCTACTCTTTCACTGGTAATGGAATTTCTGGGAAATGTTTTCGCTAATTTCATTTTTGAAAAATTTCTCTCGCATGAAGCACTGATGGCAGAGTTCCAGCTACCAGTGACAGTCAAATGCAGCTTTTTAAGTAGCTATAAATGACAAAAATGTTTCGAGCGATATGTGCAGCTTCGACTCTTTCCGAAGCAAATGATTTGCCAAAGTTATTTCACGTTTTAAATCATTTTAAATAAATGAATATGATTTGCGAATCCAAGTGTTTTTCTCATGGACATGTGTGGCTTCCGGGGCAAAGACCTGAAATACGCGAAAGAATTTTGTTAAATTTTTGGTTGAATCGAGCGGTGTGCAACGTGATTTCAGTGCAAAATTCTTGCATTCGCTCTACATAGGTAGGCCTACGTTTCGATCTCGTATGTCGTTTATATGAAAGTGTAACCGGCGATCTTTGCAGCAAACAAATCTCCTTCAATAGACAAAGAAAATGATATAAAACTCATTGCTATACGTTTCCCGGAAAGATGTTAAATTTTTAGTTGAATCGAGCGGTGTGCAACGCGATTTCAATGCAAATTTCTTGTATTTGCTCTACATCAGTGGCGTGCAGAGGTCTGGTGATGCCCGGGGCGACTGCTTGATTGGATGCCCCCCTACCAACTTCTAGTATTGAGCAGTGGTGTATGGTGGTCATTGTTACTGGATATACGTTGTTTGTGACGTCACAATATGACGTCATATTCACGTTTGCAAACCAACGTTTTGGCGATGTTTGTTGACACAACATGCGTATCCAGGTACGCCGGAGCAGCGGTCGGGGAGCAGTAAAAGAGTTGAGGGCAATGGAAACTTATGAAAAAACAAAAAATCGTTGCCAATGTTGACCTCAAAATAACAACAATATTAATAGAAAATCATTCTGAATTTTCTGGGTGACCGAAAAGCTGCAATAAATTTGTTTCAAGTCAATCTTGATAAGCCATGAAATTACCCATGATGCTGTCATGAAAAGCAGTAGTGTTGGAGGTGGGGGTGCAGGGGATGCAAGCGCACCCCCAAAAGTTTTGATTTGCTGAAAATCTGAGCAAAATCCCTGAAAATCCGGGTATAAATGGCGCCCAGCATTGTTTGACTTCAAAAAATGATACCCAAGGTTTGCAGAAAAACACATGAAGACCTTTTTTTGGAGGTTACACCAAATCCGCCTGAACTACCCATTATTGACGAAGTTCGCCCCCCCCCCATCTGCACGCCACTGCTCTACATTGGTAGGTCGACGTTTCGGTCTCGTATGTCGTTAAAAAAAAGTGTAACCCACGATCTTTGCAGCAAACAAATCTACTATAATAGACTAAGAAACTGATGTAAAACTCACCGCCATATGTTTCCCGGAAAAATGTTAAATTTTTAGTTGAATCGAGCCGTGTGCAATGCGATTTCAATTCAAATTTCTTGTATTTACTCTGAATAGGTAGGTCAGTGTTTCGGTCTCGTATATCGTTGATATAAACGTGTAAACCGCGATCTTTGAAGATAACAAATCTCCTTCAATGGACAAAGAAAATGATATAAAACTCATTGTTTTGTTTCCCGGAAAGTTAGTTAATATTTGATGAAACATATGGTTGCTTTTGTTATTGAACACTTTTGTGATGGCCTTTTTGGTAAATTTTGATGCATGTTTTCCAAACCATGGTTTGGATTGACCAGCAATTGTATTCTTTGATTCTTCCCGTGCGGATTTTCATTTTAAAAGTCTTTCTTATGTGCTGTTTTGAATTTTAAAAAATTTACGTTCTTCGCATCCAACGAAAAGTCGGACTGGAAAAAGGCGGGCTAACTTTACCTTGGTACTGCAAACCTCAATTCGTTTTCTTTTTGTCACAAAGAGAGTGTGTCATATTGTCATTTGACCAATTCAACGAAAGGCGAAGTAACCCCGGCACAGTTTTTCTCCCATGAGGAAAAAAGACACTACCAAACTTGAAACCAAGAAATAGGATCATGTTGTCACCTGAATAAAATCTCACTGAACACCTTTAGTCACAACCTCAACCAAGCCTAGTTGAACTTTTTCAATTTAACTACAAGCACAATGAAACAAGAACAACTGCAGTAGCCTGCTGTTATTTTTTGACTTAATAGCTTCCATAAATGAAGCCACATAAGCAACATCGGAAACACGTCACTTGGTAGGCCTTCCACCTTGTTCACAAAATGAAATTATCTGCACCTTAGTATATTATGAACTTGGAAGATAATGCTGACATGTGTGACGGCCAGAAGATGGCGCCACATGTAAATAAATGGTCACCGCTGGATGGTGCCCATGAGTAACAAGTCACTGTGATAGTCACCACAAGCGAATGCTGTGTTTTTAGATGCATGGAAAACATTCGGTCGAGTACTACACATGAAATTATTTGAGAAACTAATTCAAAGAAAGGTGTCAATGTGTTTTGTACGCCTACTGAAACATTGGCACAAAGAACAAACGATGCAAATAAAGTGGGGCAAGCATTTTTCTGAACCGTTTCATGTGCCTAATGGGGTTGGACAAGGGGGAGCACTGAGTTCATACTTGCTTGCTGTTTATTTAGTTCATGGGTGGACAACTTGTCTTCGACTGAGATCGACTAGGAAAAATTTTAATGACTCGCGATCGACCGGTCGGAAATAAAGTCAAAAATACAAAATGTCATGAAATGCAACATTGCTCCTGTTAATGAATTTGTATTTACCACACATTTTTCATTGAAGTAATATGTCTTCCTTCTCTTTAAAGCGCTCATTTTGTAGGCAAGGTTTGGCTGCAACAAAGATTGCTTAATCACTGACACTCAAAACAGCAGCTAGAACTCTTACTACAGCGGGTCTGGAATATTGATTGAAAAATGTTCTTTTTAGGTATCTTGTCAATTCAATGCAAAATCGAGCGCGATCGACCAGCTGAGACTCGGCGATCGACCGGTCGATCGCGATCGACCTGTTGGCCACCCCTGATTCAGATGATTTGTCCAATGAACTAAACAACATTAAAGCAGGGTGTTATACTGGTGAAGTCTTATTAAATCACTTGATGTTTGCTGATGATATTTGTGTGTTCTGTGCAAGTGTACGTTGGTTGCAAAGAATTCTAGATTTGTGCCAGGCGTATGCAGAATCGCATGGGATTATTTTCAACTGCAACAAAACTGTTTGTATGACGTTTAAGGCTAAAAGAGCAAAAAGCACAGCCACTCCAGTCTTGAAATTGGGGGTCAATATGTAAAATCTGTTGACCAATACAAATATTTGGGGATAGTATTGGATACTGAGCTCTCCGATGACAAAGACATTCAGAGAAAACTGCGATATCAATATTGTGCAGCAAACAAGCTACGAGCCTCTTTTTCCCGTTGTTCAAATGCAGTTAAAAACGTACTTTTTCGTTCCTTTTCTACGCCCATGTATGCATCTCAATTATGGTGTAATTTCAGGAATTCATGCATGCAGAGATTGCGGGAGGCATATAATTTTGGTTGCAGAGCTCTATACAACCTGCCCTGGAGAGCGAGTGTTAGTAGCCACCAAGTTCAATGCAACATTCCTACCTTTGAAGCTCTGCTACGTAAATAGAAGTACCTATTTCTCGAAAGATGCAGAAAATCTAACAACGTATGGTTACGTGCTTTGATGCAGTCAGATTGTTTGTACTCGTCACTATTCTTTGAACACTATAATCGCATTTCACTCTGTGAATGAGTGATCGAACTTTGCAGTGTCCGTTTGATCGATGGCGTGTCAAGCCACAATGTCTTCGAATTTTACCTAGACTAGTCCAAATTAGGAATTAGCGCCCTACTCCACAGTAGTTTTGTAACAAGTGTTACGGGTTAGCAAACAATAGTGTTAAGAATGTGTCTGTAACCCTATGATTCTGTCTCCAATGCAGTTGCAAACAGTGTCTGTAACCCTGTGATTCCGTCTCCAATGCAGTTGCAAACAGTGTCTGTAACCCTGTGATTCCGCCGACTTCAATGCTTTGTACTACGTTCTGTTTTGTCTGTTTTTATCAACCTGCGTTCGGCAAAGTGTGTGTGTTCATACGATTGTTAAGGTTAAGTTAACCCTTAACACGTTATCAGAACTGTCTCATAAAAGATCATGAGTACATGAAACATTCCTCGAAGAATTGTGGAGAAAAGAACATGGACAATACTGTTTGACAATTATTGTGTTATTATTTTGTTTATTCATGTGTGAAGTCATTGTATAACATACCAAGGGCAAAAAGCTATTAATTTCACAAAACC
>Ga0210059_1012800_pt1 | contig 12617 bp, 6 predicted proteins | sample Ectturendosymbi2_FD_188042 | JGI IMG/M metagenome (GOLD analysis project Ga0210059, IMG submission 188042) | Ecteinascidia turbinata endosymbiont from Florida, USA - Sample 2 (SPAdes) (version 2) | ecosystem: Host-associated > Tunicates > Ascidians > Unclassified | place: Key West, Florida...
GGAAAAATCCTTTGAGGCCCCCTGGAGAGAATCCTTCCGATGCCCGGGCCTGCATCACTTAATTTCGTATTATCAGCCTCATTCCCATTTTACCAGTTATTGCACACAACTAACAACGTTACAATGAGTGAGCTTTGACAAAACTCTGTGGTATGCTGGCGTGTAGTGGGGCGAGAATGCGTAGGAAAAGTGTTCACCCACCTTTTTCAAGTTTTGCTCTAAAATGAGTTTACAGCTGTTTTGAAATGGCTACGTGTTTGGGTAGTTCCCACACCTTTTTTGTTAGCACTGCATCCCTGGTGGCATAAGACATTCAGGTAAATTGGGTAATGTACATGTGTTGCGTTTCTTCAGGAATGATAAGTCACAGATCCTTTGTAGGACTTCCACGTTCTGTTGACCCAACAGATCTAGTTTCAAAGTCTCTTGCACAATCACTCTTGGGCAGGAGACTTACAGATTAAGAAAAAAAGCGTGCGCGTCAGTTGGTGACCAATCTTAAACAAGTCACGTCATACAGCTATTGCGCAAAGTTGAAAAAAGCAAGTGGAGAAGGAGTCGAACTTGAATGCACTCTGGTATAGCACTAGGAACACAGCTTTGATTTCTGCGTCTGCCTAGCATGCAGTATCCTTTAAAAGTATGTGTGTTTTTTTGTGCTCTAATCAACTGTCTGGATGTTAAAAGATACTTCAAGCTTGCATAACAAAAAATATCCTGCTATGCTTGGATCTTGCATAGACTTGCTTTGAATTGTGAATTTTGGTGTTGCCCAAGGATTTTTGGATAAACCTTTGTTGAGTTGTAAACATTTTAATGGTGCATAGCCATGGCTCATATCTCCAGAAACGTATTTGCATACATCACAGCTTACAAGGTTGCTAATAAGTTGTTTAAGTTGATAATCATGCTAATTTAGTCACTACTGTTTCCTCCGCTTTAGCCATGAACTCAGAACTGTTCTGCACTTTCATTTAAATTGGGATTTATATTCCGATACACAAGATTAGCAGATTACATTAAAGGCAGTGGCTACAGAACCGCCTGCGGATTTTTAAGTTTGACACCTTATTCGATCATCTCCTGCAATGTGACAGTAATGCACGACAACAATGCAGTAGGCCTGGTAGAAACATAGTGAACACTAAAGGTAAACCTAACCCTAACCGTAGCCCTAAGCTAACCCAAATCTAAGGTAACTCTAACCTAAGGGTAACCTAACACTAACTTAACAGTAACCCCTAAACCTAGCCCCTAAAGCAAAGGTTTATAACGTTTTGAAAAAAAGCTAGTCCTACGAATTGAAACTTGCAAGCAGTCATTATTATAAAAACGCAAGCGGCCAAGATCAGAGGCGAATCACAACTATTGACATGGTAGACTTGAAACCTAACCAGTAGGCTACCTGGTCGACGCTGGTTGAGTGAAAAACTGACTGCTTTGTTCGAACCGCGTCAGATGAGGCAGTACAGTGGAATAAATTTTGAAATAAGAAGATCCGTGGGTGGCTCTGTAGCCACTTCCTTCATTAAAAGATTTACTGTACAAGGTGGGCTGATGGTCACCAAGAAGTGCCGGAGTCGACTCCAGCAGGATTTCGCGTTTCCTTTCAGACCTGGATCTGGACCTAGAGTCAAAAATTTGTGAAGAACTGGATCTGGAGTAATTTTTCACATTTATCAGAAGCAGAAGTGTGTGTGGTCATTTCTAGTAAAATCATATGTGAATTTCAGTTGGTCAAGAGTTAACATAATAATGGTCCCTCCTTACTGTTATACAGTGTTGTTCATCAGCCTGTTACAGGTAGTCCATTGTTAAGAGGAAAGAAAAAATGTTGCAATTTCATTTTATTGTGTATAGTCCATGTGTTTTTCCTCTGCACCATTACAGGAATTTGTGAATTGTGCTATAAACCTGGATCACACTTTTTTATATTGAGTTATCATTCACTGTGGTTGTACGGTTGACCTTGACTGATTGTTGCAGGTGATGGGCACATGATGTAGTTGTACAATCTTTATTGTGGCTAATGTAAATTAAGTTACTTTTTTTGTATTCTGATTGTGCAAGTGAAATTTTTGAACGTTTTTAAGTCATTGAATTTGAATTGTTTATCGTGAGTTACAAAAGAAACTGCTTCATTGACATTCTTGATAGAGCAGCCTGTTGCTAATGCTACTGTACCAAGCATATGGAGATGGGGTATATACTTAGTATATTACTTGAACGTAAACCCTAAGAGTATGTTTAGGCCAGGGGTGACGAACCTATTTGCTATCGCGGGCCACTTTTTCGGTTACCGCTGAGTAAGCGGGCCGCACAACTTTTTTGTCATATTATGAAACCTGTTAAAAACGAAAAATATTGTTCATCAACAGAAACAAACAACAAACGAAAGTAATAAAAACCCATGCGAACCATACAGCTGAAGTTATTTCACGCAATATTGAAGCATGAAATAATCGTGGGCCACACGAAATTCTTTTGCGGGCAGCATGTTCGTCATCTCTGGTTTAGGCAATTCTTTTACTTGACATTTGTAAATATTTAAATAACCTGCTCTTCAAAAAGCCAAGAATTTTAAAGCTATTGCATTATTCAATTGTACTCTGCAGCTTATTATTTTTGGCATCATTCCTGTAGTTTACAGTCAAGGGCGGCTGACATTTTCTTTACCTTATCAAAAGGTCTAAATATCGAGATAACATTGAGTCATTCCTTGACAATGTTCCATCAACCAAATTCCCTTTTCGCATTCTCTTCACAGGAGGTATTTTGACGAACAGAAGGCAGTTGTGGCGTTGGAAACATTACCACAATTACCAAAAATGCAGAACATGCTAGTATGCAAAGTATCTCAGAGGCTTAGGCAAACGGTCTTCGATGGCAGCTTACATTGACTTTTTATCACCATATCCTGTGGCATGAAATCAAGGGCTACTAATAGTTTTATATAAATACAATATACTATTTTCTTGTAAGCACAGCATTACATGTGATATGTGCCATCATGCTTGGTTTAAGCCATTAAGAACCAGGATTGAGAAAAGGGGTTTGTAAGTCACTGTCTGCTTATCTCATGCACTTCAGACAAGTACCGTAGGACTTGGTATGATAGCTGCTGAAACATCCTATTACCACACAAGTGACGGTGCACCTATTTGTCACCAGTCAGATGATGTTAGGCAGCAAAGGAAAGTAAAAGGTTATACTTTCAAAAGGTTTCACTGACTGGTTATTTTAGTTGGCATTTGCTTTTAAATGAAACTTAATCCCAATCTGTTTTTTGAATTTTCGAAAACATTTTGCTATTGGCCGAAGTTCAATGTCAGTAACTTAATAAAATTTTTTCCATTTCTGACAAAAAATAGTGAACTAAGTATAAAGTTTGCATTTGTACCTATTCAGGTGAAATATTTGTATAAGTATGCATCGTTATGCTATAGGAAATAATCTAAGGTGGCATTTTGCTATCTTAATCACAACATTTCTGAAAATTGTGACGTATAGGTTATCAATTTGGAACTTAGAATATTGTAGGAATTGCTGTTAGCAACAAATTTAGCAAGGTTTTGGCAATGAAAGTGCTAATAGTGCTGGATGTGAAACATTCATTTTTTATCCATGTATATTTAAATCAAGTGCAATGCATCTATGTGGATAGTGTAGCAGTCACGCTAGCACGACCGCTACATGTGAGCAAAGTCAGCCAAAGCAAGGAGAAGGGAAAGACCAAACAAGTGACACATAAGTGACTTTCATGAACATGGAAGTAACAGCTCTCTTTGGCCGATTCGTCTGGCGTGGAGTTAACATCGATGATGCCACAATCCATCCTTCCCGAGGTTCGAGGATCAATCCCACAGTGAAGCAGGACTCAACAACCGGGGAGTTCCGCTTCAGGATAGTAAAGCTTGGAAATTGTGTCAGTGTGGAAAAAATGTTTGGGAAACCAAACTTCAAACACAAAATAACCAGATTCCAGAGGTATCCATGCAAGAAAAGCAAAAAATAGGGAAAACAGCCATAATGAAACTCCAACGAGAATGATCCATTTGAAATTCACAGTGCGGTTCAGAAATGGTTTGTAGATTGAGACCAATCGGAGAGTGTTGAAGTAATTTCACTCCACAAGGGAAAGAAGCAAGGAATTAATCACAAATTTTTAATAGGAAATCGATTTCACGTAACACTACGCATCGTCAGTCCTATCATCTGCAAGCAATGCTAAGAACATGGATGCCATTGTGAAAGCAGATGCTTCTGATGATATAATTGCAAATGTACTAAGCATCAAGCAACGATTGCTTGATCTCTATTTGTTATCAACAAAACAATAATGTCCCGAGTAATTCACACATTGACAAAAAACTCCTATCAAATAGATTCCCATTAAAAAGTCGGAAATGGCAAGTTTGGAAATAAAGAATCTATTTGCTAGTTTTGCAAAACTGTTGCTTTTGTTAATAGATGTATTTCTTTAATCGTCAAAAACCATCTCCATCATTGTTGGAATATTTGTGTCTAGATTTCCAATCAAAGCCACAAAACCCATGATCCAAAACAATTAGGGAAGACCAGGATTGCCAATCATTTCATATCTATCTGAAAATAAAGTTTTGCACTCGTCTACCCCTTCATCGCAGTCTTTTGTACCATTTTGAACAAACTTTCTAGGGATTGAAATTGGTTTACCACTTTTGTAATAAAATATTTTCTTTCCTGACAGTTGACGACTTTCATCTTCACCTCGGTTGCAGTCAGTCTTCCATCACAAACAAACTCTTTGCTGATGGAAATGGCGCCTCCAGCTGCTGCATAATTGAATCGTTTCTTCAAACAATCGTTGCTTGTTTTGTCAGAATGATTGTCACAGTGGAATATGCCGTCACAATAGTAAAGTATGTCGATGCTGACCATTCCTTTGCTCTTGCATGCAAACCTCATCGGACACTTTTGTTCCACTTCTCGTATTGCAGTTGTCTGAACCACGGATGACGTCGTTAATATATCCATCGCACACACGGTTTCCAAACGAATATCCGCGACTCTTCAACCCGCATTTACCATCACAAAACGATGGTCGAGGAACGCATGGTGACTGACTTGCATTCATCTTCCATCTACCTACACTCTGGTCTTTTGTCGCAGCATGTGGCGCGTGCAGTGACGATGTAGTCTTTTTTGTCGCATGATTGGCGTGACACTCCTTAAAAGCACTGGATTGCTGCTCGTGGCGACAAAACCCTTGGCTGATTTGTTCTTTGCATTTAATTGCAGAATCATAAAGAACCTTGCCCATGGCCACACATTTAGTGGAACCGTTGCAATGCATCTGTCCCGGAAGACATCTTGACCCCTCATCACCAATAAGCACTTGTGCAATTGATTGATTGGAACACAAAAGTTCATCCGAACAATCAAAACAGTCGATGTTTCGGTCACAAACCTGTTTTGTTGAAATAATGAGCTTTTTGTCCAAGAATAAAAAACATCGGAACTCGCCATCTTCGAAACATGCATCTGAACCATCTGCGCACTAAGACGTCGAATGGTAAAGGTTTTTCTGCGGCAAAACACAGACGTTTTTTCGTGACTTTCCTGAACTACGGAAACCAGAGTGTTACTGTTGTTCGTCACTCCCATCTCGACATTGTATCTTTGTGCCGCATAATGAGCATTGTCGATGACGTCTCCATTCTCACATTGAAAGATCTCTCCAAGATATTTTCCACGGAAAGATGAAATGCACATCAATTCTCTTGATAGATTCAGATGATAGAAGGATGGGTTGTTCACGTGGCAGGTTGTGGTGTTTTTATTTGAATTTTGCAGCAAAAATAATTTACTCTCATTTGTTGAACATCGATTAATTGTAATCTGGCAATTTTCGCACTGAACTTTAATTGCTTTGCATGGTCCGTCACTGTCGATTATGCCACAATCATTTCTTGTGTCGTCGATCCAACTGATGGGAATGCACTCTCCCGCTGAAGTACATTTGTCATTACTTGGAATGCATCCGCACTTGTGACCCTGGGTCGCACAACATGCAAACTCGTCATATCGACACGTCATGTCTTGTAAAAGAACCCGCAAGTGACTGCTCACAAAGTCGGAAAACGCTTGCTCAGGCTCGCTGTCTTTTAAAGTCTCTGCTAATGTTTGAAACATGTCAAATACCAGTTTGTTTACACGCTGCTCCCACAATTTATGTTAGTCTTTAAATGCAGCCACTTTATCTGCCAACGTGAATGAGGTTGTCATTTTGCCTTGAAGTGAAAGATTTAGCTCGTTGAGCTGATTGAAGATGTCACACAAGTAGACAAGTTTGAGAACCCATTTTTCATCACTAAATTTGTTAGAAAGATCTGAATTTGTCTGTAATAGAAACCTTTTCAGTGGTTGACGTAATTTAAACGCTCTGTTCAATGATTTTCCTCTGGAGAGCCATCTTACTTCTGTGTGTAAGAAAAAGTATTTGTGCTTTGCATCCATCTTCTCACATAAATGCTTGAACAGCCGGGTTTTAAATGTATGAGTTTTAATAAGGGTAATCATTTTAAGTATATCATAGAATACACAATGAACCTCAGGTGATATTTTTCGGCTCGCCAGCATTTCCCAGTGAATGACGCAATGAGTGGACTCGCACTCTGGTGCGACCTCCTTAATCCAAACAGTCAAACCAGACAGACTGCCAATCATGGCTGCAGCTCCATCCGTGCACACACCGACAAAAGAAGATAAGTTCAGTTTTCCTGTGAAATATTCATTTAGAGACTTGGATAGTTCTGAGGCTGTGGTATTTTTTGGCAAGAACAATGTACATAAAATGTCCTCATGAATATCCTCTTCATAAAGATATCGAACAAAACTAGCAGCACAGCTTTGTTTTCAATATCTGTAGTCTCATCACACTGAATCGCAAACCATGGTGGCTTTACAATCAGCTCTAACAATTGAGTTTCAATGTCTTCCGCCATATCCTCAATTCGTCTCGCATCAGTGCGCGCCGAAATAGGACTCTGCGCTATGTTTTTTCTGACGATTCTCCTAAAACTTCACGGCATATATCAGTACACGCAGGTAGAATGAATTCTTCTCCAATGGCAAATAGTTTATTAGTCGTGCTGATGCGGTGAGACACCAAATACGATCCTCTTAGTGCATTTGAATCTATTGGTAAAGCAGTTCTCAATAATCGTTTTACACCTTCGTAAGCACGTTTCCTTCTTTCAAAAAACTGCAAAGGTTTATCTTTTAATGCGGGGTGCTTAGTCTCCATGTGCCGAAGTAGTTTCGAAGGCTTCATTGCCTGGTTTTATAACTTGCTGTTGCAAATTACGCAGAGCGAAGAAGGTGCTTCGGAACCACCAGTTGAAATGAATCCGTACTTCAAGTACAACTCATTATATTGGCGATTGAAAGAAGCTTTCCTTTCATTGTGGTTGTAGGCACCCCGTCCTCGACGTCAGATTCTTAAGATGGTGTTGACCCATTTCCCAAAAAAATTCAGCATTGATGTTTGTTTTTCACTCATTTTTATCAGACAAAAATTTAAATGCTAATACTTTTCAAATCAAGCGCTGAAGACTCTCGCACTGCAAAGAAATGGATCAGTAATCCATTTATTTTCAGATCAGGTGAATCGACCTTACCTGCACGACAAGAGGACCAACTTCTGGACATTGCAAATGATGGTAGCCTGAAATGTATTTTTCATACAACCACTCTACCAATGTTTTGGATGAAGGTTTTGCCAGAATACCCTGACCTTGCCATAAAAGCATTAAAAACTTTGCTGCCATTCTCCACATCCTACTTATGCGAGTCTGCATTTTCTGTGATGGCAGCATCAAAGACGAAACCGCTAAACAGACTGGACGTGAGGGACACACTGCGGGTGCCATTAAGTTCCATACTTCGTAAGTGGGAGCGTCTCGTTGCGACACAACAAGCTCAAGGTTCTCATTGAATCAAAGTTGTAATAACTTGTATGAGTTATAACAAACATTCATTGCTGAACATTTATGTTTTTCTGAAGGACGGTCCTCGAAACAATTTCAATTTTAAACCGGTTCGCAGTGCACAGAAGGTTGCCAACACCTGGTTTAACGAAGTAACTTGTCGGACAACGAAAGAACATTGAACCTATACAACTGAAACTTCTTTGGACATCAGACGATGCATAAACAAATATTATTCTCTGAACCTTTTTGTAATATTTTCTGTTGATCAAAGTTCTAAACACATAGACGACTAGGCACTGGAGCTACAAACAAAATTTTGAGTCACATAACAGATAATTAGATGAAAAAACAATGGCAATCGCGGTCCACACTTGAACTTATCGTTAGCACTGTAAACCCGTCCAAGTCTAATACCTGTTTCCAACCTTACTTCACAAATGAAGATATATTGGTCAAAAACGTCAAGCTAACATCTTAGGCGTAGACTAGTATTCGAAAACTGCAATTATCCTTTGTGGAAGCTTATTATTTCCCTGGATAACAAATCTCTACAAACATGATCAAAACTACTGTATTTAGAAGATTAAAAACCAAGAGCAAATGAAATACACGAATATTTTCAAAGCAGATATTTCAGAAACACACATTAAAATATTGCTAAGGAAATTAAACCAAACAAACTTACCACAAATTCAAGCGTTTAATAACTGCAGGTTTTGCATGTTTGTTTACAAACAAATATAAATACTGATTCGATGCGATATCAACACGTAGAATTGCACGTTGTGAGAAAAAATGAAGATTTCAAAAGAATGTTTTGCAGTTCAGTCTGTTCACCGAGGTATATGACTCCGAATTGAACATGCTCGCCAGGACCGTAGAACTACACACTGACAAGCAACTGGTATCTGAACGCTGGTGGTTACATTGTTTCTGCTTTTCATAGGAACCTCAACAAGAACTTGCTCGTTCTTGTACTTTCGCAGACGTCGGCAATTGCGCAGAGGATTAACGCAGTGTTTGTCACAAATTACCATCGGAACGAATTGGTCGTCCAGGTTTCTACATTCGAAAACTGCTTTTGTCCAACGGGATGGTCCGCTTTCTTCACGTTGTGGACTGAGCACGACTTTGCACTGATGTTCGCACAAAAATCTTTGAAGACAAAAAAATCGTTAGAAGCTGATTGTTTTTCTGCAGGTTAAAAGACTATGAGTATTTGTATATTGGCGACATACACACTTAAACGATTATTCCGAATGAAGTTCACCAAAGACTAAGAGTTAGTTTACCTTAAATCGGAATGAACAAACATTTAGGCTTGTTTTACTCACAACTATATAACACTGAAGCAAGAAAGGTTTTATCGACATCCAAAAACTGATGTGCATTTATTTTGTACCTCTGAAGTAAGACATATCTGCTAATAAGGAGATTGGCAACGTGAAAGTAAAGGGAATTAAAATTCTCAGCCGTTCATGACCACGCCGTCGTCAAACTCATTGTTCAAGGTCTGAAAATATTTTGGAATGTGGAGAAGGGTCGCCATGTCTTAAAACGTAACCTTCGTCAAATATCTTTTGTATGGATGACTTTAGCCACGTTCGTTCCACTGAAGGTATTCCTATTGAAAGCAACAGAGTTGTTCACAAATTCCCTTCATGGCAAATCATTCTGAGAACCACCTTGCGGCAACTTCGTTCTTGTTTACAAACGCCGTTTTCAAAACTTATAATGACCTGATATCGGTTTTAGACACACAAAACGTTGGAAGCCAACCTTATCGATTGAGTGTCCATGTTCTTCGTTGCCACACTAAACAAATTCTTTTCCTGTCGGGACATATATTCAAGATTTGTGGAACAAGAAATTGCAAGAGCAGACACAACAATCAGCTGCAAAACAAGATAACAAAATTAAATGTATTTCGCGGAACACTTTGCAAAATCATGTTCCTAGTCGGTCATGATCAACACCAGCCGAATGTGAGTATATCAGAACTAAAAATGTGCTAAATCCTTTGCTAGATGCTTCACCAACACTCTGGCCTTGCTGAAGATTCCTGCTGCTTGTGAATGTTACTAAACGCAGTTTTGTCTCAACAGCTTTTTGATGAAGGTACTCTGCAAACGTAGCGCCAGTGAGAGCAACTTGAAATATTGTAAAAACTAGCTGCACACATACATGCAAATTTAATGACACATCAGCACCTATAGGTATTTGTATGCGGTTAACTTGTACTTACCAGAACGTTCAAGTCCTTCATTCTCTTCTCAGTTGTTTTGTTTCAAATCTAACTATTTTGTCTTTGCACGAGTGAAATAAGGTGTCGGTTTGAAGTTGCTGTCTTGTGTGCGAACAATCATCTTATATATACTATTGTAGACGCTTGCAATATTGTTTCTTGTTCATTGGAAAATCCTTAAACATAGACTTGTCTAGTACTGAACAGAGTTTCGCCATGAGGGTCTTTCCCTACAGTAGAAGAAAATGAAATCTTTTCTAGGCAATTTGCACAAACGTATTTTTTTCTGCTTCTTCAGTGAAAATGATTCGGTTTTAGGTGAGTTTTTTTATCATGCTTGCGATGTAGATGGAAATGCAATCTAATGTAAACATTTTGAAACATGTGGCAGTAAAATTGTCGATCGGGGCATTAATTGGGTTTGATGCAACTCGAGTCATGCATTATTTTGACTGAACTATCATCATGATTGGCCAAAAATACCATCAAACACTTCAAGCTATGTTTTGTTCAAATATCGTTGTTGGCCACACGCTTGATTTAAATTGTTAGCAAGTCTATTCCTGTCACAATTTATCCATATACGACAACGACTCGATTTGAATCATAGTCTGGGAACAAACGTTAGACAGAAAAATACAAATCTTTGAATAGAAACTGACTGGTGCTGATATATTGGAAATGCACGAAAAACAAATGATTCAACTCAAGCAATATTAGTGGCTCAAATAATTTAAATAGAAACATTTTTACTGGTTAGGGACTCGCTAAAAGTTGCAGTGTTGTTTCGAACATTGGATTGAATAGGTGTCAGAATCAATTTAAGTCTTAATTTAAAAATGTGACGAAAACAATTTTTATATATCTTATAGTTCTACAACATCGGCTGAAAAATATTGTTGGTTGATATTGACTTGCAATTTATTTTATGTCAAACAAAACAACACTGCAGCAGTTTGAACTCTGAAGTGTCTGTGGGAATAGACGCATAGGTTAAATACGTTGATTGCAGCTAATGAAATTAGGCACGCTGTTATACTATTGGAAAGTGAGGTAGGCCTAATGATAAACTGAGGATGAAAGTGAGCTTATTGTCAGATCGAGTACCCATCGGAATAACGCTAGGAAAATATAGCCTGCATGCGGTTGGTATTAGCCAGGTATGCAAAGACATATCATTCCTTTCAATGTTGGTGAAGAACTGCACACCTAAAGACTATTGTATAAAACCATTGCCTCAGATGAAGGGTTGACGCAAAATAGAACAGCAGTGCCATTTGTGTTTTGTTTGTCTCTTCTGTGAGCAGGTCGAATTCCCATCAGAAAGAAAGCAACATCGACCCCTGGTAGGGATTCGTTGCATTAGGTAAAAAACGAGAAAGATGACCTCATACCACTCTACCACACAGAACTAGGAACCTTATACAGTTAGCTGCGGAAAAACTTCGTTCCCTTGGATGATCGCATTACATCAATTTTACGTTTTTGTTTCTGATTAAACTTGTGTACATATGTAACTGTTCCACTGTTTGCAACACACAAATTTTCTCTCATGAAGATTTTAATTCGCCAAGTTTCATATCACAGGTACGTCTCAATAAGCTTACTATCTCAAACAACTGTTACAGAAACCATATATTTTAACCAAAATTTGAGTCAGCAGGTTGACGAATAAATTACAATATTTGGTCATATGCTTTTTGTGAAGTTATGCATACTGACTGGTGGATCCTTCCGAACGTACCTATACAGAAGACTAGCAAAGCCTCTAATAGAGAAACAATACAACCAGAGCCGGATTAAAGGCTAGGGGGGCCCGGGGCAATTTTTACTGGAGGGCCCCTAGGACGTAATTCATGACGTCATCGTTTGTAAGAATTAGTTTTTCGCTGATTTGCAAGGTTCACGTTTGTTTTTTCCGGTAGTCGAGAATGTGCTTACTCAAATGCACATACAGTTAGCTGCGAGAAGAGAATGTATGATATCAATGCTAGAGTGTATTTTTTTAACAAAGAAAAAATATTCCACAGGCTAGAGAGTGACTCGGCACGAAACAACATTCATCCGAACAATAAGCAGAAACCAGAGATTACCAACAAAAACACCGGAAAAATAATATGTCAATATAACCAGCCAGGCTGAATGTGAAAGTTGTTTCCAAGCTAATGCCTTGATTTTCACCTTCATTTTCAGGTGCTGTGGTTAGCGCCACTGCTCTAACGTTGCTGCTTGAAAGTTTTGCTAGAAAAAGCGATTCAGTCGCGGCGTTGTAGCTAAGACTGCCAGATTCTTGCGCTTTTTCTCAGAAGTTTTGCACTTTTCATAGCTCCTGATTACATTACAGGTTTCCGCATCGTGGTAGCTAAACACTGCAGTCTCGTATTGTGTTCTCTCGTTCT
>Ga0210059_1012801_pt1 | contig 12617 bp, 7 predicted proteins | sample Ectturendosymbi2_FD_188042 | JGI IMG/M metagenome (GOLD analysis project Ga0210059, IMG submission 188042) | Ecteinascidia turbinata endosymbiont from Florida, USA - Sample 2 (SPAdes) (version 2) | ecosystem: Host-associated > Tunicates > Ascidians > Unclassified | place: Key West, Florida...
AATTATAGAGCAAAACCGTTCGGTTGATTTCACGGCTTCCACTGCTGTGTCGACATCCATTTTGTTGGTTTCCGCGAACCAGTCTGGCAAGTTTGCGTGGCCTTAGGTCACGCTCGAGTGGACGCGCTGTTGGCGCACTCTTCTGGGTCGAGCGACCTCGCTGTGGTTGCTACGGTACGTGCTGCATTGGGCAGCGCGCGCTCAAAGGCTGATGCTGCAGTGACGGTAATCGTTGAAGAAAATCAGACGAAGTAGTTTTCGATTGGCGATCATGATTGCTGCGCACTGCAGTAATCGGCTTTAAATTTCAGTTCAAAGTCTACATACTGTCGGAATTCTTCATCAGTCGTGGCAACTTGGGGCTGGTTCCTTTGACTATACCTGGAATCAAGAAAATAACCATCGTCTCTGCATGAGACGTAAAACACAAGTTATGGTGATTAAAACATAAAAGACCACTCCTTCACTTTTAGAAAACGGGTTGTTCTATGGCAGTGGTGCACAAACTTTTTGGCTCGTGGACCACATTTGTGCTTCAGAAACCCTTCGCGGGCCACAAGAATTAATAATCTCAATAAAAATTATCTAAAAATTTCTCTTAAATGATTAAAGTGTTAAGTTTTCCTTCCAATAAAAATTGCTTCGCGGGCCACGGTTTGAGCACCACTGTTCTACGGTAACAAACCTACTTGTTTCGGTTCAACCTTGACAAAGATTTTGGATAGTTTTTTTAAACGCTTGTACGAAATGAGGTCCACCTTACTGACTTCTGCTTATTTTCCATGTAGTTCTTTTTTAATTTGGTCTCTTGCTGTTTAACAACTGTTTTTGCTTAGTTTTATTTCTAACCAGCCTACTTTTCTTGACAATGAGCAAAAGGTTTCGGAAATTTGTCAGATTCATCAATTTCGTCCACAACTTTGCTAAAAGTCCCGAAGTTTATCGCTTCCATCTGGTGGCGTTGCTAGTGACTGTGTATGAACTCGACCTTTAGAACTGAATTTGTGTGCACAGATTTATTCACTTCGGCCCGACAGAAGAAGTTCATTGTTTTTTGGAACCGTGCGCAATTCAAACACACCATGACCAACGGTTTCTGAAACAAGTATCATTTTTAGATATTGTGCATCTGTAATTCTCAAGAGACAGTTATTGTTTATTTATGGCTTCTAGCAAACCTTCTCAGATGTTTTGTGTTAAGTTCAAAACATGAACTTGCAGCCATTTGCATTTTGAGTTTTCTTTGAAATGTTGGTCTTCCAACTCAAAACACATTTGTTTATTTTTTATGAAAGACCAAGAAATTGAAGAAATACGAATTAAATGCAGGGGTCTTTCCAAATTACATCAACCAATAGTTAACTTTAATCACAGCAACAGGGTCAGCAGGTCAACCGAAGTGTAATTTTCGGAGTTTGAATAATGCATAGCTATGCACAAGATCAAATGCGAAGTATTCGTATGTATATAACTTACCACTATACGTTCTTAGCTACTGTCACGTGCACCTGGTTTATTCTGCGCAGTGTCTTCAACGCTCTTACACAACAATGCAAGCTGCTGAAAATTGATGTATGACAATGCCCTGTGACCGAAAGCTAAGCACTGTGCAGGACTCTCAAGTGCAAGCATAGATCGAGAAAGCGTCTTCGTCTTCGCTGTACTGAATTGCTCGGCAGGATCGATTGAAAGTATTTTTGCACAGTTGCAGGACTTTTAACAGAAGGCTAAGTGACGTTTTTCCAACGTCGATGTTTCATCACAAACTTTTCATATTTTAAAAACTGCAGGAACACGGAAACAGATATGCAACAAAGAGTAGTATTTTAAGTCTCTTCACCGTCCTGAGCCAAAGATATGCTCATCATTGTCACTTGTAACGTTTTCAGGAGTAAATTAGAATTTGTACAAGACTCGATGCTGCTTAGAAGTTGTAAGCGGAGATGCGTTTTATCTGTGATAGAGGATTGTTGTGAGCGCCTTTCACAAACTTCAGCAGCGTGACTTTATCCACGAATTTCAGTGCTGCAGCAGCGAGTCGTAGCGCTGTTTTGCAAATTACGCTGCAGCGCGCTGCGCAGCAGCGCTGCGAACCAGTTTGTTTTTCCCTCGCCCGCTGCTCATGCTGGTTTATCATGCTCTTTTGTCTCAGTGCGTATAGCATTGAAAGGAGAAACGTGTTGCCGTTTCGTCGATGCGATGTTTGCCAAAGTTTGCTGCTTCAGCTGGAAATTTCCATTTCATTGTTAGTAGATAGTGAGTCAATTTTTGCCGTGTCAAACTTGTTGATCAAAGTGAACAAGCATCGACGCTGACGGATCGCTTGCCATTCCAAACATTGCGACTAGGCGAGAAAAACTGTGGCTGACGTTGGAGTTGCAAGGTATTTCGTCAAAGCAAACTTCCGCAGACAAGCGAATGCGAAATAAGGAAAACAAAAGCAAAGCCATAAAGTCCTCTATCAAGGTAAATGGTTGAAATTGCTGACAAACTTATGCATTTATGACGTCATACTTTACTCCCGCCAGATGAAACGACACGTGACTGGAAGTAAACATCTCGCGCGAAAACTTGACCCAGCGAAGTGTCACGTTGCGAGGCGAAATGCGATAGGGCAGCTCGGAGTTCGCTCCACTGACGACTGCAGCCTTTCGCATTCGTGCCCTACTGGTTGTGAGTTTGTTGGTGGCGAAAATTATATCTGCTGGTGACTGTGCGAAATCGTCAGAGATTGCAGAAATGCAAGTGGCCAAGACTTGCTGCCAACAGATTTTGATGAACTTTTCTGACCGAAAGGGCTCTTTGCAAGAGGTGAAGGAACGCCTGAGTGAACCCAGTCCGGTACAGAAAGTAACGCGTTGCTACGCTGGGATCCACGTGCAGACACATTAGCAGTCATGTCTTTGCCCACGCACGGACCTAGTTTGCTGAAATTTTCATGGCTTTGTTGTGCCGTACGCTTCAGAAAGTACTTTGAAACCTAGACTTACAAAACACTGCAGGTCTACTTAAAAAACTGCAGAGTGGAGAGGTAGGTCTTCGGGAACTGCATCATTCGCTGCATTGTTAGCCTACGTGAGCTACCGCAATTGTTTCCTAAGCTTAGACAAATTCAACTATCTTGCACCATGTCTAAATTAATCATCACTTGTCACTGACTGTCCTACTTCAATTCCGACAAGCTGGTTGCAATGCAGTCCAGAACTTTAACACAATCTTACCTAGTCCAGTGCTGGGTTAGGCAGTACTTAATTAGAAATGGTGCAAATAGTTGAAAAATCAAAATGGCTCAATTTGTAAAGAAAAAGAAAACTTTGGACCTGAATCTTTACTTTAGTGTGTTAAATATATTATATGAAAGTTCTATCTCTGCATCACAATGAATCTCCTTTAGCTACAGGAGATGTAATTCCAATGCATGTGGTACATTTCCTTGGATCTAAAATTTGATACAGTTTATTTAAGGCAGTGGCTACAGAACTGCCTGTGGATCTTCATATTTGAAACCTTATTCAACTGCTACCTGTAACATAACAGTAATGCCTGACAAGAGTGCAGTAGAGTAGTAGGCTTGGTAGAAACATGAAAGGCAAACTGTAACCCTAATGCAAACGCTATAGCCAGCTCTGACCCTGATCTCTAAACCTAAACTTTGGAAACTTTTGAAAAAAGTAAAGAATAGCGGGTCCCGTGGATTGAAACATGCAAGCACTACTACCAAAACGAAAGTTGCCAAGGTGAGAGCCCAACCAAAAACCATTGGCGTAGCAGATGTAAACACTTCCATGACAGTGCCACTTGGGTAACAAACAGCGTTTTATTCGAACCGCGTCATGTGAGGTGGTTCCATAGCCACTTCCTTTGTTTAATTGTTTAACTCTAGTCTAAACAAGTTTAAAACAGTCATGCCTCCTTTTCTTCATGTGCTTAGTGTGTGGTATGGGCTATTAGCCTGTAGCCTTGTAGATAAAATGATTGGCATTTAAAGCAGCTTATAGCAGTGCTCCTAAGCACTATGCAGCCCAGTGGGTTGCAGCCCACTGGTGAGCCATGAAGTTATTTTAGGAGGGCTACAAAGCCTTTCAAAATGTTATGATTTTCTGGTACTTGACAAAAACCTTTCTTGAAAATTATCTGATTTTCTATTGATTTGATCTTATATCTAATAAAGTAATATGCAGGTTCAAATTTCTCATTAACAGTAAATTGCATGTGTTGTTAATATTTTGTTTTATCTCATATCTAAATTTATTTCATTGATTGTTTTACTGCAATATCTCATATAGTGGGCCCCACAAAAATTGTCAGTAAAAGTGGATCCCATAGCTGAAAAAGGTTGGTAAATGCTGTACTATAATATTACAGCATATAGTATTAGACTAGGCCATGTGTTCTTGATGCTAATACACTAGTATAGGCTACCTTATTTCTGTACAATGGCATAAACTGTAGAAGTACTACAGTCAGCATTGGAAGTTGACATGGAACATTGCTCAATAAAGACATTTCAAACACAATTAATTTGTGTGATTTGTTTATGAGCTATCTTTAAATATTTTTTGCATCTTTAAATATGTGGATAATGACTAAATGTAATAATTGTTAAAGAGGTTTAGGTTGTCATCATTTGCATTTTACTGCTTTTTGGCACAGCAACAATTGATGAAGCTTATATAACCTTATATGGTCAGCTGACTTTGATGACCTCCGGGTCTTTTCATGGCCATGTAAAATAAATAAGCATTGTCTGTCTGTCTTATGAATGTTATGAAGACAATATGAAATATTGAAACAGAAATGGGAATGTTATGAGTAGGCCTGTTAGTATATTTTCACTTTTACTTCGTGTTTATTTAGGCTTGGTATAACTTAGCAACAATAACATCATAATGCCTGGAAATTTGTGTGATATGATATGTTACATTTTTTCAGTGCTTGTTACCAGACTAGCTTTTTTGCAAATATGCATTGAGGTCAAGTGGTTTACACAGTCATCCCAAGTTGTATAGAAATCACATGTGTCTGGGTTGGAAAAAATATAAATATTTGCCTCTGATAAATTCTGGTAATCAGAAGATTATAAAGTAATAAAATCTCTCACTAATGTTTGAAGCATTCCCCTTCTGCAATTGCCAATACATTTCATCCTAATTTGTGGTACAATGCAATACTTCTGTATCATGAGCTATTACTTTTTCATAATGGAATAATGACTTGTCTAACACAGTGGCTCAAAAAGGAGAACATATAACTTACATACAATATTATTGCTATTTTCACAGATCAAAACGGTGAGAAGGGCATGTTTCATGTATTGTTCCTACGTAGTTTTGATTCTGTACCATGTAATGGCTAACTTGTTAGGCACTTGAAAGTAGAAGTAATGTTTTTTGCTAAGCTGTGAAAATTTTGAAGTTTTAGATAAATTTTGCTTAATAGTGCTAGTCGTTTAGTTTGGTGTAAAACCATTTGTAACCTTTAGTGATAGTTGGTTTAATTCACCTTTTCTAGATGGCCTCAAAATACACAAAAGCCTATTTTTTGTCTTAGTAAGACCTTTTGGTTTAAAGAGTTCATGTGGACATGCAACACAAATAGTGCTTACTTTTTAGAGATATAAGTGAAAAGCCTTATATCAGTTTAATCACCCGAGTGGACCATGCTATGTAAAAGTGTTAATCTGCACATTCAACTATTTGGCCTATGCTAGGAAAACTTGCAAAGAATATGGTATATCATAAAGAAACAGTTGTACCTCATGTGTAGATATTAATTTGTATCATAAAAATTCAATGTGAGCAAACTGCATGCACTACTTGCAATTACCTGGGTTTTATTGAGTTCAAAGTCCTCATCACCTCATGTCTTATTTATTTTAAGACAGACAACAAATCAATTGATGTAAACATACAGAATGCCATTAGAATGTTTTTATCATTTGATACCAGACAACAATTTGGATGAAACGTTGGAAATGTCTATGATAGTTCGAATTGGTTTTGCATTTCATGATGCTGCGTAAAAAACTTAAAACTTTCTAAATAACATCAAATGCTTAAATTTTAGGTGCAGGCTGTTGCGTCATGCCTTTTCTTGTTCCAGAAAAGTTGTTTTGTGCCCTTGCCTGCATTCTTTTCTTAATTACAATTGCATATAAATGTTTCCACATAATGACATTGAATGTTGTTTTTGTGTATTTCATAGTTTTTTTCCCACAAGCCACATTTATTTAAAACATAACACAAATTGGTTGTTCACCTGTGATATTTCAGTGATCTAAATCCTCTATGTCGGGGGTAAGCAATTAATTTGGATCGGGGACCACTTTGTGAAGACCGCATTAAGCGGAGGGCCATTCCTTCTAATTTGATCATAAAACAAAAAAAGAAAACGATAATGGTACACAGAAAAGGTTTTATTGCATTTGCACATAGGCGCTTTATCCAGCAAGCAAATTGAATCAGACAAATGTGATCTGACACACTTTTCAACAAATTTCAGATTTGCAGATTTTTGCTGAAAGTTCTGTGGTGAGCCACCTGCTAATTGCCTGCCTGTGCTCTATGTTACACAGATTATTAACTGAGAAGTAATGACAAATTAAAGAAGTTCAGTTTGTGATCAGATAATAGTCAAAATTTGCAGCTTATTGGCTCCTAGGACTCCAATTATAAATCTCTTCTTGAAGTTCATGTACTCTATGCACATCAAATTTAGCAATTTTTATTCAGTCTTTATACATACTGTTAATTGACTTGGGATAATATTAAAGTGGTATCACTGCTGCATACAAGATAGCTTAAACAATATAAACAAGAAAAGAGAGATGGGTATTTATTTGCCTGACTACTTATGGGTTCAGGCACCTAAAGTCACTTTTGACACAAAGGCACGCTGTTGAGATGTGTTGTTTGATTGCAAGTATATCTGTCACGATGCTACAACATTTTCACAAATCACTATTCAGTTTTTCATGCCTTGCAGTTGGATAGGGAAGTGCTGCTCTTGTGATTAAGCAGGTGGCTGTGACCTGAGAGACATTTGAAAGAATAGTTGCCCAAACAACCATCTGGTCAATTGCAGGATTATGCACCTGGACGATGGGCAGTAGTTGATGCCCTTGTTTTGATGAAACTTCATTGTGATTTCAAAATGGATGAAATTATTCCAATTACCAGCAATTCAGACACTTCTGGATCTACTCCTCCAACTGTAGCAGCATGCAAGAGAACTGATTGCGGTTGTGCCTCACATTCCACTCACATATGTGGGACTGGACCCGACACTGTGTCTGCTAAGAAAAAAAGCTGTGACCATGGACATGCTATACATTTTCGTAAACCACCTTGCTTATCATTATCCTGTATCTGGGTGATAATTCTTGCCTGTGTCATTTGTGTACTCACTGTGTTTGGTGTTTTGAAGTATGCCCAACTATCTGTCGAAGTTGATCAACTTAGAGAGAAATTGGAGGTAAGATTGTGCAGATGTGTTGCTTTTCGTTTGTGTTCCAAAATAGGTTTTTCATACAATTGCAAACAACGTTACTTTCAGCGTGTGCTTGATGCAAGAAGTAAATTCGTCAGTGACATAATGTGGATAGACAAGCACCGAAACTCTGCTGGTTTTAAAGAAATAATGCTGTTGAAAGTCTCTTTTACAGAGCAAAAGAACAGAGAACTACTCACAATTTAGTTTTCAAGCATATTTTGTGCTGATTTACTTCTTTGGCTAGTGGCTACTGTTAACGCAAACGTAGGAAATTTATGAGATCATAAAGCTTCTTATGAAAGACCATTGTTTGTTAACGGCACCTCCCAAACAATGTGACGTTAAACAAACGCCCATTACAAATCATTATGGAATTAATCTCCACTCCCCACACAGGTGAAGCGTTAGAATCAATCGGCGAATATTTAATAGGAAATCGATATCACGTAACGCAGGACTGAGGATGCGTGATGTTACGTGAAATCGATTTCCTATGAAAATATTTGCTGCTTGATTCAAACTCTTCATCTGCGTGGTAATTGGTCATTAGAATAGAGATATGTGCATGTTTAAATCATCGCCAAAGATGAAAGCAGAGCCCATTCGGCTGATTCCTCTAAACCTTACCGCAAGCTGGGAGCTTTCAATAGTGAAATTTATCGAATTGATTTGCAGTTACCAAGAATGTATATGTGACAATTAAGATTTTTATGATGCACATTAACCTGGTACCTGCTTGTTGGTTAATCATTCGAAGCTTTTGTTGTAATATCCATCAACTAACTGAAACATAACCAGAGGGGCGATTGGGGCGATCGCCCCCCCAAAACCTACGAAAGTAACTTTATTCACCATGATTTTGTACAATTCGGAAAACAGCATTCACGATATAAGGCCATTTTGACGTGCATTGTTTTGTCACAGCAGTGTTGTGAAGTATACTTCACCTCTCTTACAGTAAGTGAACTGGTAATGAGACTTGACCGCCAAATATTGCTGAAATCGCCCCCCTAAACTTACTGGCTGGATTCGCCCGTGAACATAACTGAGTTTTTTCCTATTTTCTTTGCACGGAGCTACCCGTGCGTGTGACCGTTGTAGCGTTTTGTGCTTCACGTATTTGGCTAAGACCGGGTAACTTTAAAGTGGCCAGTCATCACGATTAAGTATCGGCTATGCTATTTTCTTTCAGTTCATTGTTTGGACTGTCATACGGAACTGTTCGTGATTTTACGCAAACAGTTCATCGCTGTTAACAACAAAACTTACGATTACTTGCAGGCCCTGCAGGGGGTGCAGGATGCGTTGAAAACCCAGCAAAGTTTTAAGTCTTTTGGATTTAGCCCTGGACAGACTTCACAGCTCAGCGTGGCCGAGCCTAGCAAGGTTTGTTTGGAAAGAAGTTAGTTCTACTTTTAGTTAATTCTTGCGTTTCCCTTCAACCACTTCGAGATTTGTGTATTTATTGAATGATGGCAGGGCGCGATATGACACAATCGTTGGCTGATTACTACCAAGGTAGTAAAGAGATGAAGGTAAGATAAACCGAGAGAAGACAAACACGATTTTTAAAAAGTTAAACACAGAATAGACCAAGTAAAGTTATCGCGCAAGCGACATTCAAAAAATAAATGATAAAAACAACATACACACACGCACACACATACATGCAATAATAACAAACAACTGGAGTTGGTAATTTCTATCTGAGACGGCGGGTGTTTGGAGAGAAACAAGCAGGTCTATATAAACAGAGCACTGATGGATTTATAGGAAAATCCAGATGCCTGATTAGAAATATTTGGTCAGTTCTTTGTAATTTGAGGACACAAACACCGAACACAAATGACACCTTCATTTGCAAGAATGTTTAGTGATTTGAAGCCGTGTTTTTTCCGTTGACACTAGTAAATGTGGGTTCACTTCTGAGTTTGTTCAAAACAGTGGCAGCTTCACAGCCTCTATCTGATGCAACTTGCCTGGTTGTTGAAGTGACTGACTTATCATGTCAGCTTTTCAATGGTGCGCTAAAATCGTTCTTTTTAAACCTACAGTACTTTCATGGACTGGTCTGGATTGTTTCACGGGCGTTTTGTCGAGACATTGACACTCGGATGTTGGTGGGGGTACAGTTTTGACGCTTAGCGAGATTAACGAAATGTTTTAGACTGAAGACAAACATTTCTCGGTCATTATACGATCTCATGAACTAAGAGTTTTGTTTAAATGCTTTTTCGACGCAAAAGTGATTGTGGAAAATGCCATTTTATGAGCGAATGAATACACCACGTAACAAAGGCACGTATTGTTCGATGTCAAACTCGTGGATTTTAATGTAATTTAAACCTGACTGTGTCCATTGAGACAGTCGTCTTCAGTGCATATTATGCGGTTTTTATTTTCTAGCCTGTTGAATACGTTGCATCGACTGTTGACGTCAGAGACCGCAGCGCTCGCTCAAGGAGACACGAAGGTAAATGCTTGCTGCTGATTGAGTTTAATGCCCGGCTACTTGCGATGTCTCGTGGGTTTTGTTGTCGAAAGCGATGAGAGACGTTTTATGACATAACAATGTAAGTTTTCATCAATGCGGAAAGACTTCTTGCGTTTACTGCCGATGTTCAAGCCGAAAGCCTGAAAACCGTTCGGTCCACAGGGAGAACCGCACTGCATGAGGTTTTTGTTTCTTGTTATTGTATCAACTTGCAACGCGTCATCACTAGTTTATAGCTGCTTGATGTTGGACAAGCACGGTTTTCATAAAAAAGAACTATTTTCATGCCTTTGCGCGCTTTTCATCGTGACACCATAGATATGGGACCAAGGTACAGCATTTGCTTCTTGATGCTTTTTGATTTGAGCCAGGAAAATTTGCAAAACAGCAAGGATAGGTTTGCAGCAATTCAAATAAACTTTTCCCATCGCCATCCGTGCCTTCGTTAATGAAACTGGGATGCAATGCGTTGCATGAGCCAACCGCTTAATTCGCGCTGCGCTGGAATCAACTGAAGACAAAATGCAAAGTCGCACAAAATAGGAGCGAGCGCGTTTCATTTGCAGATTTAGAAACCGAGGCTTGTTCAACCGTGACCGATCGAGTAACCCGGTGAAGTAACTCGGCATTCTCAAATTAGTTTGTTTCTGTTTTGTTTGGCATATATTTGAAGCACCGGGAACTATTTGCATCGACAAAGTCAGTCATTTAGGAATGGATTGATGTTTTGCAATGGTCGATTTTGGCATTACCATCGTTTTTTTATAGGCATCCATCATGCGTTACCTGGTAGGGATGGGCGTGATGGTAGAGACGGCAGCACTGGCCCCATGGGTCCGCCTGGTCCTATGGGACCACCCGGACCTCCAGGACCATCCGTGAGAGGTCCACCGGGTGATGTTGGGCCCCGTGGTCCTGCCGGGCCGAAAGGAGATCGAGGTCTTCCAGGTTCTCCAGGGAAAAGTGTGAGTTGTTTTTCTTCTTGAGTGCTTTGTGAAGTGGCATTTTATAATTTATGAAGCTCAGAGGGAGAGATGTACATCCGGGTTATACCACCAGCAAGATCAGCTTAACATTAAATGGCATTTTTATGTTCTCTTTTGCTGAAAACCTTCAAGGTATTTTTGTGGGAGTGAGTGTATTTTTATTATTTAGCGTGTCGCATTTTTCTTAGTTTCTTTCTTTTTCGCTTGCAGCCCGGTCTTTGTTCACGTCATATCAGTTTGAATAAAAATGTTAAAGTAACTGCAGAAATGACATTAACAGTGCTGAGTGTTAATCGTCAGTTTGATACGAAAAATGTGATGGCTGCAAACACAAGGTCAACTGCTGCCGCTGTCGAACCTAAACGCTTTTTTCGCGAAAATCCCTTATCGCTGAATGTGCAGTTTTCCACAGTCGGTGACCAAACTGTGTCAACTCGTATGCCCGCAACGTTTCTTCAAGTTAAAAGGTGGTTCGAGTTCCTGTCGCCGTATATAGCTTCATTCGATCTCCCACGACGGTTTCTTGCCGAGTTTGAAAATCGTCACGACTTTCGCTTTGCGGAAACACGAAGCGAAAAACACATTATATGTGTCTTCCCTTGCGGCAGTAGTTGCTGGCCTTGGTCATAGTTAGCGTTGTTTCGTCACAGTTGTATCGTTTGCATTTCAGGCCCAGATGTCTGTCATCCACTTAAAGGGAGACGGCTCCTCGTACGTGACGTCGAATCGAAGTAATTTCCTTTTTATTTTTTCTTCTGCTTCTTTAATTTGATTGCCATCGATGCCCGTTCCATCACCGATCGCCCGCGTTAAAAGCATCGCTTCGCAAAGATATGCGCTGTTGCTAATGGTAACCACCGGCTGCATCGCCCAGTGCAGCTCAAAGCTTGAGTCAGCTCGAGGCCGGGCAGCAACAACAGCTGCAAATCGCCTTTTACGCCAGACCGCAGGGTTTCTCAGCCTGTGGGCCACGGAAGAATTTTTGACGGGTCACGGCTTGGTAATATTGTAATTGAGTGCCTTTTGCAAGTTGAACCTTTCAATCGAAGACGTAGTGCAGGTAGATTTTGAGCTACAAACGTCATAATACGCTCTCTTTCGTCATGACATGTTGGAAATAATTGCGAAATGGAAATTTCCATGTTGCTTACCACGTTTTGCACAATATGCTGTTACTGAAAGCATTTTGAAAACGAAATCAAGAAGCAGGAAAATGACTTGATATACTTCCTTCGCATTTATTGTAGCGCACGGTGTTTTGTTAAATGTGGTTTGTAGTTGCTTTATTTCTACTCTGTGCATCTGAAACAGTTGTCGCATTGGAAAAGTTGCTCAGCCACGGACCCCCTGTTTGTTTATTAATTGGGCCGCGTGCTTGAAAAGGTTGAGAACCCCAGCCGTAGGGGGTAGAAAGAGGGCTTGCCGCAGTGAGAAGGGGCTCCAACCGACGAATGATTCGTGCTTTCGTCTCGACGACATCGCTTCTTGCCCAGAAGCGCTCGCGACGTGATCGCGCAGCACGTGCGACCTGTTTTGGCGCTGGCGCTCATCCTGCTGAACATGCAGTTTGTGACGGCGCGCGCTTTCATACTCGTTCAGCAGCGGTAGTGCGCCTTAATAAGTCGCGCGTCGGCGTCCATCGCCCC
>Ga0210059_1012802_pt1 | contig 12616 bp, 7 predicted proteins | sample Ectturendosymbi2_FD_188042 | JGI IMG/M metagenome (GOLD analysis project Ga0210059, IMG submission 188042) | Ecteinascidia turbinata endosymbiont from Florida, USA - Sample 2 (SPAdes) (version 2) | ecosystem: Host-associated > Tunicates > Ascidians > Unclassified | place: Key West, Florida...
CGCAAAACTAACTCCTTTTAGCAGTTATACCCTCGTTCCGTGTTTCTCTGCATTTTGAATGGTTGGGCTGCACCGGATAAAAACTTCGGAATGAAAGTGCGGTACGCCGTGTAACGTGTGCTGGAGGTTAGCTGGAGTTTTGTAGAATGGTCGTGCCCGCCGATTTTGTGATGTCATTGTCTGCTTTTGCCGTGATGCTATCGTCACGAAAATCGGCATGTGACATCATCACATACCCATTACGTCACTGTGACGTAATCAATGACGTCAGTTTTCCGGAAATGTGGTAGGTGGTTTTCTTCACTTGACCCAAAACCGCTGCCGACTGAGATCATCCAATTTCAGCAACACTATACCCAAGACCGTGGAAGACCTGCTTACCACGATGAAGTTACCTGCACTTTTCTCAGCCCCACTTTTCGCGGAATGCGACGTTCGGAGAAAAAATTTTTATTAAAAAATTAGCAAGAAACAAGTCGTTTTCTTTACAGCAAATGAAAGGGATTCAATATTCCATCATTACTGAAGACGTAGGCTGCAAAACAAACCATTGCAATGCAAAACAATTATCAAAATTTGAAATATCAGCTCAGAGTATTTAGTCCAGAGACAAGATGAAAGAAAGTCTTCAAACAAATTTCAAACCGCTTTCCGGAACACATGCGTACACATATTTTATATCACTGTCTTTGAAATTTGCAGATTCCATACCTGTCAAAATTTTGAACTACACTATTCGGAATCGAGAGATTTCGAACAAAATGTTAAGTACGGTTTTACGCACATATAGCGTCTGAGACAGAGCAATCTTGGCTGACAACCTGATGTTCATCCCAATGGTAAACAACTTTCCGGAACACGTACGAACACATATTTTATATCACTGTCTTTATAATTTAATGCAGATTCCATATCTATCAAACTTTTTAACTACACCACTCGGACTCGAGAGATTTCGTACAAAATGTTAGGTACGGTTTTACGCACAGAGAGGGTCTGAGAGAGCGAAATCTTCGCTGACAACCTGTTGTTCATCCTAATTTTAAACAATTTTCTGGAACACGTACGAACACATATTTTATATCACTGTCTTTGCAATTTAATGCAGATTCCATTTCTGTCAAAAATTTGAACTACACTATTCGGAATGGAGAGATTTCGTACACAATGTTAGGTACACTTTTGCGCACAGATAGCGTCTGAGACAGAGATATCTTGGCTGACAACTTGTTGTTCATCCTAATTTTAAACAACCTTCCGGAACACGTAAATAAGTCTTTGAGTCTTTAAGTTATGCAGCTGCTAAAACATATTTGCAGCGTACTCATTGTAGCCACGTTGACAAGAATGTGTCTTCGTTGCTACAGAAATTCAGAAATGTAAGCATGATGATGCCCTACGCCAGAAAGTGTTGGCTTTGACTGAAGATGCTGAAATTACCAGGAGCATATCGTGGTTCCGAAAAAACGTGCCATTATTAGTAAACTGTTCATTTGACCACACATTGTGGAACAAATGCAGATTGAGCCAGAAACGTCGTCCGTTTACAGACCCATCTTGGCGTAAGGAAGTTGTAAGCACCCTAAAGCAGCACAACTTCTGCTCGTTTGTGTTCAAACGACATATAGTGAAACCTTTGATGAGTACAAGAGAAAATGCACCTGCATGCGAAGGTCGTTGCAATTTTTCGATGCGTCCAGTTTGTTTCGTGTATACTGTTGACGATGATATACAAGGAGAAGTCCGTTTCCAAGGTTAGCTATATATTTTAAGGATAACTTTCCTATAACACAAAGTGTGTAAGAAACAATTTTCTCAATCGCCTATTTCTTTCAAATTTGTTGCTAACATTTCGTTTTTATGAAATGAAATAGAATAAGAGATTGTGCTTCCTTTCTGAAGTATTCTTAACTCCAAATTTCATATTTACATAAATCCTACCAGAGTGAAGTTATTGCAGTATCTGTAGTTTAATCTGACACTTTCAGTAACGAAATCTCTTGTGATATAACGCATGAGTATGCTTTTCTCTTTTATCATATATACATCCGGTAATAGTGGTTTTGTCAGTAATGTCATATTTAAAGGGAACTGTAAGCTAACTGTCAGAGTAGTAATGAATTAGTATAATCATTTCACTGACGGCAAGACTGCCAGTAGCCAATTCCCGTATGCTTTAATGTTACAACGCGATTTCTTTTATTTGACCAGGGAATGCACAACATCGCATGGATGAGCTCTGCGGAGGCCCAGTGCAACGCGAGGAAAGGCAAACATTGAGCTAAGTTCTCGAGAGCATATTGCCTTGACAGGTTTATTTGCAAAACATCTCGTCTCTGTCTCCCGAGGAAGTTTCCAGCGGTTGCCGCGGTGCGTGTCCAAGCAAAAATGTTTTAAAAAAGATTGCAACGTGAACTCAACAACACCCATTCGATGACTGAACTCCCATTTCTACACATGTGTGCAATATATTTTATAAAAAATGCTCAGACTATTGTAAAGGAAAGTAAGTCACAAAGATACTTATCACCAATGGGGATTTTATGTTTTCTGAGGCAAACGTTATTAATTAGGCTACTGATTTCTTGTAACAATAGAATGTACAGTAAATGATAATTATGATATGCCGTGTAAAATTCCTACAGTTTCAGGAGAAACTTACACGTGCTGGGTAGACAAGCGGCGCATACGAATATTGTAAAGAAGCATTCTATTCTCACCCAAACAAGGTGAGAGAAGCGAGTTACTGTTTTCAGACTAAACTATAGCCATAAAACCATAAGGTTCCAATAAAAGACGTATGTCACGTACCAATTCAACTTTTTTTGTTGCAGTTTCAAGAAAAATTACAGACTTGGAATGCACGTTTTAGGTGCAATGTTGCAAACCCAAAGTCTCGCCGAGCTTGGAGAAATTTTACAAAACGTTGCAGTGCTGTGTACTACAACCTACGGAAATAGAGCGAGAGAGAGCTTCAATTTTTCAAATGCTGTGTTTACTGCCCGACAAGATGTACAGGAAATTTTATACGAAAATGTATGTTTTTGACACTATTGACGAGAGTTCGACTCTGAATAAATGCGTAGCTTTGACGTCGTATAGCTTTCTACTTAACATGTCGTAAGGCTTGCATTTACTATGCCTGGAATATTTCAGAATGAAAAGGAAATTGACTGCGGCAGTGACGAGCATATTGTCCTACCGAAGGGAGTAATGTCTTCATCCAAATTCTTCATTAGTTTCATTAATGAAGGATTGGAACTTGCAAAACAACCGACAGATGGATCCCATGAAAACAAATTCCTTTCTCCTGCGTTCATTGATGTTATAAAAAGTCGATGTTTGCCGTACTGCCTTTTCTGGTCCAGCATTTTGCTCGGTAAGTATTTGATTTTTTGATAAGTTTCTTTGAAACCGTTACTGGCGGTTCACCGTTAAATTTTAACTGACAAGAGATCTTGGTCGACATGGACAATCGAAATTTTATCACGAATACTTGTTACAGGCAAGTTTGCCTGTAACAGCTCATCTTTATACAGAAAATAAACCTGCTGAAAAGACCTCAAATCCGAGGGAGCCAGAACAAAGATAAAAGATTACAACCAATCAAAACTGATTATTAGTCAGCTGACTTGATTGAAAAATGTTATCTTGGGACACTAACCTCAAGTCACCCCGGTGAAAATGTCACCCAACGTCAGCAGAAGTCACAAGACAATTAGCTAAAATTAGGTAAAGGTCAGACACGACCAGGAAATGCTTTCGACCGGAAATACGTAAACGAAGCACAAACTGATGTCTAGAGGGTGAAAACCCAAGCACCTACAAGTACCCGAAGGTGCCAGAAGCTTTTGAAATCAGCCAATCACCAGAGGATTCAACAAGAAGCAACCAATAGGAACACACAGGATAAAGAGGAGTTGACCAACTCTGGAGCAACCGTCATGTATAAATACAGCGACATTTGGACTAAAAATCAGTCTTTTTCAAGACTCACTCCGCCGACAGTCAGGTGGCTGCGGTTTAGCCGTTGCGGGAGCCTAAGCACCAGCAATGGTCAGGAAAAACTGGCTTGTCCGGGTTAATCCCTGTCAGACCAGACTGTAAAATTTGGCCTTGTCCGGGTTAATCCCTGATTAAACTACAGAAAGTGGCTTGTCCGAACGGAACTCTGCCAGATTATTTAGCGAGAATCAGACTGTGAAAATGAAGTTTTGCCAGACTGTTTTGCGAGAACCAGATTGTGAAAGTAAAGTTATGTCAGTTTAAATTATAGATGCTGTAATGTACTAGTGTAGTTTGGTCAGGCAAGTTGTTCAGGATTAAAACATATTTATGACTCAAATCTATCTCTGTTAATTCGCTGTGCCAGTTCAAGCCCAGTCAATTGGTTTACTCTCTTTAGCCGTTGAAGGTTTTACCTTCTTCCACTTACCATCCCGGGATGCAGTATAAAAGGTGAGCAATGCTCCTTCTTATGCCGCCATGGCCGAGCCATACTTGAGTGAGAATCACTTGCATCTTCTCAACACGTGTGTACATCTTGATGTGCACCCGTTTTTGCTCGGCATGTCGATTGCATCCCTTTGCAATCCGCTAGGGTCGAACCCAGCCTAGCAGCGGTCATTAAAAACCACTTTGGTCCTTCTCTGGATCAACCCCTCTTGACTGAACTCATTTTAGACTGAAAACAGCAACATTCGAATTTTTAATTAATGATAAATTTCCGCCTGAACTATCACTCCTTGCCGCGCAGAACGAAACGCAACTCGCTAGCAATGAAACGTGAGCATGACGATATCAGTTCAGTATCAGCAGATTGAATGCGTACGTACCCACTGAGTGCAATTATTTTAAAGTAGTGTGTACTGGAGTAAAATATTTCATAACACGTATATTTAATGCAATCGAGTAGTCTTACCAAGTGAAGATTATCGAGACATAGAAAATCGAGTCTTGTTTGCATAAGCAAATTACTTAAATAGGAGAACCGATCCGAATAGATTGTTGACCTCCTCATCACGAACCTTAACGAACAGAATTAAGATATGAAAATTATGTGAGCGTTGTAACATGTCGAGAAGTGCTTGAATATTATGAAACATCATACTTTGGTGAGAACCATTTTTGTTCCATTTGAACATATATGTCGTGACGAATAAAAGTTATAAGACCAAGAATTATATGCTTTACTGCTGTGTGTATTTTCTAGTGTGAACCGTTGAGAAGTAATTAGTAATCGGGCAATTAATAGGGTCTGTTAACCAGACATAGTTTCTGCGAGAACGGTCCCAGATTCAGTAATGAGAACTCACGCATAAATGATATCTAACCTCTAGTATTATATGAGACGAGTTAATCTCATTCATCATGAAATCATAAAATCCTTTCATGTTGCCTTTCAAGCTATTAGATTTTCACCTCACTATTGTATATAGGTAAATATTTGTTACGAAACTTGATTTTCTATGGCATCCAATTCTTTGATGAACCGTAAGAAGATTAAGGATCCCATTTTGTAGAACAATTGCAGCAATAAATAATTGGAAGCAATCTTGAAAATGTTCCTACTTGGTATCAAAATTTATGAATTAAATGTTATAGATATTCTAAACTGTTACGCAAACTGGCCTAAAATTAGAAAGGCAATCTGAATCACTGTATCAACGCTTGTCAAGAGCTAGTCACCTGAAGCAAAAATGGTGACAAACCTATTAAAAACTGGGCGTTTCAATAAAGCGAAACAAAAAAGCTGGTATAATCAAAAGATACCACTAAAATCTACATTTTGTATGTATTAGACGATTCGCACTACTTTCACTCGGTAGACTTTGGTGCAAAGAATTAGTGATGCTATCTTTTATGATAACATCCTGTTTTATGTGTTTTAAAACATTTTGAAAAATATTCGTTCATCAGTGACCATACCTAGAGCAACTAAGCACTTCAAACCATTGTTGAAACGTGCTGAGAAAAAAGTCAAATCTGGTATGAAAATCTTAATTTCAAGATATTTAACATTGAAACAAATCGATTCACTGAAAAGTTAAAACAAACTCGAAAGAGGAGAAACGACGCTATTCATAACGTTGAACCTTTATTAATATTAAAAAAGCATGAAGGACACCCTCGGTGGGAGAGATTTATTGAAGAAAATGAAACTAGCTAAAAATTCCTTTTCGAATTCTCTTTGTCAACCATTCATTCGAATAGGTTATAAACTGAGGACTAAAAAGTGCTTAAGTTTAAAGCATTACGGCACTTTTAATGATATAATGCCTTCAGCCCCCAACATTGACTGTTGGTTTGACGAAAACTTATTGTTTTACATTTCTAGTGATGCAACCAAAAGAAAAATTGACAGATATTGTTGCATCTAGTGCGAATTTTGAAAGTTTCTCAGAAAACTTTACTTTTGCACTCAAGACACTTTCAATCAGTTTCTTTTATTTCACGTATTAATGCGAGTTCAACAATGAAGACAACATCAACTTCTATACGGAATTCAGGCACGAATCTTCACATGACTTCACATCAGCAACAGAGGATCTTATGCTATAAGGTCCCCGACAATCAACTGATCAAGATTTTCGATCTGATTTATCTTTCATCTGCAGCGAAGAATGACAACATCAGTGATTCTGTTCGAAGACTACTCTCCAGAAAGAGACCATCCAAACAATGGAATTATCAATGAACAACTTTCGAATTTCTTAGGCTCTTCATTCACTTATGTATTCAACCCTTATGGAACGACACCAACGTCTTCAATCAAACAGAGCGGAGAGGAATGTTGAGTTCGTCTTGGCTACTCAACATGAAACGTCTTATGACTCTGAAACAATAAAGAAAAAAGACTTCGATTACTGAAGGAAAATAATTCAAGAAAGCTACTTAGAAGTCTACCGACGAATTCACAACAGGCCAAACGAAGTCGAAAACTAAACAACGACTAAAGACATCAACACTTTAAAATATTGTCATGTGTATCTATTTGATGTATTGTGAATCTGTACATTGCACACTTATTGTGAATCATCTTTGGGAGAGAGTAACCTAAGATGGCATAAGAAAATTATTATACTAAAAATAACTTCAAATTGTAAATAGAATTAATAATGAAAACAGATAAAAATATTGTTATAAATACCCATTCGGAATTCACGATTAAAACGCGTGACCACTAGAGTTGCGAGCGCACCGCGCACCGTGCGACATGCCGTCACGTGACCACGACGTGACCTGTTGTGTTTTCCTCGCAACCAAAAACGCATCACTAAAATCAGTCTTGCTCACGGTCATCCCTGAGAAGCATCTAACCTACAGGTAGTCTGATAGGTTAGATCTAGACTACAAAGAAACAGTTGGTGAATGAGTGGTGTCTGGCAAATTCGTGAACCAGGACACACTTGTAGCTAACTAATACCCCAGAACGGTTAGGACCTGAGCAAAACTCAGGATATAACCAATTTTCAGACAAACCGTTTCAGGTCAGTCTAATAGGGAAGCTTACTCACTTCCTCCATGAAAGAATTTAATTCGTATTTAACCCTTGTTGTTAATCACTGATGTTTGCAGCAATTTATGCTACATGCTTTAATTAACGATCATTGATATAAACCCCTGTTGTGATGAATATCGCAGTGCTTAAAGTTATACTAATAAAACCATGAGTGAATACAATTTTGTTGTGATAAATTGAGCAGTTCGAGCGAAACCGGCGGGTCTAAGTTTCTTAATTGTTGACTTGGGCATGCCATGGACACTTCCTATTAATCAGTGCTCTCGCGGAATTGTCCTAAACGTGTAGTGGCCTTCTTCTTTAGAAGGGGACTGCCACATAAAAAATGGTGCCACCAGTGAGGTAGTGCCCAAATAAAAAGGGTACTACCTCAGCTCGACTTCTTTTCTAACAGAATTAAGCGATTCTAGTTTAATCTGATCAGCTTAACATGTATACCTAACCACAGGGAGCCACCATGTTTGGCTTTTTCTTTTGATGGAGGGAGAGTGAAGCCACTCAAAAACTTTCCGTGTCCTTACCTAACAATTTGTCATATTTTGGATATGTGAATTAGCACAGAAGATGGGAAACCTAGACAGAACAGAGTCTTGTATGCTGAAAACAGAAACAGAATAGGTGTGACTTACATTGGAGTATAAAAGTCGTTAGATCAGACGGCTATTAGAAAGGTTTATAATATTATGGAAACAAGTGGTAAGTTTATGAATTCTTATTTTGTTTTCTGTGTTCTGGATGTTTCTTTCTTTAGCATTGTACTCTGAAGTTTGTGAATTTATACTTGAGTTGTTTAGATTGTTCTGGATTAAGAGTATTGGCCAGCAATAATTAAAATGTTAGTAAAAGCTACTGAAAAGTGCGTAAAAAGTTTGATGGCTGACGGCATAAATGTCACAAATATTGTTGTATTGAATCCGACTGTCACTTTGGACACTGTTGATTTGCAAAGTCTTAGAATAAATTGTGCCTGTCAAGTTGACACATCGAGTTCAAGTTCTGAGAATTGGTTTCAGAGTTTTTTGGAATGTATGGATGTGACAGAAGCTGAACTAGATACTATGTTGACAGAGTCAGAAGAAGACAATTTGTTGCCTGATCTAATAGATTGCATTGTGCAAGCCATTAAATCTATACATTTTGATTGGCCCCAATGTCCTATACTGAGACTGCAGAATCAATTGCAGGCCAAAGGTTTAAAGATAGACGTTTTAGAACAAAACCCTTTATTTTTCGAGGTATTCAAGCAGAAGCTGTATAAAGAATTTCAGAGCTCCTTTTTCTGGTATTGTCCGCTTCTTCAGTATGTGACTATACATAATTTTCAGTGGCAAGTTATGTGGCTCTGGGAATTTCTTGTAAATACACCGATAGATGAAAAAGCTTATGTGTGGTTGCAAATATTGATCAATGTGTAAATCGATTGTTAAGCACAGTCAAATTTATTAGTTATAGAACAAGCATCAGAGTAAATATTAACTATAAAACACTTTTGTGTAGATCATTTGAGGACCTATACAGTTAAAAATGACAATCAAAGCCACAAAAGAATGTATAGAAAAGTTGGTAGGTGAAGGAGCAAGTGCTGCTGAAATCACAGAAATGACACTATCTATCGTGTTGACACCTGTACCATTATTTAGTAACCGTGTGGATCGAGCTTGTCAAGTTGCTGAAAAAGATTTAGTCGACTCAAGCCTAAAGACGCTGTTTGAGAATTGTTTGCAGGATATTGGTTGTACGGAGGCTGAAGCAGCTGTGTCAGGCCTTGAAAAAGAACGCTCATTGACTGGTAAATCAGCCCATGCCTTACAAGTGATTAGAAGTATGAATTTCGATTGGGACAAGTGCCCCTTAAAGGTGCTGGAAGATCATCTGCAGGAGAAGAATTTAGAATTAGAACTTCTGGATGATAACCCAGTGTTGTTTTCAGTGTTCAAACGAAAATTGTATAGCATATTTCGGGATTCTTTTCAAGCATATCGACCACTGCTTAAACTTGTAAATATTAAAATCTATCGCTGGCAAGTACTTTGGTTTCGGGGACATTTAGTAAATATTCCTGTAACAGCAGACACCTATGAAAACATTTATACCCTGATTGATTTGTAAAAACAATGCGGTTTAGACTGAACTAGTGTGTAAAGTTGAAAAGTGACTATTGTTAATTAAAATAAGGAAAAGGGCATAAAACGTATATTGTCTGAACTTCAAGTGATGGTTTTTATTGCAAATAACTCATGGTTACAATTGAGTTGTGTATACCTCTGTTACAGTGGAACAATAGTCAAACCAATATGTTTTTCGCTAGTAGGTCAGCGCATAGTGCAGTTTTCACTTGCTACTATTTATGTTCTGATATTTCTAGCAAAATAGTTGACCTTGAGTGCGTATTCGAGTATGTTTTGTATATACGTCCGACAACCTTGGGTAATTACACTATAAGAACTAATAGAAGCCTATAAATAATAGGACAGTGAAAAATAACGAGATATGTGCAGATAGATGCCTGCAACGTTATGATTAGTTTCATGATATCTATGTATACTTTTAGTAAAATGTCAATTGAATCAAAAGACAGGATAATAGGTAATGATGCATTTCGTTTCAGAAAATTTAGGCCAACTACAAGTATTATAATGACAGCACGATCTGTAACGACTCAGTCTAAAATGAGCTTAGAAGAAGAACAGCAACTTATTGGAGGACAGACATCGACGCATTTTAGTGATGTAGAAGAAGTCAGAGAAAGAGAAATACGAGTGCATCAGGCGCTCTCTATGCTCAAGTCAACGAATTTTACCTGGTGCCAAAGCCCAATTAAGATCTTGCAAAACAAACTACGAATTTTAGGACTAGATTGGACTGTTTTTGAAGAAGACCCAATACTGTTTTGTATATTTAAGCAGAGACTGTCTGGAAAATTTAGTGGGAATCTTACAAAATACAAACCATTACTGAGTCTAATAAATCAAAGACATTGCAGTGGCAAGTTGACATGATGTGGGAGATCCTTTTCAACAGACCTATTCAAGAAGGCAGTCATGCGATGATAGAGATATTAGTTACTTTACTCTAGCTGACCCAGACCGACTATCCATTGTTAAGAAAAGGATCAGTGCTGCAGACTGACAAGTTGCTGATAATGTATGACATTGTAAAAACGTGGTCAAAGTGAAAAGTTTTTAAGATATATAATGTTTCAAGTAGCTTTCCGTTCATTTTTGTATGATGTTCTGTTAAATTGTTTCGTTGAAATACTTATGGGAGTGTTCATAACTTTATCCGATTGTGACTGAGCATAATGTTTAAAATATGGTGACCTCTGATACAAATCCGTTTTGAAGAACTACTTTCAATGCTGCGGATACCTGTAGAATTTCGTAATTTGTTCAAATTTATTGGTAGAAGCTCTGGTATAATAAGAAATAGCGAGCGTATATTTGTTAGTACATAATTGCATAATGAGATTTCTACATGTTATTATTCGTACATCAATACTTCTAGAAGATATAGTTGGTTTTGAGTGTAAGAGATTATGTTTTGTATATATGTTCGATAATCTTGAGCAATCATATCAGACGAACTAAACCCCGTAAAGGTTAGGATAGTGAAAAATAGTTAGATAGGGGAGGATAGATTTCTTGATTGACAGGATTAATCTCAGGATATCCAGGTATAATTTTAGTAAAACATCACTTGGATCACGAGGTAACATAATATGTAATGGTGTATTTTGTTTCAGAGTCATAGAGGAGTTAAAAATTCATAAGGGTTTGGGATTGGTGAAAACTATTACGTTAATCCAGAAGAAGATCTTAGACTTTGATAGGCCTGATGGAAAATACAAAACGAAGCAACATTTTTGTGATACCCATTGAAAATGAAAACTTTAGTGGAAATGGTATTAATGTACATGTGCATTTGTATTGTGTGGAAAAAGGACTACAAGCACCATTCCACAAAGAATGCCTTCTCCTACATTTGAAAGTAGATTTTCCTTTTCGTTATCATTTGTATGCTATTTTGTTCGATTACCCGGTGAAAAAACAATTTCAAACACTTGCCAGACAGAATTGGCAGTTATTAAAGTTTGAGGTCCTATCAAGCGCTCAAGCACAGTTGGAAAAAATGTATACTAACTGGTGTTGACTCAAAATTAGGGAAACGTACTATTCTTACATTCTACTTTCATATTGTCAAATTTTAGATTTCTATGGACGTGAATTTTCGTTCAGAATATTAGTGTCCTTCTACCGCGACATACTTTCGTTATTGATCGCCAATTTCATCCTGTTGTAGATATTGATCTTTTATTTATAAGGAAATCTGAGATGTTTTATCTTTGGTGTTCTTGGATATGAACATTGTGTTTCATGAGTACCTTGAGTGATATTACTATTATAACCTTGTTATTTCAGGAAATTTATAAGTAAAATTTGAACATAAAAATGGCTGCACACTTCCCTGATGAAGATTTAGAACAAAAGTATAAGGGAACAACAGTGTTGACAACTGGCCGAATTCTGAATGCAATCGCGGCTGTCCAAGAAGCTTTGGCGATTTATCAACTCAATCGCCTACACGAGCCACCTAGAAATACTTCATTTCCAATTATCTGGTTTCCTTGGAAGAGTAGAATAACACCATCTCGGACTTTTGTAATATTTAAACGATCAGCACCACCTGAATTAAAATAGGGGAAGTGTGGGACCTATCGGACAAAATTCACTTAATTCTATTTTATGCCTAAGATGTTTAATAAAATTTTATGTTCACAATTTTTTTTTAAAGCTTGGTCTATAAGAAACTTATGCTGTCCCAAAACAAAATGATGGGATTGTTTGTAGCAATTTTATTTACATGTAAAAAACGTCACCAAAGCGTCCGAAAGGTCCCATGGGGACCTTTCGGCCATGGGTTGGGGACCTTCCGGACAGGTACAATTGTAATCTCTAGACACAGAGAAAAGGCAATGGAGAAGTAAAAAAATGCACTAATACACATTCAGGCTGCGTTTTGTAGCATTTGCGGTTCTTACGAAAACATTGCTTCTGTTGGGGCAATCCTATCCAGAAATCAATCGAAATTACAATC
>Ga0210059_1012803_pt1 | contig 12616 bp, 7 predicted proteins | sample Ectturendosymbi2_FD_188042 | JGI IMG/M metagenome (GOLD analysis project Ga0210059, IMG submission 188042) | Ecteinascidia turbinata endosymbiont from Florida, USA - Sample 2 (SPAdes) (version 2) | ecosystem: Host-associated > Tunicates > Ascidians > Unclassified | place: Key West, Florida...
CAGCACCTTGCCCGCTCAAGCGTCACGCATAAAACCATACCGGCAGCCTGGCGATTGTGCCAAGTACGAATATATCGTAGACCGGCTCTCAAAGTGTTTTAAATTTCACGTTCCTAGTCTCAACAAATGCCAGCTGGTTTCACTCATATTTAAGAACACCGACTGGTTATCACAGGAAGGACAAAAATTGTTTCAATTCCCATTGCCAGAAAAATTTATTTTCCAAATCCTGTTCTCCTGTTACAAAATTTCAAAGAAATGTTTTCCCATTTCATTCTCAGAATATTGGCATTAGTAATTGGCAGTTGTGATCCAGTATAAAATCTAACAGTTAAAAATATTGTTGGGTGGGTTGGCCAACGTGTTTGCGTGTAGCAGGATCGAGGATTGTATTGCAGTATTTGGCAACGACTACCAAATCTGTGACACTTTATTAGAGCAGATACCTACCTTTGGTGAACTGGATAAGATAAACATTATGTCGAATCGTTGAAAAGGAAATAAGTTCACCTGACATTTGTTGCAGCAACGGATAGATCTGAGATAAACTTTTTGAAAATCACACACACTTGGTGCAGCACTGAGATTATTTTGTTCAATCCTTACACATGTCAATTCGTCAAAAACAAGCATTACTCAGTGCAAACTTTGGAAAAAAAATCTATTAAATTTCATGTTCCTAGTCTCTCCAAATGACAAATGGTTTTACTTATACTGTTTTTACGAACATCGGTTGGTCCTTCACAGATGAAAATTCTTTGCACTTCTTATTATCAAAACATTTCTTTTCGAAACACTGTTCTTTCACAAAAATTTCAAGCAAGTTTCTTTCTTTTATTAATTTCTTGTTAAAATTTTGCAATCAAAAAAAGCTGCAGAAATCCAGTGAAATATAAGGTATAATGTATTGCTGGTGTTTGGCCAACGTATTTGTTTGTAGCAGGTTCTATAATTTTGTTGCAGTGTTTGTCAATGATTCACAAAACTGGGACAAATCTTAGGAATGAGGAGATATGAAGATTACTCCTGTTGGAGCAGATACCTACCTTTGGTGAACTGGATGACAAAAACACTGGGCTGAATCATCGAAAAAGAAATAAGTTTACCTGACATTTGTTGCAGAAATATGCAGTTTGAAACGAAGCTCTTGAATATCACACACACTTGGTGCAGCAGTCTTTTTGCTCGATCCTTGAACAAAGCAATCCGTCAAAAACCAAGCATTACTCAGTATGAGCTTCGGAAAAACGTCTATTAAATTTCACGTTCCTAGTCTCAACAAATGCCAGCTGGTTTCACTTATATTTAAGAACACTGAGTGGTTATCATAGGAAGGACAAAAATTATTTCAATTCCCATTGCCAGAAAAATTTATTTTCCAAATCCTGTTCTCCTGTTACAAAATTTCCAAGAAATGTTTTCCTATTTCATTCTCAGAATATTGGCAATAGTAACATGAATGTGCACGCAAATCATACAAAAATATTAACAACACGATGACTCCTTCTACATTTTTTACAAGTAGGGTTGTTTGTGCTAGAATACGTTGATTTGGAAAAGATCATTGATGTAATGCGATTCCAAGTAATGTCGATAGGTTTGTTTGCAACATTTATGAAATAAATTTTGCTCATGCTCTCTCTGGCGTGTCACCATTGGAGTGTTTTTCAGCCATCCATCTTATTCGCTCATCGTCGTATAGGGCACGCGTCTCTTTCGAGGCAAATACTGCAAAGGTGGCAAATTAATGGCAACACTTTGCATGAAAGCTGTCGTTGCGACGATCCATGAAGGTCCAGGACAAGACTGGACAGATTGCATGTATGGGCTTTCACGTTTTCAGTTTGGTTCCGACTGGATATAAAAGTCAAGGGCGTGCGCAAGGGGTCGGGTGGTTGGGGATAAAAGCCCCTCCTTGAGCTTGTTATGTTACAAAAACTTTATTACCTGCGCAAAGGAAATGAAATGTTTTCGCATACTATTTGCTTGTCAATTTGTCGACTTATGCAATCACCACAGAATAAATTTGCATGCAAATTTCAAGGCACATTGTAAACATGTCAAAAAGTAATAATTAGGTTTTGGTGAGAAACAGTGTTATCGTCTGAGTCCAGAAACCATCTCACCATTTTTTGCAGACCTTTTGTCCACTACCCATGTTTGAGATTGTGTTCCGTGATAGTTCACTTTATCCAGGTTTTTTTTTCAAGGAAAATGTTAGGAACCCGGTTTGGATCTGCAGGGACTCGATTTATCTGATTTTAGGGAACTGATGATAATTTTCTCTGATTTTAGGGACCCGATTTGAAATTCTATGGACACGAATCGGTTCCTTAAAATACCTTAAAAAAAACTGCTTTATAAGAAATAATTGCCTTTATTTTGTCTGCTATGGCTGATCAGCGCAAGCGCTGACCGTATTGACTACGTTACCAAATTCAATAGCATGATAGAACTGTTGCACGAGCGCAAAAACAGCAGTTTTGAACATAGAAACATTCCAGAATTTGATGATGTCTCAGCAGGGGAAAAGGTAAACTAAGTTTTCTGGACTTCTACACATAACAAAAAATATAACGTTTTCTTGCGTACTCTTGCCAATTTGACTTTTTTTTGAAGTTTTCTTGCGTACTCTTGCCAATTTGACTTTTTTTGAAGCCAGATCTTGAAATTCTGGCTTTTTTTGAACACCTTTAGATTTTTTGGAAATAAGAAAACCCAGAAAAATCTGTTTTTTTCTGGCTTATTTTCAGTCGGATAAGCTTGGCTCTGGCAAAACATTGTCTGAGCTGCATATTCATTGCAAATCTCTTGTGACGAGGGTCTATTACCATGCAGGGTGCAAAGAATATTGCAAAAATTTTACTGTTGCCCTGAAAATGATCGGTGTTATTGATGAAAAACAAATGCCCGAAAGTGCAGTTACGCCAAAAGAATATGCTTCTAAAGATTGGACTTGTGTTATATCGATGGTTTCGACGAGTTTTCATGTCTATTTTGTGTGTGGTTGTGCACGTTTTTTGTGTATTTGCCTCAAAACTGCTATCTGGCTTTTTGGGACAAGGTCTGGCTTTTTTGGTGAAGACAGGTTGGCAACCCTGTTGTGTAGTTCAGCACGATTCGATTTTGCAAACTGGGCTGTGCGCCAGACAGTCCTGCCGCACACCTGTGCTCGACTGCTCGTATTTGACGAGACATTAGCGCAGCCTCATTCTGCAGTTGTAAATTGCTCTGACGCAGTGATTATGGTGCTTTTTACTCCCCTTTTTCAACGCGCAGCCAAAATTTTGCAGTTATGATGTCCTGTGTCGCAGCATTGAGTTTATTTTCCTCCGGTATCCTTAACTTGGAGTGCTAGTTTATATTCAGTGCAATGTGTAACAGTACTGTCGTCTTTTATTTAGAGCAGTTCCTTGAGAACACTGGTTAATTTATAATAGGAACATACTCAAGGCACGCCTGAAATTACAATGAAGAAATTCAGACCCGCCCTGTGCCATTCAACTTTGCGCTCAGTTTAAACAGTAGCCAAATTTGTATTCACTCATGGATTTTTTAATACAACTTTAAGCACTGCGTCATTAATCTCAAATACGTCAGCAAAATATTAACAACAGGGGTTGACATGAGTTCAATTCTTTCATGAAGGAGAGAGTAAGCCGAATTATCATATGGCAGAGGCATACAAGCTACTAGGCCATAAATCTCTTTTGGGAGGTCTAGTCCATTGGTAAACCTACATGGACTAGCTATTTCAGCTTGAAGCTTGGTACGCCCACTGCTCAACTTGTTGCTACTCAGGCAGTGGCCCGAGGAAGACCGACTCTAGTGAAGTTTTTCTGGGTCTAAGGTTGACACACTGTATCGCACCATATCACGTGACTGCGTATCGTACGATGTGCTGACCAATCGCAACGTTGAAATTTCCATCTCATGTCGAACTCTCATTGGTCAATAAATCGAACCGCCGCGTGTTGTCAAATCTCTACGTTTCCACGGCGCCCGTAATTGAATTACTGAAATTTTGTGTCGTTCATAGCTTCATAGCGACTCTAGCGGTCGTACTCAGCGTTTCGCAGCAGTGCAACAACACTTCGCAGCGGTTCACAATAACTATTGCATTTAGGTATATGGCATGCTAGTTTTATCCGTTCAAATCGAGAATTTTACCTACAAATCGGTATTGAATGTTAATGTAAATCATTTCCACAATGTTTCGGGTTGCTCTCTTCCTAAGTGTGACTTGCAATTACTATGCGGAGTACAAATACGCAACAGTTTGAATAAATACACATTGCAATGTCCTTGCAGACTGAATGTTCTTAGTCATTGCTTTGTTCCAGTTTCAATCTGTTGAAATTCAGTCCTTTTCTTGGTCTGACTTTAGCATCCCAATATTCTTCTCAGTCATTACTATTCAATGAGACCATCTACAAGCTTCTAGATCGCTTTCTTGACTTGATTTTGAAGTAGTTGAAATCTTCAATTAATTGTATTCTTGAACCAAGAGATGCTTCATGTTGAGGATGCTACGCGAACTCAACAAATGACGCATAAAATAAGGGGAGGTCGTGTAGAAGAATATGCATATTATGTCAACAAACTTCGCAAAAAAGTTTGTTTGGACACATGAATATGAGTCAAATTATGATGTCACAAAGACCGAACACCACAAACAAATGGCCACCATATGCCAGTGAATGACCCCCCCATGAAAATTATCTGCGTACGCCACTGATAAATGTGCACAATATATGAAAAACTCGTGGCTAATCCTTGATCACAGAATATCAACTACAGTAATTTACATAGGATTTGTATGTGAGTTCCTACTTTCACCCTGAATGTATTGGCCACAGTGGGAAAGTTTTTACAAACGTGAGCAGTGAGAATGTTGTTGCTACGGGCGCATTTGTAAAGAAGAGGCCTTGCATTAAGTTTACTACAGGCGCAGTCATGCGGCAATCACTACACCTGAAATAAAGAGATTCGGTATTCCCCTATCACTGTTCCTTATGGGACCGGTTGCACGATGTTTCTGGTCCGTTTTCCGCAACAAAGCCACCAAACACTGAGCATGAACGTTAATTTTCCCCCCCTAAATACAAAACTCATAGCAGCATTTTCCTGACTCGGATTCAGTACCACAACCAGTCGATTTTTCCTGTATGATTGTACAGTTTGCATTGAAATATATGAAGGTTATTTCAAACAGCAATCGCGCAACTGTCCAAGATTCAAACTTCCGAGTTTTCCTTCTGTTTCCAGGCATGTTTGAGAAAAGACCTAAGATGTTTGGTATTGTGAAGTGGCCAAAAAGCTTGACTGGATGCCTGCATCCTACATCAGCGGACAATCTTCCTATTCTCGCAGGCATCCAACCTGCTGGGTTTCGTCTCAAAAGAGCTACACTCTCACCAGCACGCCATGCCATTGGGGCCTGGAAATCTGCTCCACCTAGCTCTCATCAGTTCACAGGGAGGGAATGCACAGCATCTCAAATCGAGACACCCAATTGTATTCGCAGCACAACTCATCAGTTCATCTGACGAAAATAACAGAAATGGGGCGCTCTGGGCGGATCACCGATGCAATAAGTAGTGGTTGGAGAACACTACGAGACTCCGTGCTTTCATCCATGACATCGAAACGCACCTTCCTGGAATGGGCCTGACAAGAACAGCGTGGTTCCGTCTTAACCGCCTCCGCACAGGTGTCGGAAGTTTCCGTTCCTGCTTGTGCAAATAAGTTGTGGCCCATTCCGCCGATTGTGGGTGTGGCGCAGAAGAACAGACTGCTGGCCATGTTGTTCTTAATTGTTCTTCACTTGTTGCTCACTGTTCCACCTCATGGGGCGCATGGCCTGCCGCTTATGGATCACGATGCAATCGAACGACTGCTCAACATCTGCCTCGAGATGTAGAGTGGCCTTGCAGTGGATAAGAACTCGCTCAAACAATCGCAAAAATCTTCGATTGGTTCAACACTCCTGTATATGGTAATCCCATAAAAGATCCTTTTACCCAAAGTTACTATATACTATAAAGCAGAGGTGGGACCTGCGGCAGTCCTCTTCTAAAGAAGGCGACCACAACACATTTAGGACAATTCCGCAAGAGCACTGGTCTATGGCAATGTCTATGGCACGCCCAAGTTAACAATTAGGAAACCTGGACTCGCCGGTCTAGCTCGAAACCGCTCAATTTATCACAACAAAACTGTATTCACTAATGGTTTTATTAGTATAGCTTTAAGCACTGCGATATTAATCACAATAGGGGTTAATAACATACATTAACATATACAAGCTTTATTACAAGTAATCAAGGGTTGATGCACAATTCTATCATGTCATAGAGGGAGAGAGAGTGTAACCCATATTGTTAAGCAGTCGCACTACAACCTACTTGAAAATTGGTTAGGACTTCGGTGATTCTGTTAGTCTAACAGTTCTGGAATAATAGTTAGCTACAAGTGTATTCTGGTTCACGAATTCACCAGACGCCACAAGTTCGCCAACTATTTATCCGTCAATTTGGTTTGTTCCAGTTTAGTAAGCCCACTACTGGTTTAAGTGAAAAGCTTGGTAAGCCCACTGCTCAACTAAACCTAGCAGTGACACAGGTATATATCAATTTTATCGTGTATTTTTGTTGGTTGATTCCCGTCTCGCGATCCTCGAGATCACGCACTGAGCGCGGGAGTCTGGCGCAATCGTGCGTCCGTGACGTCACTTTTCCAGGAATGAAAGCCGTTCTAAATCGTTGGTAATTTCGATTACAATTTTTATCAGGGTTTGGACTACGTTTTATTAGCTTTATGCTATAAGGTTTTTGGTTACTCTCTCCTAACATTATTGTACAGTAAATGCGTAAGTACAATTCTACAATAAATAATGTCTTCAGTCTTCAGCTTCGTTTGGCTTGCCGTGAATTCGTCAGTAAGCTTCTGAATTGTGTTCTTCTATTTATTTTCCTTTAGTGATCAACGTCTTCTTTTATTGTTATTTCAGAAACACAAGACGTTTCATGTTGAGGAGCAAAAACGAACTCAACAGACCGGTGTCAAGCGAAATTTCTGACTTGCGAATTTTCTGACTTCACACCATGTACACATGCACAGAGTAATATTATAAATACCAAATGCGCTGATAAAACTTATTATGACGCTTTAGGAATTCGTGTTGCCGTAAGTGTGTCGGGTTAGGGTTTGGGTTAGGGTGAGAAAATGATAAATAATTGAGGTCAACAACTAGGTCCAAAAATTTTAAGTTACTCCCGTGCTATAGCTTGTTGTGGGTACCTGATATCCAACGAAAATGTTATAATTTACACAACACACATCAAAAAAGTAATTGCCACACCTTATTTCTTTATTCTGAGAAGAAAAACAACATCAGGTCAGAAATTTCGCAGATGTCAGAAATTTCGCTTGATACCGGGTTCGGTTTACCGGAGGCGACTCCGGCAGGATTCTGCGTTTTACTTCCGGACCGGGATCCGGAGTCAGTTTTCAATTTGGACAGAAGCAGGGGTCTGTGTCATCATTTCTTAAGTAAAAACATGGGTAAATTAAGGTTGGATTGATGATTGTAGCCGGAGTCCGAACAGGAGCCAGATTCTTGAATTTGAATAATAGCCGGACCCGGACCCGGATTCAGAAGTTTTGGAACAAGAACCGAACCGGAGTCTGAAAAACAGACTCCGGCCACATCTGCTATAAAGACCAGTTGTGAAACCACTCATACATGGACGCCATTAACGGTCCCTAAGGGCTGATTTACCGCATTCGTTTGTAGGCAGGCGACAGAGCTCTGCAGCAGCAATGGGATCAAACGTTGAGTCCATTGTGGCGTAACAATGAGACTTATGATCGGCGCAACTTGTCTTTGTGGTAACTTTGCTTTTACCTGGGTTGTTCAGGTCAAAGGTGTAGATACGTGAAGTAGTTCCCTTCAGGGCAGGGTTGCCAGCAGCGTTGCCACTGCTAAAGTTTTTTTTCACTAGATCTGGGTGTTTTCTGTTGTATCTGGGGTTGTGGGGGTTTTCGTTGAAAATCTGTTTTTTTTTACTTTGGTCAAATTTTAGTAAATGAATGTATGTCGTATTACTGTATTTTCCATTCAAGAATACTGTAGTTTCACAGACGTAATAGTCAGTAACCAGTACAGATGTGAGTAATGGGGCTAGGCTTAACCAAATTGTTTGAAATTTAATGGTTTACAGATCAAGCACTAACTAGGCATAGGTCAGCAGTCTAATCTTTCGCTGATATCTCAAGGGCTGCTTGTGTATGGATTTGTAATGCTTTTTTTGGTTTTGAAGATGCTGTGGTTGAGAATCTCTTCATTGTTTTACGGGCGCAACGATTGTGATATGAATGTAAAATTTTGAATGTTGATTTAGTAGTCAAATATTGCAATGAATGCAATGGTTAGAGTGAAAATAAAACTGTAAGACCTTGAATGTATCATGTACTTGTTTCAATTTGTGCATTTTGGTGAAAGTAAAAGAAATCATTAAATGTTTTTTTAAGAAAAGATCTAACTAGCTTTTTTGTGTTACTTCATACATTTGATTTGCTGCTAGCCTAGGCTACTTGTAAATTGTGATGTCAGTAGACTTGGGCTTGTTGAAAATATGATACAAATAATCATCCATGGGCGCAATTTTGTAAAATGTGGGTGGACAGCTTGAAGTGAAACCAACATTGTCATCGGGCCGATGCAGAAGTGGTGTTTTATACATACAGATTCCCAATCTTATTTCTAAAGGTGTTTTGAGAGCAGCACTAATCACGCTTTGTCCTTGCAGATGATTTACCTATTGATATACCTAAATTTGTTTCTGGACACGGTAATGTAGTTCAACCTGCTTCCATTAATATCTTATTTGGATGCAAACAAGCACAGCAATATAGTCGAACACATCAATTGGGCTTTATCAGAGCTGTAAGTTGGTGTGCACAAAATGCCGAATCGTATTGGTCGCACGTGCATATCGTTCTTAAAGTAGAACACTAGTTTTCATGCATTTTATAAGAACTGTGGGTTACAGCACGATTTGATGTCTTGTTCAAGTCGCTTAACGTTGAAAAGACGATAAATATTTTTATTACACATTTCCATTTTTTGGAAAAGCTACAAATCTTTTTATTGCTACTGGGCATCATGCAGGCAGCCCCACCCTTTCCAAAATCTCTATTGATATCCTCTTACCAGAAGCACAAACATTTGGCCTAAAATTAGCGTAGCCTAGTTCACAAAATAATTTCAATCTATTTTTAGTGCTGGTGGGTGGAGGATGAACCCTTTCAATCTCTCCTTGTTGCTCCCTGCATACATAACCACACAGAGTTGTAAAAAGGCCTCATTTTGAAGCCTGAACCCAGCCCCAGCCCTAAATCACAAGCCCGAAACCGGCTCGAGGCCAACATTTATATTTGAAGCCCAATTTAACCTTGAAAGCCAAATTTATTGAGGAAGTTAAGATATGCGCACAGAGGCGCCGGAACGTCGCTTGAGCAGTGGGAGCAGTAAAAAAATTGAGGGCAATGGAAACTTATGAAAAACAAAAAAATTGTTACCAATTATGCTTGCTGCTCTTCAACAACCATGTTGGCCTCAAGGGACCTGATTTTCTCTGATTCTAGTGACCCGATGGTATAATTTTTGATGATTCTAGAGACCCCATCTCTAATTCTAGGGCCCAGGTCTCTAAAACACCACTAAAAAACCTGGTTACACAATAAAGACCAACAGTAAAACAATCCACTTGCAAATTTGGCAGCTAGCTGACCTTGCAGGCAAAGGAGCGGCCATGAGTGAACTGTAAGCTCACCACTGCATGATACCAGAATAGTTAACCTGGCTCTTGTGCACAGGGCCTACCAAAGGGGGGTACAAGAGGTACGTCATACCTGGGCCCGGGAGGATAAAGTGCTCATGCTAAGTTTTTCTGTTAGTCGGGCCCAAAATTGATGGTTGCCTTCTTCGACTGCAGCACACAGAAAGACCTCAGGATCAAACATTGGGGTGCCAAACTTGCTTCTTGCCCCGGGCCCCAGCTAACGTCGTTACGCTCCTGTTCATACCCTTGGTAAAATATCTTTCAGAGGTCCTGCGTTGTGCAGTGTGAGTTGTCGTACCGGCTAATAAACTGTCATTGCAAGAAATAAATTAATTAGTCGGAATTGAGTTGCTGACGTCAAGTTTTCTAGAAAATTTGGTTCGTCCCAATTTCCAGGGAGGGGAAAATGCCCGTTTTGACCACCCTGCGGACGCCCATGTTTTGACGTACCACAAGTTCAAAACTGTTTGCTTGAGTTCAGTGCAAAAGCACAGCTATAATAGTCACTCTTTTCACATTTACATGTTCAGTAAAAATGTTAACATGTAGCAGAAATTATAGAGACCATTCTGAATTTTATGTGTGCACGAATAGCTGCAATAAATTTGTTTGAAGACGATCTTGATAAATCATGATATTACTTATGATACTGTTATGTAAGGGCACGTATGCCCCCGTTGCCCACCCTTTCAAAGGGCAAAGGGGGCAATGCTCCCGTAATGCACCCCTGTTCCGGCGTCCCTGTATGCACAACTGCGGATTAACAAAAAACGTTGTGTGCAGGTGTAGTTGCAGGCACATGTTTTATCACACCGAAAAAAACAACCACCTTGACTAAACCATTGGCATAATCTGACACAAATGTAGCATATTAGTGAACGATAGTACTGCGGAATATAATGTTTCTCAAGAAAAACAGAAACTACCACGAAACCATCTACGATAGCCCTATAGACATAAAAGAAAGTTTCTAGGATAGCGCTACAGACATGAAAAGCTAGCTGTAGGCTTCTTAAAACAAGCCAAGAATCGCATGAGTGATTGATCTTTTTGACGCAGTGTGCCCATTTTCTCACCGCTGTCACCTTCTCAAAAAGAGTGTGAGACTAATCTGAGCCGATAATAAAAGAACGCAGCTGTGTTTTCAAACAGAATTAGCTGAAAAAAATCACAATCACTTCACCCACAGAAGTTACTGCGGTGAGCACAACAAACGTAGGTCACGAAATAAAAAAATAGTTATTCTTAATGTTAGCAAAAAGTTTTGTATGCAGGCCCAAAATATTTTGACAAACTTAAGCCCGAGCCCGACCCGAAAAACCCGACCAGACTTATAACTCTGCGCCATGTCTAAAGTTTCATTCTAAGAGTTTTACTTGCATAACAACACAAATATATTTGAGATTAAATCAAAATACACAACGCGGTGAATTGGCAAAAAAGTCCCAAGTTTCACCTTTAACATGAAAAGAATGTCCAACGAAACTACAATAGATGCAGTGGCATACGCAGAATATTTTAATTGCAGGGTTTTTTTATCAGTGGCATATGGTGGTCATTTGTATTTTGTGTTCTCTGTTTGTGATGTCATAATTTGATGTCATATTCATGTTTCCAAACTAACGTTTTGGCGAAGTTTGTTGACATGATATGCATGCTCTTCTACACGCACTCCTCTTATTTTATGTGTCATGGCACTGAATATAAACTATCAGCTCTCCAGGTTAGTATATCGGAGGAAATAAACTCAACCCTACTACACAGCTGTTCCTAACTGCAAAAATATCATGCATTGCTTTAAAGCAGGGGAACAAAACACACTCATCACTACATCAGAGCAATTTGCAACTGCAAAATGAGGCTTGCTAATGTCTCGTCGAATAAGAGCAGTGGAGCATAGAATGTGTGTGACTGGGCTGTCTGACGCACACCGCTGTTTGCAAGATTGAATCTTGCTAAACTACACAAGAATTGAGAATGCGCATAAAGTACGCAAGAAATCGTTCCATTTTTTGTTATGTATAGAATTCCAGCAAATTTTTAGTTGTTGTTTTTCACTGCTAAAACATTATCAAATGCCTGAATGTTTTTATGTTAACAAGTGCTGTTTTTGAGCTCGTGCAACAGTTTTATCATGCTACAGAAATTGGTAATGCAGCCAACGCAGTCAGCACATGTGCTGATCAGACATAGCAGATAAAATAAACACAGTTGTTTTGGATAAAGTGAACTATCGGAACACAATCTTAAAACATGCATAGTGGGTGAAAGGTCTGCAAAAAGTGGTGAGATGGTTTCTGGATGCAGACGAATTATCACTTTTTGGCCCATTTGCAATGTTCCTTGAAATATGCACGCAAATTAATTCCGTGGTATTTCAATGACTTGACAAATTAACAAGGAAAATGTATGCGAAAACAATTCATATCTTTTCCGCAGACAAAAAGTTTTGTAAAATATCAAGCTCAAGGGGGATTAACCCAACCCCCTTGCGTACACCCTTGTGTAGATGTGATGTATCTGTAAAGCAAATATTTCGCGCTTGGATGAAATCATTGCTGCATTGTGGGTTTGGTTAAACTCATGTAAATCAGATGACTTACGAACCAATACATTCAGCGCAAGCACAAAGTGTAAGAGTCATGGTAATGGTTTATTGTTTCATATGACTCAGCCAACAAGCAGAAGCATCATAAAAGCCATCGCATGCAGTAAGCCAATCGTTAGCGAACATTAGAGCAAATGAAAACACAATGGCACAATAGTTG
>Ga0210059_1012804_pt1 | contig 12616 bp, 10 predicted proteins | sample Ectturendosymbi2_FD_188042 | JGI IMG/M metagenome (GOLD analysis project Ga0210059, IMG submission 188042) | Ecteinascidia turbinata endosymbiont from Florida, USA - Sample 2 (SPAdes) (version 2) | ecosystem: Host-associated > Tunicates > Ascidians > Unclassified | place: Key West, Florida...
TCCAAGTGCAAGCTTACTGCAATCCTAGGATGTTTTTCCATTTGGTGGTGAAACGATGAAGCGAAAATCTACCGATTAAAAAACGAGTCATCGCTTTGGTGGAACACACTATTTAAAAAGTTCGCCTAGAGTTACGTTAGACAGTCTGCTGGCAAGAAAAAGATTCGACTCCGATTGTCCGCCATTTTTCACATTCGCACCACATACGATGCTCAGTGCGCCACCATACCTCATGCACTGTTCTCACTGAAGTGTGTTCATGAGTCGATGAAGGCGACACTTTAGTATCATTCAACAGCTCTGCGCCTGGTCACCACATCGCCGTTCTGTTCCGTACAGTTGAAGGGATGGTGTTGATTGACTCGCTGACGTGAACTTGCGTTGACGTTGGTTTGGAGGTCAGCGAAAGGTGACGCGCACGCGAACAGAACACCGAAGCTGGCTCTAAAACACCGAAGCTATCCGGCGTGCTATCTGCGCGTCAACATTTCTCTGTCTGATGGTCAGAAGGGAGTGCAGTTGTTTGAAAACTGCTTTTACCTTGCAGGCAGAGCGACTTTGGACGAAAGGAAAATGAAGAATCACCCGGGACACGCTGCTCGACTTTCTACGCACCCCTACAGCAGTCCTGGGACTCCACCTTCGCACATTGATCCTGTGCCAACTGTGCATCCGGCCTTCATTCATCCCAACCTGTCCTTTCCCGCCGCTCTTCCCGGCCAACGCATGCTTCACCCTGGGGCGGCCATACCCGGAAAGTTTAACCCAGCAGCGGCAGCCTCGCTGCTCGCCGCGTCACGCGCCGGCCACTCGTTCCCTCCCCATCTGATGGCTGCGTTGAACGAGCAGGCGCAACTCCGCCATTACCAGCAAACGCTCCAAAACCTTTCAATGCACCACGCCCTGGCCATTCCTGGCCACGAGAATAAACTTGCCGCGGGCTGTGGCGCCGGGAACATATCCCCAACGTTTGGCCTCCCGGCAGCACCTAGGCCTGCGCTACCTCACACCACTACCTCAAACGCCCGCATAACTTCCCCTGCGAAGCCCAAAATCTGGTCAATTGCGGACGTTGCCACAAGCACTCCCCCCTCGAAGCAATCGGAAAGCAGAAGATCGCCGGAAGTAAAGAAAAGCACCGTTACCTCCCCAACTAAGGATCTCGTGGCCAATTTGTCCGCTGCCAGTTTGGACAGTAGCGTAGCTGTCCGGAGATGGGTGGACAGTGCTCTGCATCAGAGAATGGCGGCAATGCCGAACAATACTTTGCCTGGCGCTGATTCATCGACGCATCACGCTTTCCACCAGTTCGTGTCCAATCTGCGACCCACTACGCCGAGTATGCTGCAGGGTAGCGCGACGACAGAGAAGAGTTTGAGCAATCACGATGAAAAACTACTCATGGGTGGTAAAGGTTAGCAAATTTTTTACTTACTTTGTAGCGGCAAGGCGCTTAATGGTAGGCGTGTGGCTATATATACTCTAACAGCGATTGAACAAGTGTCAGTCTGTCAAATTTGCTCAATCACATAATGCAGGACTTGTTGGGTATTAGAGATTACTTGTAAAACTGGTCGTTGCCCTGAAATATGGAAATAATTCAATGGGTATCAACTGTTATGCACAAATATAAATATTTTTGAGTTTTACCAAATACTGTAGTTATTTTGTTCATCTAAAAAAGCGTTAATTTTTTCTCAGAATCAGTCCGAGAAAGTACACCACCACTTGGTCGTGCCGACAGGCCATCCCTAATCAAAAGCAAGTAAGTATTTTAAAGCGTCAGTCTCTTGGTTTGTTTCGTTTATCTGTTGTGCGTTGCAAAGACAGTCGCTTGTCGTACTTCTGCAGCTGCGTATGGTAATCATCTGATTTGCAGACCACTTTACATATTTGTCATTGCTAACTTCCCGACGTAAGCTTGTTTGCAAATAAATTGCAAAGTCAATCGCTCTTTCGTTCCATTGAAAGCACTATTCGCACTAACTCCTTCGAGATCTTCCTTCAGTTTTTAACCTTGCCTGTTTTGTTTGACAGACCGCGCAACCCAAACGTACCCCCCAGCATGTCTGCCTTCACGGACGACGACGACAGAAGATGTGACAATGCGGACGTACAGAAAACGAAATCTACATAGCCCTGTACGCACTTTCACACCGTAATAATTACAAAGATAAAAATGCTCTTCGTGAGCATCGAAGAGATCCCTGTCTGCAACGGCAGCGGGTGTTTACACAAAAAAGATGGAGCCAATTCCTGGTCGGATGTGCTAAGCTTCCGCCAGAGGAAGTTGTTGAGGAGGTAATGATGGACAGTTGACGCTCGTGGGAGCCGACTCAAGAGATTGCAAGGAACCGTTGCAAAAACACCTGGAATGAAATGTGGTTGCTTTCAGTATCGAGCTGCTTGATAAGAAAATGTGACTGAGCTTCATTTTTTCTTTTGCTGTGTCGCTCGCAGAGCCGACTATTCCTGCTTGCTTCGTACGATTTGTGATTCGTACAGGAAACGCGCTATCGCTCTGAGGGTATGCGCGGTGCTTGCGCCACACTGCTGGCCGGTGCCAGTCGTTGATTGTATTGCAATTATCGCATCGCTATTTTTATTTAAAGTTCATAAAGTTTACCCGTCATCCTGTGCTGTTCGTTTATGCGTCACAATAAACGTGCGTTGGCAAACGCAAGTTCAAGTTCAGCGTGAACTCGAGATTTAGCAACTGCTCGCAGCTTGATCGGGCAACAGCTACGGGAGTGGGCGTGCGAAATGTAAAATGGACTAAAATTCTCAACAGTCGTTTGCTCTGAAACAAAAGGAGTGTTTTGCAGCGGAAGACATCAAAGCGGGACAGCAATTGCATCCCCGGTGATTTGCAAGTTTCCACACATCGTGAGAAAAACAAGCAACTTTGTTTCGACCCGTGATGCCTTTAAACTTTAAAAACAATTCTTCACCCGCTGCTTTGAGAAGACGTTCTTTCAAAAACCGTTCTTTCTTGATGCACAGTTCATAGCTGCGTAGCGAGATTTTCGTTACAGACAGTGAAACTAATATCCGTTTGCTCACCCACAGTGACAACGGGTGCTTGTGCTGATTTTAAATTGACAATAGTTTGATCCTGATCTGCTGAAGTATATACGTAAAAATGGCTATTCCCTAGTTGGCCAGCCCACGTTGCTATGCTTGGAGAGAGCATGCATGCATGATGTCGGTCATCAACCTGAAAGCGTTTAGATTGAAAATGTCAGGCTTGCACAGACATTTGTCTAGGGACTGGCAAACTTTCGTCGCAGTGCTTCGGGCTTCGACAAACAAAAGGAGAAAAGCAATGAAATCAATACATGATTTTGCAATTAGGCTTCCGGTAGCAGCACATTTATCGTCGGGACAGAGGAAAGACAGACCAACTGGTTGGAAACCACCTAATTTCTTGCAACAACAAAGCTTTTGCTCGATTTCGAAAAACTGAAGTTTGCAAGAGACTTGCAAAACACTTACGCACAACAGAATCATAAGAAGTAAAATTTTAGATGATTTCCGAAATTACATAGGGTCGAAGAAGTCTTGCTTATTTGAGTAATTCGCAATGTTATAAGGGTTCTTCCAAGAACGTCCGAAAATTGTAACGTGCAGTTTGAATTCACAAGGCCTAAAAGCGTCTTTCCAACAAAAAAAGCAAAAAACATTTGGCTGCATAGAACATCAATGGCTTAGTAATTTTTGATTGGGCAGGAAAAGTGTCCTTCAGCCTTACTTTAAGTGCAGCAACCAGCAACTCCGCCATTTTCGTTTCAAAGTACAAGTTACAATGAATGATCACACGGATTCTGTGTCCGCGCAAGCGCATCCAAGATTTATAGACCCGGCGTTCGACCCAACCAGGTGTGTCAGCACTCAGGCGACTGAAGCGGAACGAAATGTTAACAAACGCACTGTCAAGCGGTAACTTGGGAAGATCGGTTGAAAACACTTTTCAGGCAACAATGTGCATTAGATTCAAGAAAGCAAAATTGCCTCTTCAAGTTATGGGTGTTGCGGAAAATGAAAGCAAGGTTGAAAAAGAAACCTTATCAAGGAAAACCAGACTTATACGTAAATGTGCAAGATGCTCTGCGTTGCTCTACCGACATTTTGTTGCAGTGTAAAAAAAATTGAAAACTTCTGAGCCTTCAAAAACCGGTACATTTTGAAGTTCTGCTAAAATGCTACTTTTTGGAGGCTTTCACAGAGGACCCAAGCCACGTAACATAACATATGCAGCAGCAATATAGGAAGAAACTCGGGAAACGTCTTCCCATTTTGTAAAAATGGGAATAGTCCCCCTTTAGCTTTGTGCGTGAATGCAGCTGAGATTTTGGCGTTGGTTAATTTGTGGTGTACATTTTAGTAAAATCTCTTTGCAAAAGGTTCCTATCATCGTTTTACTGTAATAAGAAACGGCTCATTTTTATCACTCTTCCTTGCTATGTTTTCAGCACTACAACACCGCTGGGCTATAATATTTTTTTACTACCATTGCGAAAAACGGGATGCCAGTAACATTACAGTTTGATTCTGGGATAACCACCTTGCAAATAGCAACCGGCCCACGCAGAGTAACTGAATGTAACCAGGTTATGAGTTAGTAAAACTTGCTAGTTTCTTCAAACTTGCATTTTATGTTGTTCATGCCTGCAAGGATTTCGTCGCAAAATTAAATTTCAAGTATGTGTGGTTGTTCGTTTTTGTAGTTTTCCACATTATTCCCCAGGTTTTATGTGCTTTTGTCAACTACGTTTTCCTCAGAGTCTTGTGATCCCCAGTCTTTGAACGATTCTTGGTTGGCATGGAAACGATTCATGGTTAGCATGGGAACGATTCTTGGTTGGCATGGGCGTCGATAAGATGTATTTCCAGAGGGGTGGCAACAGTGGATTTTTTTTTTTGTAGGGGTGACCAAAAGGATTTTTTCTAGGGAGGGCCAACGGTGGTGAAACTTCATTTTACCTGCACCGAAACTAAGAGAAAAACATTTTTCGACAAAAAAAGTTAATAGCAAAATATAAAATTTGAAAATCCAGGGTGAAAGGCCCTTTCACCCCCCCTTTCCGACGCTCGTGCTCTCCAGTGATATATGATTAACGGATGTCTACAAAAAAGTCTATTATGTCGTGGATAATGACGATAAGCAATTGTGCTGTTTAACCAAGTTACTACAAATGAATTAAATAAAAAATCGGTTCACAAACTTGAGAACACTGTGATAAAAATTTTATAATTTTATGAAACGCTTCACAAGACTATACCTAAAATCGAAAAGCAAAAATTAAGTTTTCCTCATTTTGCCCTGCGCGAGCTGTTCCACCCCAACAGCCGATCATCACCACAGTGCAAAACAATGTGGCCTGGACTTGGTCACACTCCCAAGACTTGGATTAACGCATTTGGAAAACGTTCTTCAAAAAATCCAAGCGTAACTTTCATAGAGTTTGCTGGTACTCGACGAGCAGTCGAGTAGGACTTAGTAATGTTGTTTGATTGACCTTCACTGTGGGGTCAAGTTAGATACATGATTAACCGCAGCAACACAGAACTTGTGCGTACAAATATTCTTAGATTTTGCGCGTGGGAAATATCAACCTGTTACCTTTGGCTTTCGAGCTTCTACGGCTGAAAATATTCGTGTCGTTTTAATCTCCATACCACGTGAACACAACTTCGTACAGGCGTCGCTGCCAAAGAAACCTATGATGCAGCGATGCTTTCTACAGATGCTTATCATGTGCAACATGTGTGCCATAGCTCGGGTTGAGCCGTATGCTTGGCATTCCCACGGTTTGGATTTTTAAATCACTACTTGTCGACGGTTCGACCCTTAAGGTACGCATTGGTGGTTTCGCAAAAAGCGCGAGGAGGAAAACAGCAATGTTGCAACATAACAAACTTCGGTCGATAGCGAGACGACGCACCACCTTTTACTGGAATTAAACCAAGTGGAACGGGGTTTTCAAAGCATGTTAATAACACTTTCACGTTACGAATATTGAATTACGCAGGATACATTTCGGCGTACGATTACCATTAAGATCCTTAAAATGCTAGTTTGTGAGGCAATTGAAATCACTCCCAACATTGAATAGGCTGGAGAATGAAACACTTTGCAAAAGATTGCGGCTCCGTACCAGCGTGGAAATCAATTGGCGGCCACCTGCAAAAGATAGAGGCTTATTTCGGGCACACACAGTACTGAGGGAAATTGTTGCTGATTTGTTCCGCTACAACCTTTCACTGATAACACTGTGGTTATGACATTCACTGAGATCATAGAAATAATTTGTGCCTTTAGCAACGAGTGTATGTTTCAAAAACCAGAGTATGCAGTGCGAATACACGCAAATGGCATAAGCCATAAGTACAATTGGAAGCAATATTGGATCTACCTTTGACGAAGTAGCACGCCGATGGTTCTCGGTTTTCCCGTGTTTCCCACGGTTTACAACGTTGTAAGTGAACTAAACAGGCTAATGATTTTTAGTTTTGTTGCCGGCCTCTGCCTCGCCAACAAGCGGTGCGGAAAGATCAATTGCTTGCTAAAGCTGTTAACAAGATTATGCGACATTTCAACTGTTGGATCATTCCATTTATTTCGAGGGCAGCAAATCGAACGTCGCGCTGGAATGAGGTTGAGATATCCGCCGAACAAACGAACTGCCCGTCATCGCAGCCGACGTAATGTGTTGCGAAACGGATGAGTACAGGCGACAATTAACACCAAACAGCGGCATCCTGCTATAAGACAAACGTGAGAGAAATGAAATAGTCGTTGTTTTTATTCCTGTTGTTCCAGCCAGACGGATTGCAAATCAGGTCCTTGTGATCAAAGGCAAGCGCGACACAGAATCTTCCACAGATGGCCACGACAGGCTTGTGCAACGCAAGAGCATCGCAGTAGTGTATGTTTCGCAAATGTCGTTTGGCTCCGGTACAAAAGGACGGTATAATGGGCTAAATTATTTTCCAATCTTAACTTCGCTCTTCTTTGAACTATTTTGAAAGATCACATATTTAGCGGCGTAGATAGACTGATAGTGCGTGTACATTTCATAAGAGCATAAACTTGCAAGCGCCATTTCACTTCCAGCACATTTGATGGAGACCCAAGGTTCGATACGAACGTTGGTTTCGCATCGAAGCCTGTGCAACTGGTTCATGACGGAACGGAAAAAGAAGTGCTCGAAAATAGTTTGGACAACCGGCAAAGTTTATGCGGCGCACCGAGCAAGGTTGAAAAGCTATAAGTGCCGCAACCAGTGCAGTGCCTTTCAACGCCTTCAAAGTCAAGACCAACATGGTAAAGTGATCCCCGGCATTCGGTGCCTGCCACGGGTTCTTACAATCGAGTCAAGCAAAACTTTCAGGGTTACGAATCCACTTCTCTTCCATCCTTTCATGGGGTCCACACGAGATGAATCGCAGACAAGTTTATTAAAGAAATCGTCTGCCCTCAAACCATTGCAATTCACTCCATGAGTTTAGCAATATAACATGGAAATAATGAGGATATGTCTTAAAGACTTCTTTTCACACAAACTCCACGCAGGGTCAAATCGACACCTCATTATAAACTCTAAGATATAATTTATCAACATTTATTTTTTATTATTTGTCGTAAATTGTAAATCGAGTCCGCTCAGTTTAATTTATGGACTCGAAAGTCGAAACACAAAGCACATCTCCGTTTAGCTCTTGTTGGAAAACGAACAGGATGTAATAAATTAGAATTTATTAACCCGACTGCAGCGCGTTCATCAGAGCAAAGCAGTGGCAGGTTCGGTGCTAAGTGAAGAATGAACTTTGAACACATCGAGCGCGAAATCAGAATTCAACTGAAACTAAAAAGCTATCGAAAAACGAACCGTGTAGTTTGAATGTGATTTGCAAGGCAAGCATTTGCAAATACTTTGGAAGCAATAATTTTGTTGAAATCCGAAATACAGTACTAGTTAATTGCAACCAATTGATCATTACTTGAGGGGGAACGGCCAAGCAACTGTTTTTGCTACTGTTGGTCAGTCAGGTCCGAATGTACAGGGGCTAATGAAAGGGCGTTGCATGTTTGGAAATGCATATAAAATATTCTGTAGCCTTTTCTTCCTTCCACTGAAGCTTCCAGAAAATTGCAATAACCATTCTCGTCCGATTCTCTCTAAGCGGCGCACTGGTTGAACACCGGGCACCACACAACTCATATCCCAGTTATTTGCATTTATTTTATTGTTGGATCAGGGGCCCAAACAAAAACAGTGGTGTTTATTCGAGGTGCAGATTTGTAATATACCTCACTGAAATCTGATAAACATGTGAAAAAAGCTTGTGATTAAACAAGATTAACCTCGATAGATTCTTCTTAGGACCCCATGGCGTCACGTCTGCAATATGTCGTTTGACCTGCGTTTGACCTTTCTTTCATCATCACAGACGCGCCACGAGCTAGACCGATTCATTCCAGATTTAAATTACTTTAACAGAATCAGTTACACCTTTTCGTTTATGGATCTTTATGTCGCTGCATTTGACTGTCTATTGGTTGATACTGCAATGTTCGCACGTTTTACCTGTGCTGTTACTTCTGTGAATGAGATATTGTTATTGCAAATAGGACTGGGCGGGATTGGTCGCCTTCAAATGGAATCAACTATATTTTTTGGCAACAGACAGACGCAGGCAAGGTAAAAAACTTGGCACAGTTTTTTTTTAAGTTGTTACTGCGGCGATTCACAGCAACTGGTGATTTTAATTTTCAGGAAATTTATAAGTTTTTGGTCGTTGCCATGCAATCTGCAGTTTTCACGTTGGCCACTTATCCAAACTTTGCAAATGGGCAAAGATATATAGAATGTACACACGACGCAATCATTTTTTCATCTTGCAATCACAAGAGACATACAATTCGCATATATAAGAGTTGAATTGGTAAAACCTGTCATCTTCTTAAACGTATTTTTGAATTCACTGGATTTGAAAATACAAAGACAAAAACAAGTAACCACATCTTCAGAACAAACTAGGCTTTACGCGTCACGGGTTTACGTCACAGCTTGACGTTTACATTTGTTATTTCAAACAAGTCAACTGACGCGAAAAAACGCTCTAAACAAATTTTATAAAAAACTTAAGACTTTCATGGCCAAGCGTTTTTCAAAATAAAGCAGCTCAAGGAACGCTTTCTTCTTGTTTTTAGCAGCCTTCTTGGCCGCCTCAAAACGTCCGTCACTTCGCCAGTGTTCTTCTTTCGTCACGTGACCGCGACGCTACGGTCAGGTTAGCGCGACGATCATGCGCGGTCGTTTATATTCCGGCTTTGAACCGATTCGTCACGGGTGGTTTTGAAAATCTTACCAGTTTACGAAGTGCTGGATGATTATGGTTGTTGTTATTACCCGCCGCTGCTAAAAACCACGCGCTTTGACCAACATTTGTCCGACCAGCAAGTGAAGCGGTTGTTGTACCGCAAGTGATTTACGGCTGTGTTTTTAGAACAGATAGTGTTTTGCTGCAATTACACGCAAGACACGTGTGTGCGCCGAACAAAAGGAGGCGTCTGTCGACGTCATGTCGATGATTATTATGAAATCGCGTGAGACAAAAGTTAACAGGAACAAAGGCATCTTAAAATATATCTGTGCTATAAGTTAAATAAACTGAGAAGTTGAATTGTTTATCGGGACCACACAGCACTTCAAATTATATTTCTGCACTTCAAGATCAACTTGCCAATTGGTTGCAGTTGTTATGGTGACAACAGTCGCCATTGTTTGCTCACACTGTCCGGACAGAAGAAGATTTCAAATGTTAAACGTCATCCACTTGCAGACACCCCGCCAAGCAGGAAGTCTAATTTCTGCTAACAAGATCCTTTTAATGTCCTGCAATAACTTAACTGACAACAAAAGTCTTCTCGGCGCTCAATTAGCGCCGTGTAAGGGGTGTAGCAAGGACAGGTTTATGGCCCTTACGTTTTCAGAAGCAGTTATTGAAGTATGGCTGCTGTGTCAAGACACCTCGGAGCGACGATTCAGTTTACGACTTCGTAACGCGCCATAATTTCGCCGCTTGCACGTCGCTTTGTAGTCAGCACTGCGGTGATGATGTATTATCTTTTACTGTGCAACGTTTGCTACTCGTGTAATTTCAGGTGAACATATACGAGTTGTTTGTACTGGGGACACTGACTGCTTAAATATGATTTTCCCAATCGCAACGTTTCAGATTTGCTTCACTGTTGCACAATTATGGTGTTCGACAAACGATGAGATGGAAGATGTGTTTGAGGGTGTTTAAACTATAAAGACGAGAAATGAACTGAGCAACACTATGTATGAAAAGAATATGTTTTTTTATGAGTTAATCTTTGAACAACGATCTTGTTTGGAGCAATCCTCACATCCGTTCGTGTCGATGCAACTCTGAACACCTACCAAAGCATAACTATGTTATGAACCTTCTGAACTTTAATTTTTTATCCACAACGCAACTTTCAATTTCAAAATATATGTTGTCAAGCGCTGAGCGACAAAACTCCATCATGTAATCTTTGACGCGCAGGTACGTCAGTAAAGATTTTATTTTGTCTTTTTCCGTCTAAACAAATCCGTTCTTGTTCGTGCCCGCTGTGGTTTTCCTCACTATTGCTTCTGCTTGTGTTATTTTTAATGATTTTCTTGCAAGAAAAGTTCTTGCGAGAACAAAGCGCACCATTCCAAGTCACCAGTCATTAACGAAAGTTTATTGATGAAGTCGAAGTTGGGTTTTATTGTTGAGGTAATTCCTGTTTAGAATTTACCCACACATGGAGTGCAAATAAGAAGGAGTGAAGGAGTGGGGCCTTCCGTTGTTTTTTGGTGAATCTGTAACATTTATCTGAAAGCACTGCAATGGACAACTGCAAAAAAACACTACATTCGGTTCGTGACATTTTTAGTAAGTCTTGCAATGCAAGTTAAAATGAATAGATTTTATATAAAAACGCCATTTGGCAAAGTTTGAACTGTGATGGCTTTGATCAAAAAGGAAAAAGAGCGATTCGATCCAAAACTGTTATGTACGGTTGAGATACAAAACGAATGATAAGCACTGCCGTAGAACCAAGTGAAGATTGACATGTAACTTTAACGTCTGCACTAAAACTTCAGTCATTATGAAAAAGCAAAGGCTCATCATGACACATGGTGGCGGTTGACGCTTTACAGGGAGCTGAATTGATCCTCACCGGTGATCCAGCATTCCTTCGGACAGTCAAGCATATCCGATACATCTCTAGAAAGTTTCGATTCTTCGTTTTGTTTAAGACGCTTCAATTAACCGCTTGTGACCGTGAATGAGCATTGTGACTTTCAAAGATGATGGGAAATAATGATTACTAGGACAACAAAGTTTTTGCCTAGAAACTTAAAATTTTGACTTTATAATTTTCAAATTTTCACTTTATTTTCACCTATAAATTTTCTGCGTTGGCAACTGCAGAATAATTTTGCCTTAGGTGTCGAGGTTAACCCAGAAGCACGTTCATGCGCTCTAAGCTTGAAAATTAAACAAATAGTTGTTTAACTATGGCGATGCTATGTTGATAAACACATTAATAATTACAGTAAAGTCAAATCTGAAAGCATCATAAAGTTGAAGCACTATATGTGCAGTGCTTATGTGTAATTAATTGAGCATTTACCAAAGCAAGTACTGAAAGACCACGTTTCTTGCCTTACCACGCCTATCCTTCATAATATTCAATCGTCCGGTAGCGGGCAAAACAACATTATTACGTCAGAAATCGCAACAAGCCCATTATTATTACAGAATTGCAACTAAACTTGCAAAAGCATATTAATTTCTGTTGTTGTAGTTTCAATAAAATATCGATGAAGAGAAAAAAAACTGTGCTGCAATAAAAGTTGACCTAACGATAAATTTTGACCTGATGATAAATTTTGACTTTTTTGACCTAAAAGCTTGGATTTCCTCGCGGTATGATCATGAAATTTGGGATGGGCGTTTCATAAAGTTGAGAAAGACAGAAAAATTTTGACTTTATTGGCTTTTGGTTGCCTCAATGACTGCTGTTTTTTTGGTTGGCCAATCTTCTTTGTTAAGAGATACCAAGATAATACAAGAAAACTGTGAAACCGCCTCGTTTGTGTCTAAAAATGACCAACACATAAAATAGCGGCATATCGATCATCAGGTAATTCACCCTTTGTCCTAATTTGCTGATACCCACCCTGAGTGCTGGAAGCTAACAGGAGTGCTCAGTACAGTTCAGTTACTTCGCACGCCTCCGCATAGTACCTGATGCTAGAAGTGATGCGTCGGCGCCGTAAGGTTTTCAATCATTTTCACTTGTCCCTCTGGGATAAACACTAAATTCATTGATGCACACATGAAGGCGAGAGTTCGCAAAGAGTTACAAGCAAACTGGAGCTTCCGAGACGGCGTAAAAGCTCTGGACTAGGAAGCATAGCCAAGTCTAGATTCTCGTGTGAAAATGTAAATATCGGATGCATGAGTCTGTTGTGTCTGAACAGAGTTGGCCAAAAGTTTTGAAGTTTCGAATGCGCGTGATTTTCCCAGAGGTCCCACTTTGCAC
>Ga0210059_1012805_pt1 | contig 12615 bp, 11 predicted proteins | sample Ectturendosymbi2_FD_188042 | JGI IMG/M metagenome (GOLD analysis project Ga0210059, IMG submission 188042) | Ecteinascidia turbinata endosymbiont from Florida, USA - Sample 2 (SPAdes) (version 2) | ecosystem: Host-associated > Tunicates > Ascidians > Unclassified | place: Key West, Florida...
GTTTGGAAATTTGTTGAAGCTGAACTTCCTTCTGAACCTTGCTTGAACAATCTGGAAAGACTTCGTTTCGTAATATGTCTTTACACAAAAGATCTTCTGCTCCATCGACCAAGGCATCATTAGACTATTTTTTGTATATAGAAAGGTTAACTATTTCCCTATGACAATCTGGAAAGAGAAAAATGAATAAGTTCATCGATAAAGGTTTTAGAAGCTGCCGCTTTGTTTCAACAATTGTGAAACACCCTGTATTTTCGTAACATAAAAAATTTTCGGTCTAATTTGGGCAAAATATCCTTTGCACCCCCCAAAAATTGCCTGCTACACCTATGTTGTTGTGCAATTAAGTTTAACTGTGGTCGACTAAATACTGACCTGCCTCTGTACTCCCCTCCTAACGTAACGCAGGTTGACCATTTGAAATCCGCTTTTGGATTGCCACTGCAAAGTGGCGAAACGTTTGAGACAATATTCTGATCACGCCTTGGTCGCTCGCATGTTGTAATCTGGTGATATTAACAGCTGCTTCAGTATGTCATCATAACCTCATCTTTGCAATGTTATGCAAGTCCTCGCATTTGCTATGATGCCAATTGCCAGGTCTTTTTCAGTAAACCTCTTCGATGCTTCGAGCGCGTGAGTAGTAATAATTCGAACCACTTGTAACTGACGAGGTATGTCTCAGTTCAACGTACACCAGCGAACTTCTCAGCTCTATTTTCAGCTGATATTGGTTCAGTAATATGTTTTACAAATGCTCGTCGAGTTTTAAAGTTATGTCGTGATGGACTATCCTCAAAATCCCTGCCATGTCCCTTATTTATCGGGACCAACAGAGGGAAAGCAGGTCTTAGGTGGCATTTGTCGTGAAGGTTAAAAAAGTCTTGCAGTAAATCTGAGAGTGGTAGATTTAACCAATGGCCAGCAATGAAAGGTGCAGCATGAGCAAACAATTGCTCTCGTGTTTGGTGAGGGTTGGAGACAATGACAAACGAGGCCACAGCCCTCGAGCAAAGCCAAGTCGCCGGTTAATACGTTTGTGGTAGGGATGAAATATTAGAAGTATCTCGCCCAGTTTATCAGTAAACTTTTTCAGCCCACAGCGAAATCTGCGCCGGACAGCGAAGACGATTATTTCTTTTCAATCGACGACGACAGAACCACAGTCGAGTTGAAGTGGTGACGCATCGCTTGGTGAGGGAGGGCGAAGTTAGCATCGGCAAAAAATTCCTTGGAATACGTTTACGCACCGTCACGATACTGTTCTTTTTACAGCGAAATTATTGCGAAGCTAACTTAGATGTGTTCGTATTATCTGACTGATGTAGTTTTGTTTTCTGATGTTTTGTTAAATACGATTTGTTTTTCTTCCTTTGCAGTTTATTTACATGGCGGACATTCTTGTTCTCCACCGTTAGCGCAATAGGAGGCGCGTCTTACGTTTTGCAATGTCGCTTGTTTTGAGCAAGTTCAACCACTTGCCACACACGAATGATTAAAGTTTTAGCAGCACGCCAAAAGCCGTCTATGTTTTTTTGAGCGTAGTCTTTTTTGTTTTTCTTTGACTCATCGGTTGAACTATTGTTTTTTTACATGAAATTTTGTTGCATGTATTAAAAGCTTCCTAGCGTATGCTGGAAAAGATACAAGCTTTAATAGCAGTGTTTGAAGTTTTAAACCTTAGTCTCGCAGTAAAAGAGCAGTTGCGTTGGCCTCGTTCTTGCGATTTAAGAATCTACTCGGCCAACGCCTGGAACGATGCTGCGATGATGCACAGCAACACCAGGCAGTTAACAACTTATCGGGTCACCTGCCCAACGAAAAGGGTGACAACATATATTATACTTGCTGTGCATGATCTCATTCCGGAAACATCTCATTCGCCCAGAATTGTGTAATCGCACCATGACTTCTGCATTAGTTTGAAGAGCAACAGTTTTAGGTGGGTTGAGCTTAGCATTGAAATAAATTTATCAATGGAATTTTGCCATCAAAAGAAGTAGTTGAATCCAAGCTTTTTGGTCATTTTCCATAGACATGATTTGGTTTTTAAATATTAGCAACGTGAAAAGGGATCAGTTACGTACGAGCTAAATCCGTTCGAAATTTTAGCTGCCGAAAGATTTTTTACAAAACAGTCGACAGTTACGTTTCTGATGAAAATATCCCGGAAAAAGTGAAACCGTGATGTTTACGTCAAACACAAAGTGAGTTGTCGCAAAATTTTGCTCCAAGGCTAGTACTCGTTCGTTTTTGTTTCAACTCATCTGGATAAAGCAGGCTACAAAATGCAAATATTTCGTAATCCTACATGATGCCAGTAAACAGGGCCTCAGATTATGCATACCATACGTCCCGTTTTACCCGGGACAGTCCCGGTTTAAAGGCTTTGTCCCAGTCAGTCAACCAAAAAGTCCCGGTTCGACAGTCAGCCAGCATAGCCCTACACGAATATGAGCTTGCGGTGACTGGTCTGTTTAGCGAACTTGCTGAAGAGCAATGCGCCATCATTATTCTTGTTTCGTTTATTTAGATCAGGGGTCACCAACATGGAGCCCACGGGCACCAAGTCGCCCGCGGGCTTGTGCTGACAATAGCATAAACTGTTTTTTAAGGTTTTTAAAAGGGTGTCATGGTGGAGCTATAGGGTGTCAATACCATTTTCCCTTCTATGCCTGGTACTTTTAATTCATTTTCACAAAAACGCAAGTTTCCGTCCAAATATGCTTTATTTGAATACGATATTCACTTTTGGAAAACAAACTAAAGACAATTTCATCAATAGAAAGTTTCAATGTAGGTCTACATATTCATTAACTCATTTCGTGTCCGTTTCTCTCTTGGGGAGAGTCGCGGGAGCCGCAGCCCTCGGGGACCCGAAATACCTCACGATCAACAGCAATCTCATAGTTCTGCTGACTCCACACCAAGACGGGGCGAAGCAAGGTCGGAGATGTAGTCACGTCATCTGGTCCTTGGACGACCTCTGTACCCATTCGCCCGCAAAACGCGAACGCTTCAGCCGTCGACGCGTCTGTGACTGTCTATGTCCATCCCAAATGGCTTACTAGGCCAAAAATTATGTCACTATCTTTACCAGGGCCGCACATTGAATAACATATATTAATGAGGGCCGCAAATTGAATGGCCTACTTTGATCTTCGAAAACTAAATTTAGCCAAAGCTAAAGTCCAGAAAGCGTTCGAATACCACCTGCAATGGTAACAGACGTGATAAAGTGGCACTGAGGACTACCTGCAACAAAAGTGTCAAATTCAAGATTATCAAAATAAGGACAAGTTGTTAGTATGCAGGATGCTTTTACTACAGCGAAAACCTAAACTGGGCCGCATGCGGCCCGCGGGTTGGACATAGCTGGTCTATCCCAGGTTTTCGCTGTAGTAAGAGTTATTTTTATAATCTTGAATTTGACACTTTGTTCGATATAGAGCAACAACCACTTGTGGCTGCAGACGGGGGGGTATTGGCGACATGCAAAGCACAATTAAAAACAGGCTGTATTTTCTCGGATTGTATTGTGCTGGAAGTTAATTTCGCCAGAGTAGCGAGAAAAAAGCTGTTCACCTGACAGCGGTAAGACAAACAAATGTATACAATGCCAAAAATGGATGAGACTTGTTTTCTCTCTGATTGCGGGAAGTACTGTCGCTCCTTTAAACATCGCCATACATTTCAAAGACCACAAGAAAAAATGTATAACTGCATATGTTCCATAACGCAACAAAGATTATTCAAGAAACTCCTGCCTTCCTGAGCGTCTTCACTTGCTGGGCAAACACAGGAAGTGGTTGTGTCAGGGCCGATTTAGACATGTGGAGGCCCTCAGTCCTAAAGAAATTTGTTTTCTGTATTTTCCATCAGGGACCCGTAAAGTTCACTTTCGCCCAAATAATGCTTTCGTTCTGTTGGATGTAGTTTTCCGTCATTAAAAAAATGACAATATTTTCAACAAAAAGAAATGTTTCCTAATACTGTTGTTATTAATTGTTATGATTATTCACATATAATACGTTGAACCATTCTTACCAGAGGGCTCACGGATCACGACTGCGGAGGCCCCTGGGCAGGTGCCTACTTTTACCTCCCCTAAATCCGGCCCTAGGTTGTGTGTTGCCTGGCAACATGTGTATTGTGCACACAGGGGTTTAATTGAATCTGGAGCGCGATAATCTCAGGCAACAAACGATTGCTTACATATTAGTAAGGTGGCCACGCCGAAGACCATACAATATTACAGCGAAATAGTAACTGGTCGGCGTTGCGATGAATTGGGCTGTTTGAAATAGAAGTACGTACACAAGGCAGCACTTCATAATGGCGAAAATTAGTAACTGGCGACAACGTGGTATGTACAAACGTTGTGAAACGTGAAATCAGCAACCATGAAGAATAATAAGGCATGTAACAACTGATAAAAGATTACAAAAATAGCATACAAATCAGAGAAAGCGCAACGATTCTTACAGGGGCACCCCACAACAAGCACTGATTCTACTAACACAACCGCCGTTTCACGACGACTAAACGGTTGAGTAACAGCTGGTTGTCAGTCATCACTGACGTTTTCTTCGCGATTTAAAAAATGGGTGACAGGACGATTGTCTCTGTTCACACAACCAGGGTTCATTTGCAATGTACTTAAGGGCAGAATACCAGCCACAAAATTGCACCCAGTCAACTCTGCGCTCCGTCAGCCTTTAGCATGTTTATCGTTTGTACAGAGTCAAGTTGATCCTGGCCATATTTCGACCAGTCATCTACAGAAATTTCGGGTCAAAGTGGCTCAACTTCAGCTGGCCTCTTCGGCCTCATTCTGGCTGCGCTACTGGCTTCAGCAGGGCCCCCCACGAGTGCGAAAGAACACGTAGAGCTTCATTCCGTTGAACAAGCAAAAAGCTTGTTTTTGTAAAAAATGTGGGAGCTATTTGAAATAATTGGGTTAACACTAGCAGTTGCGTGTAACCTTCGAACGTTTTCCATTGCTAGAAGTACATGCATTGCGTTATACTGCGCGCACGCTTTAACGGTCTCAGCCTTTCACGCAAAACGCACGGGTGCAGACATGTACTGTACCAGATTTTTAGACGGATGGATATTAACAATTTACTTGGCATCCTAAAATGTTTTCCTTCAGGCACTTTAAGATGCTGCAATACCGCATATAGGTAGGATAGTTACAGTATACGTTAAAGGTGAGTAAGCGTAAAAATGTACAGAAAAAGCGCAACGATTTAATACTCAGTTGCAACGCTTTGAACTAATCTAACGCTGATTTGAACCAATAAAGATGACCCAAAAAACGTCGATACGAACCTCACATTCAGCGAAAACCTTACCGAGGGTTGTCACGGTACAGATCAGCGTCACATCATCAAGACCCAACCGTACGTGAGAACCTGACACAAGTGGCAAAATACAAAAGCAGTGTGCTTGATGAAAAATGCATGCAATATAATACTGCCAGGTTTCAAATAAAAACAGAGATTAGCAATCGCCAAGAATGATATTTGGCATATACACTTGCTTGCATGCTTCAGTGGGATGAAAGCAGTGTAAAGAACGTGCCGCACACGTAACCCGATGGTTTGTTATCTGAGACAAGAATATGGGGAGACGAGAATTGTTGACCAACTACAACAGACTGTTTTGACGCTAGTTTAACTGAAATGGGCCCCATCCACCAACAAGCACGGAACAATTTTTGTCAGAGTCTTGTTTGTTGTGAACATACGAGGGTGGTTACCGTCTGAATGACGTAGAAACTGCATTCAATGACGTATATATATTATACATCCGAACCGGTTAGAAAGGAAAAAAGATTGCATGGTTACGTCGTGGAAAGGAGGCTAGAGTGAGTTCGACGTAGTTCGGCAAATTTTTGTCAGCATAAGAAACTATCCCGTTCCCTAACACCATACAGAAACGGACAGACGATTCAATTTACACCTTACAAAAGCGCTGCCACGGGCTAGAAGAGCAATGTGCAGCGGCTTTGACGTTGCGGAGTCGAAAAAAGATGTGAACATGAAAGCAGTCGTTATGGAGATGCTTCCTGAGGCACCGTCGTAAAAATCGCACCAGGGCTGGGATTTAGAAAACGTATGAAACCAATGTCAGAAGCACGAGGAAACGACAAACACACCAACGCTGGAGCTTGCAACGATGTTAATGCAGGTTTGAATGCACCGCGAAACGTGAAATGGTGATGAAGAAACTCTAAACAATGGTGGATCCACTGGAAGGCCATAGATTAAAACAAGGTTTGTCCACAATCAGCACCAGCCAATCCATCGACTTCATTCAGGAACTTGAAGTGTATACCTTCAAATAATAACAACAATAGAGGAAAAGCTTTCCGGAGGATCTAATCCAGTGGTGCTCAAACCGTGGCCCGCAAAGCAATTTTCATTGGAAAGAAAACTTAACACTTTAATCAGTTAAGATAATTTTTTGATAATTTTTATTGAGATCATTAATTCTTGTGGTCCGCGAAGGGTTTCTAAAAGACGAATGTGGCCCACGAGCCAAAAAGTTTGAACACCACTGATCTAATCCGTGACATGTGGGCAAATTCTAGATCAATGGTTCCCAACCGGGGAGGAATTTCCAGTTTATAGCTAAGTTACCTATTCATTGTAAGTGTTGTACTGTTTTTTAAGTTGACATTGGCTCTTCTCTTTCAATAGTTACATCACTTTATATTTGCAACTATCACACGTCTTTGTTGACAAACTTTAATGCCATTATGTGACAACAAATAGTTTTTGTCCCACTTTCTTAATCAAGTTATTATCGTCAATAAAGTCCTTTGTTCCAATTGCAGTTAACACTACAGCCTACGAACCCGACCAGGCGACAAATCAACGTTCCATAGGGAAGGGAATGCATAAAAAAAGGTTGGGAACAACTGTTCCAGATAATGGTGTCGTCGTTACGTTGCCATCCTTAAGCTGTGTTTTGTGTACATATGCTTGATGCACTTTCCGCATTATATATCTGCTCAATGCCTTGGTCAAAACCAGGCACATGCGGTAGTGCACAACCAGCTGTCCATTGATTCTTACTGTTTCATCATTTACGGAGACGTCGAAAAGCTCCTACTGGCGTGTACGCAGCCACTTCACACTGTTCCTCGGTTTATTTTTTACTGGGTTCTCTACCTTTTGTTGCGTGTATTGATCTACGTATTCATTTATTTTGAATTTCCACAACCTCCACTTAAACCCGTGACAAGACCTCAGTGCAAGTTCACGAAACTACCAATGTTTTTCCTCACAATCCGCACGTCGTTTAAACAGTGCGGAAACAAACGCCCGCTTTCAAGTAGGGTGGATCTATTCTGGCCTTGCTCCCAGCACACAACACTTACCACTGCGTGGTTGGCTGTGAAAGGTCATCTGTTTCCCGAAGGTCAATGACGACCTGACCCATGAGAACTTTTTCGGAGGAGAGAAAGCCGGTCTGGTTTTTAACTGTCACGTGCAGCTTGCTTCGAGCCACTTCCTTTGGCGTGATGCCAAACTCCAGTCTGTGGAAAAAACAAAAGAAATGAATACGTGGTGTGATCCTCAGAAGCGTCAGCGCAACAAAAAATCTCGCGCGTGCCATCGCATACAGCGCAGATCTGACGCGAACAGCCACTCTTCAGTTCAGACGCGTTTCAACGTTGATAACCGTAGGATACAATCGCGAAACACTTCATCGCAAAGATAGAAGGGTGGAAAGACGATTCAAGTCGCTTCATTTGCTTAATGCGCTGGTCTCTGGAACGTTTCTTGCGAGATCGTACTTACAGCATGGAACAAAAGAACGTTTATTTCCATCTGGTTCTTTTCTAAGCAACAAATAAGCTGTGTACGTTTATAACAGTGGTTGGCAAACTTTTCAGACATGTGGCCACAAACTAAATTCTTTTGCCAAACCGAGGGCCAAACAAGCTTTGAAACAAACTTATGCACGTCATATACAGAGCCGCGACTCGGCGACTGATCGATAACAATTCATTGATTACTCACTGTCTGTGAGGGCAGCACGAGATAGAACAATCCCAATCCATTCTAGTGATGAACCACTACCGGGTAAACAACCGGAAAACCCTGCCACGCCAAGCTTCCTTTTCTAGTTTCTCGATATTGATTACAGTACTGAAAGGATTTGGGGGGGCTGGATGAAACGGCTTGGCGGAGCGGATATGGCCCGCAGGCCACCACTGGTTTATAAGGTCAAGGTGCAGCCGGGTGGGGGAGACCACAACCGCGATTTCCTCTTAATGCCAATTTCAAGAACACAGCTGCCATGTTACGAACGCAACGCGCAACTGCAACTACTGAGCAAAATCTGCGACAAACGAACACCCTGCAACGGATAGGAGCAGCGACGTTTTTCAAGCAATCCATGGTGTGCTGTCATCACACCTTACCGGTCAGAAAAACGCAGATTAAAAAATAATAGCAAGGGTTAGAAAAAAAGTCAATGGCATTGCCAGCACTACCATTATCTAACGCGTTTTCTAACTACCCAATCATGAAGTTTCAAATAAATGTTAAAAATGATTTAGTTGTATCATTGGCATTGCTCCTTCTGGTTTTGTCACAATTGATTGATTCAAAGTTGCGAAGTAAAACGAGGTTTCTACAGGAGCTTTCCTAAATGTGATGCACCTTCCCAACTTTTGGTGCTTGCAAGTTCCTTGCATTGTTCTGGTGTTTTTATGCACTGGTCGATAGCAAATATGTCACTGCAGTTTTCGCAACATACAATTAAAACGCCTTTATTGTCTAGGTAAAACTTCATCGCTGTGCCCTGATGGTCATATTTAATGTTGGTTTCTACATGATTGAACAAACCATTTAACACGCGTTTTCGTTAAAAAATCTCAACAAGAGCGTATTTCACATAGTATTTTGTAGTTGCCAGGAAGAGAAACCGAATGTTTCATATCATGAGGAAAGGGATTTTACACTAAAACGAGGAATTACTCACTTCTCGTCGAAGACGGGGTTGAGTTCGTTTTTCACGACTTTTGTCTTTTTCCTGTTTCTTTTGTCCGAGTTGAGGTATACGCGGACATACGGATCCGAGGTGTCGTCGTCTTCATCGCAGGCGATCAAATTCCTGCATTGCGAGCCATGCACTAAGCAGCTGTTGTCTCCACAAGTTGCAAACGGGCCTCTTTTTGAGGCCGTAACCCGGCCCGAGATCATATGCCCGAGCCCGACATTTATTTTTGAAGCCCGATTTAGGCCCGAAAGCCCAGTTTACCGAGCGCGTCAGGTTATGCGCAACTGCGGGGTATTGGTGGCATAACCAAGTAAACGTGACTAAATAATTCGCAATAAATCATTTGACTCGATTCAGTGACGCCAGAACGTCGGTGGGGCAGAAAAAAAGTTGAGGGCAATGCAAACTTATGAAAAACAAAAAAATCGTTGCCAATTATCAGGCCCATAACTAGGAGGGGCGCAAGGGGCTTAGTCTCCCCTGAAAAAATTCTGCCCCTCCCTGGAAAAATGTGTTGGACATAGTTTTCGGGCCCCTCTCAGTAAATTTTTCGCCTCCCCTTGTGTCCCAATCTGGTTAGGGCCTGCCAATTATGCTTGCTACAGTTCAACAACAATGTTGTCTTCAAAAATAGTAAAACAAACTATAGACAACTTGTTTCATTCGATCTTGATAAATCATAAAATTACCTATGAAAAGACACCTTTACCCCCGTTGTCCCTCATTTGAAAGGTCAGGGAGGCAATGCCACCGCTCTCCGGCGTCCCTTCTTGCCACTATCAGCAGTCATTGTCTCGTTACATTACCTGCCAAGATGTCTGTGTTCAAGAGTCACATGCGACTAAACGCATAATGTCGTAACTTGAAGTGAACATTTGAAGATTTGTTGCCATGTTATTATTTCAAGATAAAGACCAACAGTAAAACAATCCGCTCGAAGTTTCGCAACTTGCCCCTGCAGGCAGTAGCGTAGCCAACCCAAAAATTTGGGGGGGCGTCCTTAGTCCCAATTTCCAGAGAGGGGCAAATACCCGTTTTGACCTCAGGGCAGATCCAGCCAATAAGTTTAGGGGAGCGATTTCGGTAATATTTGTTAGTCAAGTCCAGTTTTTTTTAAGGAAAATGTTAGGTACCCGGTATGGACCTGTAGGGACCCGATTTCTCTGATTCTAGGGACCCGATGATAATTTTCTCTGATTGTAGGCACCCGATGAAAATTTTCTGATTCTAGGGACCCGAATCGGGTCCCTAAAACGCCTTAAAAAAGCCTGGTCAAATCTCATCACCAGTGGCGTAACTAGAGGTTTGAGCCAGGGGAGGCAAAGCTTAGCCCAGTAGCGAAAACTCTGAACAAAGTTAAGAAATAATAGTGACAGTCTGGGTGTCGTGGATGTCTATACCAGCTAAAAAAACTGAAAACACCCCGAAAAATGCAAAAAAACAACTACCTAAATAATACTAAATCACAAAATGTCAACTAAAGGAGGCCCAGTTTTTACATTTAGCTTGCAAGGGGGCGGCTCGCCCCTTGTCCCCCTTGCCAGTTGCGCCACTGCTCAACACACGGGTTCATTACTGTAGGAGAGATGAAGTATACTTCACAAGACTTCTGTGACAAATCAATGGATGACAAAATGGCCTTGTATTGCGAATGCTGTTTTCCGAATTGTACACAATCATGGTAAATAAGGCTAATTCGTAAGTTTTAGGGGAAGCGATTGTCCCTCCTGGATCCGCCCCTGTTTTGACGCCTCTGCGGAGACTCATACCTTTGACGTACCACGGGTTCAGAACTGTTTGCTTGAGTTCAGTGCAAAAGCACACCCATAGCCATAATGGTCATTGTTTTCGCATTTACATGTTTAGCAACAATGCTGTCCTCAAAACTAATAACAGAAATTATAGAAAACCATTCTGAATTTTTGGTGTGCGCGAATAGCTGCAATAAATTTGTTTCTAATGGATATTGATAAATCAAATCATGAAATTACTTATGATACTGGCATGTAAGGGCACTCGTGCCCCCGTTTCAAAGGACATGGGGCAGTGCCCCTGTATTGCACCCCCGTTCCGGCGTCCCTGGCTCGATTGCTTCAACAGCAACTGATGACAGCGACCGTCGTTGCCAAAACATTTTGTGTGCAAGCCCGAACCTGGCCCGGCAAGTTTGTTGCAGACATATCAAAACAACCCGCACCCATAAAAATAACGTTACGTAACAGGCAACGTAATAAACAAAGCAAAAGAGTCTTTCATTCGACTACTGCAGAACACGATCTCGGCTCAAAGCATGGGTTCGAGACTTACTCAGCACGCACGACAAGCACCACGAACTTTCCACTGTTGTATCTGTATGTGAGCATCAACCGGCCGAGACCATTGTCAGGTACCTGGTCGTGGTCGTTATCATTGTTGGTGTTCGCATTCAATCTGCACATGGTCAAATAAAATAAATCTGGCGCGCGGATTTACCTGTAAGATCGATTTGATAGTCATTTGCAAATAAGACGTTTTGTGACATGAACAAAGCATGTGAACAGAAAGGAAATTCATCTGGCAGTGGGAAGTATGACGTTCATCAATCAATATTTTCACCAAGGTGCGTGCACGGCTCAGCAATGGATGTTTATTTTTAATGAAGAAGAGAAAGTTGCAACAGCGACTGCGCGTGTTTACAGAATCATATTTTGATCGTAAATTTGGTCCGGTCCCTTCACACAGAAACGCACAAAACACATATTTTACGCAGTTGTGAGGGAATAACGGGCACAACGTCAGCGAAGTAACGCTCATTGTATTTCAAATAGACAAACGTCAAAAAGGCGCACTCAGTCGAACTTCAACGAACAGCACAGTGCATAGCAAATTTTTAAGCTGTGAAATAATTACTTTCTGCGAAATTTCGTTCGTAGATAGCGCGCTTCTTCCTTGAACAAAGTCAAGGCAAAAACGGCAGAAAACAAAGTACGGTTACATCAAAGGTCAAAGTCGGTTTGTTTTACATGCGTCACAAATGATACAGTTGTGACGCAGAAACACACAAACCTGGCTCTACCGACATTTGCAAAAAAACACTCGAAGTCAAATAATCCCGCGATGAACTCTATTCAGCTTTTTTAGTTTAAGGTCAGAAACAGTTTGTCGGGACTGGGGAGGTATGAACTCAAGGTTTGTACGCAATTCCTACCATAATTCACTCGTTTATCAAGGGTTAAAAGTCTTAGGCAGGGCTGTGGAGTCGGAAGTCCCGTCATCCGACTCCGACTCCGGGCAATTTCAATTATCCGGCTCCGACCTTCAGCTGTATTAGTAACTTAAAGTGATAATTCTTTTCAGATGAATTCATAAACCCTACTTGCACTTTCCAGGAATACGGAAACTTGTTTAAAATCGATGTAAATGCACGTTCATCTTTCACTTTTGCAAAATGCGATCAAGCAGAAGTTAGTCTTTTAATTTTGCAGAAAAAAATACTCATCTAAAAAAACACAATAAAAATTATTAGAGAAGGCTGATAAATAATCGATTTTAAAGCAGATACCTTGCAAACGATATCAGTAAACAAGTAAAATTGAAAAATGTATGCATTCTACC
>Ga0210059_1012806_pt1 | contig 12615 bp, 6 predicted proteins | sample Ectturendosymbi2_FD_188042 | JGI IMG/M metagenome (GOLD analysis project Ga0210059, IMG submission 188042) | Ecteinascidia turbinata endosymbiont from Florida, USA - Sample 2 (SPAdes) (version 2) | ecosystem: Host-associated > Tunicates > Ascidians > Unclassified | place: Key West, Florida...
CCGTGGACCACACGTCTGCTTTCGTTAGTGAATGCTGCACTGATGTCGAATCAATGGCAGCGCCGCGCATGAACTGTTTCCTTGCACCCGACCATCAGCGCCGAGCACGAAGCTGAACAAGCCGCAAGCACCGTTTTTCAAGTTTTTAGTATGACCAGCAGAGAAGTAGTAGATGCCTAAACTTTGCAGAAAATGTTTCTAAAAATTTTTTTAAATATGTCATCACCACTTCGAAGTTGAATTTTTTTTATTTCTGGTATTTTTTCCTATCTACTTTGGTTATTTCTTGCCTGATGATACACAGAAAACGAAAAACACATTGAATTGCAGAAGTTTTGCCAATCCATGTCACTGGAGTATTCACAGTCTCAAGGCAATAGTATTGTGACCGAAACCTGCAGACTTCGTGAACGAGACGAGACCTGAAACCCTCGAGACCGTGACTCCCAAAAATAGATCTGGAGACTGCATCGCTGATGACCAGATCGAGAATCGCACCCAGTCTACCAGTTATATCAGCGCACCTTCATCCGCTTGTACAAATTAGCTTTATTTCTGCAAATTCGATTATAATTATTTCGATCGACCCTTTGCGCTAAAACTATACACTAACGTTTCAAAAGCGTCATGCTGATCATTTAGATTCTGAACAACAATTTTTCAGACAAAGCAGATAGCACGTTATTCCTGGTTGAATAAAAAGTATGCAACCTTCTATGGTCTCAAGGGTTTGTCAAAAAATAGTTGAGCTTTTCTTCAAAAACACCTTTCTCTCATGTGATCTATTCATTTAATTCAAAGCAACGTCGCTACCGCATTGCATAGTTTGGCTTCTGAATCCGATTTCAGACAAACCGAGGCCTAGCAATTCAAAAACACCAACGATTCGCAACCAATGGCAAACGCATTAAACTTCAGTTTAGAGCTAAATGTTTGTCACAGAATTCAATCGCAGCATTCACGTCGTATTTTGTTCGATGTAGTAACAGGTGACCCCGGTAGAAAGCAAGTGACTCCCAGCTCCGGCTAAAATTCTTAGAACTACCGATCAAGAGTTGCAGCGTAGGCTATTTTAAGTAAATCTGGTTAGAAGCAATGAGTTTCTACGATTCGTACACTGAATTAAAAAATTCTTCGGTGCAAAACCGACTTTTGAAATACATGGCTATTAGCAATAGAACATCAAGTGCAAGCAATCTTTTTAAATTATTTAAAATTCTCAAAGTTTCTGATTTGCATCAACTTAATGTGGAAAAGTTTATGTATAAGTATAATGCCGATATTCTGCCCCCTTCTTTTGATAACTTTTTTTCAAAACTGTACAACATACATGATCATGGCACAAGACAACAAGTTTCAGAAAATTTTCATCATAGACGTGTTAGAACTGATTATGGTAAAAACACGCTGCAATATGTAGGACCTATTGCATGGGGTTGTATTTCTAACAATATTAAAATGTTACCATGACATACGTTTCATATCAGGTAAAATCGCGACTGCTTGCTGGGCATTGACTCTTATGTGTGATTGTACAGTACGTGATTTGTAAGATGTTTTTGAGAGTTGACCTTAAACTGAGCACACCTTTGGTTTTTTGTTTTGTTTCGTTTGGAGCTTATGTTTTGTGCTTCACCTGTAATATTGAAACTTGACAATCATTGAATGTAGGCTGGGCTTGATTAAGTGAGTGCTTTAGCCGTCTTTCGCCCAACCTGTGCTGTTTGTTTCAAGCTTTGTCGGTTGAAATGCGTTTTACTGCTGAGTACATACAGCGCAAGCACGACGTGACTTGAATAAAGTTCTACAGAAAAAATATTTTTAGTTTTCCATGACAACAGTGATTGATGAGATGCTGTTTTTCAAGTAATTCCTTTTTGTAATTTGATTTCGTGACGTTGTTTGCTATATTTTCCTGCATACTACTGAAAGAAAGGCACTGCATTTAGAATGACTACGGACGGTGGTGTACTGCCAAAAGCAGAAGCGGGAGCACACATTATCCAAACAAAGATGTGACTTTCTAAAGTCAATATAATTGGAATGTTTTAGCCTAATCCACAAAAATGACAACAAAAACCCCGTTCCACATAAAGAAGTACGTTAATGGCGCTCTCCCAGAAGACGTGGGAAAAACATTCCTCCCCGACCACACCACTGCGTGGACGACGAGGATCAAATGGGTTTTACACCTTTGTTTTACGATTTGTGTTTTGTTTGAAAATTCTTGCTAATCCTTATTATTCTGTTTCCTGGTGCCGCACATACAACCTGAATTCAAACACTTGCATGGCGAAACAACAGTATAAAAAAACATTGACCAATAAAGATTACTGAAAATACGACATGTTTCACCGCTGACTGTAAAAAACAACAAAAGGAATGGTAAATAAAAATTATTTCTGTACTTAAGCTTGGTAACGAGCATAAGATAACATCGCCTCAAAAAAGGCAAAAGAAAACAAACCTGCCATCCAGAATCTGCGTATCTGTAGTAAATGAAATTGTCCTTGATCCACTTGCAAATTGATGGAAATGTCATGTGATTACGTTTCGCGCTATTTAAAGCCATACATATGAGGGTTGTATAAGAAAAAGCAGGTTTGGCATAGGGGTTGGGTTTGTGGTTCATTTGTCCAGAGAATGTGTTTGGTCGGCTTGGCATTCCACCATTCTGGATTGGCAGCTGCATCATATCTGGTAAGGTACACTGGTTCAAGTGTGATGCTGTCTTCGGATTGACGAAGTTTTTACTGCCATCCAACGGCTCCTTTCTAGAGCACAGACCCTGCATGACTTCAGCACCAACTACTTTAATGGGCAGTTTGGCTTTAAGACCTTGCTTAGTGCTTGTGGTTAATGCTTGTCCATGCAAGGCTGGCATTGAATAACTGCTTGCTGGTTCCTGCATGGAGGCATCTGTGCTGCATGTCATTCCATGAGTTGGCACTTCATATTCGACGCATTTCAACAAAGTAGCTTTTCTAGAGGCACTGTTCAGGCTATTTTGCTTGCTGCTAATATGAAAAGCATTTGTAGGTGGGGCAGAATTGGTAGGCCTATGTTTCTGCTGCAGCATCTGATCTCCAGGAAAGACAGAAGGGTAGCTTTCATGCTTTGGATCCACTACTTTTCCAGCTACATTGAATACACCATTGCTGGTAGGATTGCTGAGATTCACATTGAGATTCCACAACCATTGCAAATTAGTGAGGCTGTCATCATTTGCAACACTGGATCCATTCTGCACAACAAGATCTTTCTTCACACCTTACATCTAAAAACTGATATAAACTACCTGATAGCTTATAACAGGAGTGGCCAACCAGTCAGAGACAAGAGTCATATACACTACTGTGTTGTCGCAACAAGCCACATCATACACATGGACACACATGAACATCACCCCATCTCTTCCTCACTCGCACACATACCTTTGCTCAGCTAGATTGATTGTAAATACCACACACCAATATGACAATGACAGAACTTTACAAGCCATTTATTATTATGCATGTTATTTAGTGGGACTTCTGGTAATTGCATAAGAGCTGCATGAAACCGGACCAAGAGCTGCATGCGGCTCACGAGCCACGGGTTTGTCTACCCCTGGCTTATAATATTTTTCAAAAATAAGGGAAACTTTTTCTAAGCTTATCATTTACTAGCGTTGGAAATTACAGACATGCTTTGTAAGCTGGATGATTATACACTGAGGTTAATGTCATCCGATTACATGCATGTTAGTTCTCATGCTAATAGAATAGTCAGAGATAAAAAATTAAGGCTGTTTGTTGTGCTGTGACACTGGTTGCTTTACGTTCAAAATAGTGTCAAATGTAGAAAAGTAAAAAAACTTTAAATCAGATGATAGCACTTAATACTTTCCGTTGGGTTTAATATGAATTGTTACACATTTCTACAAAGTATTACTTTTATAGAAACCATTCTTACCACAGGACATGTTCTATAAAGAGCATGGAAATTCCGCTTGAGTTTTTCATGAACTTGGTTTCGGCTCAGTTTTTGAACAGATTCCATGTTCCTTTTTTACCAGAGTAGTGGTGTTGTATATACATATATTTTATGTACAATGGCAGGTAGGTTGAACTACATATTCCTACAAACAATTATCACGTCATCTAACAAAAAATATTGGAATGCATTCATTGAGTTTTCAAAATACATTTCACTCACCAAGGCAGCAGAGTGAACATGTGCAACTCTTAGGCATACACTACTTTTAATAGAAAATTTGTTCTACGCTGGAGCACATTGTATCTTGAACATAGGTATTAACCTTTACATGAGAAGTAATTTGCTTTCTTTAAATAAAAACATCTATTCCTTAATAAATGTTGAAAACTAGGCGTTATAAAGATAGACAAAAGGAAACCACACATATTAAACAAAAGTCAAAATACAAAGTAGCATTGTAAAATGGGGTGGTATCCAAGCCACTACCAAGTGAGTATCAAATCAACAGACAAAAAACTTACAATTAAATCCCCAACAAACACATGAAAAATATGTCCGTCTTTTTTTTAAATAACTATATAAGAAACAATTTTTACCCAGATAGCTCCCATGATTGAGCCAAGCCTGCCCAGAAACAAATGCAGTTTTTCATCCTTAGGGTTTAGGCAATTATTTCAAATCCAGTGTAAGATTTCAAAAACCAACCTTGAGCCAACACTCAATCAGTTCTATTGATTGTTTTCATACACTATTAAAAATTGCATTACAGACTGTACAAAATTTGCTTTTACGTACTGTTAAAACTGGCTAAATGGTGCAGTTGTTTAAGCATTCCACGAACAAGATGTGCGCTAAAAATGGCATCCACATGTAAGTGGCATGCACAGGCAGTAATAGAATGAGCATGGTGTGTGATCTTCACTGTTGCTTGCTGCCACTGTGGGAAGCTTTGCTTGCATGCCCCTTGGGCTTTCTGATCACAACATTACTAATCCATTACCTTCACAAAAGTAGAAACTCAATGATCTAAGTGTTATAAGGAAATTGTAAAAAGTCATACAGATGCAAAAACTGAGTGAAGTTGTTAGATTTGAACAAAGATGCCACAAGGATATATATAAACTAAAGCACCCAGATACAACAGCAAATTCACTCAAGTAATTCAAGATAAGCAGAACCATTTTATAGTTTTACCTAAGCCAAACAAGGGAAAGCTCAATGCACAGGCTTTGTGGCCATAAGTTTGAGCATCACTGTTGAATGTAGTTGTTTGAAACTGGTGATTGATCACCACTTTTGATACATAACTTCAGTTCTTTGTTGTGTTTAGCATTGCGCAGCTTGTATGCATTAGTAACTTGTTATTTGCACATACTGTGACACACTAGTTACAACATTACATGAGCTATAACAATACGAACACTTGCTTGTTGGGAACATGTTCAAATATTTTTAAACCAGGTGCAGTTATGGAAACTGATACACTCATCTGAGACTCAACACATCTTTGCTAAGTATAACAAAAAAGAGAACTGTCAAAATATGCAGCATCATCTGACTAAATTTCAAAGCACATTGCTTCGTCACTTTGACTTTGCAAGCAAACAGGGAAAAATCCTTCCGTTATACTAGACCTAATATTTGGGAAGATATTTTAATCAATATTAACATGTTCACACTTGCTGTATGTAAATCTATGAATGGAGGAATCTATGCAACAGTTCTTGGTGGGCGTAACTGTACGTTTTACTGAAAATGGTGTTTGGAGGTACTGGTTGTATGTTTTTCACCTGGAAAGGGCTTAAAATTAAGGTTCTAGACCAGTGGTTCTCAAACTTTTCTGCACGTTGACCCCCAATTAAAGTATACAATTTTCTGTAGACCCCATGGCCTAGCCCAACAGTTACTAATACAAGGAATTGTTCTCTGCCCTACTGCGTAGCCTACTGCTGTACTACCAGTCTAACAACTGCCGAACTGCGACACATGCACTACAATATTATTTGTGATGTAACAAACAGAACAGTTTTCATAATGTCATCACTAGGGCAACCAAAAGTTGATAAAATCAAAATTGTTCTGCCTTTTCTAAAGCTTATGAAACGTCCACATACCTAATTTAATGCTCATACCATGAGGGAATACCAAGATACTACGTCAAAAAAAGTCAAAATTTATTACTAGGTCAAAATTTATCGTTGGGTCAAACTTTTCTTGCAACACAGTTTTTTTCTCTTTATCGAAATTTTACTGAAACTACAGCAACAGATATTGATATGCTTTTGCAAGTTTGGTTGCAGTTCTGTAATAATAATGGCTTTGTTGCGATTTCTGACGTAAGACGTAACAGTGTTTTTTGCCCACTACTTGACAATTGAATGTTATGTAGGATAGGCGTGTTAAGGCAAGAAATGTGGTCTAACAGTGCTTGGTTTGGTAAATGCTCAATCCATTCTGCATATAGTGTTTCAACTTTATGATCTTCTCAGGTTTGCCACTACTTTAGTTATTAATGTACTTATCTGTATATCATCCTCGAAGTCAAATATGCTTCTGGGTTAACCGCAACACCTAAGGCTGAATTATTTTGCAGTTGCAAACGCCGAAAATATATTGGACAAAATAAACTCAAACGCTTTGAATTATAAAGCCACAATTTTTAGTCTTTAGGTCCAAAAATGGTTGCCCTAGTCATCACAATGGATGATTTAATAAAAAACTATTCGAATCGAATGTACTTTTAAACTACTATAGCTGAGGTTTGATCAGCCCTCTTAATTTTGTTTGATTTGTTGAAAAAACTGTTTGCATTCCTTGCCCGATTAACAATAATTTTGAATTGGAGGCTTCATTGTTCCAGTACACCCCAGCAGTTATTCATTGACCCCCCTGGCCATTCGGTGATCCCCATTCAACTCCATGACTATTTATCAACCCCTTGGATGGTCCAAATGACCCCTGGGGGTCGATTTCAACCACTTTGAGAACCACTGTTCTAGAGTGAGTTTAAGAAATAGGTCTTGGAGGAATGAGATTACAAAGTCTGTGGTTCAGGGTTATTTGAAAGCATGTTTTCTTGAGTTAGTCCATGTAGGTGGAGCAGGATCCTGCAGCAGTGACTGCAATTTTGTGCAATGGAAGTGCTTTGATCATTTGATGTGCTGCCAAATGCTAGGAAAGCATAGAAGATTTGATTGCAAATGTTTAAGTAAGTACATATAGGCATCTTAATAAAATTTAACTGTTTGTACAAGTGTTAGCTGCTTTTATGGTTTCAAAAAATGCTTCCAATGAAGTGAAACTTTTGCCAAAATAATGGCACTGGTAGGCCCAGGCTTCTAGCAATGGTATGTAGCCTAAACTGATTTGGAAATGATTTGATATGTTGGCAATTGATTAGTGTAAAAGGCAACAAAATATTTAGCATGTTTTCTGCTTTACCTACAGGTAGAGAATGCCTAGCAGTATCCACCTTCTAGTGATTTGAATTTTTGAGCTTTCTGCCCAAGCCACCTGGTAACAGTGGATATTGCCATGGTGAAACCACCTGGTAACAAAAGTGTTAAAGACAAGTGTCTACAATGTTATAAATAACTGTACTTCAATTTTTTAGTTTGCAAATATGAGTTGATCTAGCAATATAATCTTACAGTTGTATTGTTGATACTTCACACTTTTAGAACATCTTCTTTATCACTCAACTGTTTGATTTAGATTTAAGAACATTGCTTGAATTAGTTTAAATTATTTGCATAACAACTGGTTTTTCAAACATGTATGTGTAGAACTGATTATTTCAAACTTGTTGCAGATTTATAGTACTTGTTTCCATTTGTGAAAGTTGTGCCATTCTTTGTTTCTGTACTGTTACTCTGATTTTCTGTGCATTGTATCTGAAAGTTTTCAGTTGCTCTGTGTGTGTATTTTGAAACTTTGCATTCAAGGTAGCAATTGCTGAATAGATTGTAAAGTCATTTGATTTAATATCCCTGCAATGACCCCTGTGCTTCAAACTGTTTCATGAATTGTTGAGTTTTATTATGGCAAAAATAATCTTACTTAGATATGCTCTTTTATTTTGAGCTTGAACATGTAGGCACACATCTGAGGTCTCATGGGTATAATAGCTTAACTTGTTCACACCACTTATTGATGGTTGGAATAAAACATTAATGCAGTATCATTTCTATTTCCTAATTTAATTTGGAATCAACAAACTAATTATTTTCAAAATCAGCAGATTTTTAACAAGTTATTATCTACGAAGTCATTGATTAGGTAAAAGATGAATCTAAAAAAAAGAATATCCAACATTACCAAAATTTTGATCAATTCATGATATTCCACACACTGAATTACCTACCTTGCATTTAAAATACATCACCCAATATGCAACAAATGTAAAAAATGTCAGAAGAAATAACCTAATTCCGACTGTTATAAACCGCCTAATCTAAAAAGTTACACACAACCTTATATTAGAACTGGTGGACAAACCATGGCCACCAAGCCATTTGTGGCCTGCCAAGTACAAATCAATGAATAACTTTTGAAGATGTCTTGAGATTGACCTATATGTACCAAACGTAGTCTGCAAATTCAAGAGCAGTGGTTGTACTATGATGCAAAACCTCATATGGTAAAAATCAATAGAATCAAACCACAAAAATTCATAATAATAAAAAATATATTTCATAAAATTAGGTGAATACTTCGTTTTTGTATCTTTTTTCCAAAAATAAAATCAAATGAAAACTGTTGCAGCTCTGTAATGTAAACTAAGAACTAAAATTGCTAACAAAATTGTTTGTGACTCATAAAGTTGTCTAAACATAGAGTTAAGCTTATCAATCACTTTCATTAGTCTATAACATCTGAATTGCTGAAAGGAAAAACATTTTGGCAATATTGGGAATTAAGAAAAAATGCAAGAGGTATATACACACTTCAAAATAATTGTTGCTGGCTGATAAAAATTTATATACTTAGTGTGTTGAACTGTGCAAGGAACTTTAGACAATAATGGCATTTGGGCTACAAAAAAACATTGATTTCGTACTATCTACTTTAAAACCATTATATTCTACTAAGATAGTTAAGTTACAAGTGTACCAGTTGCCTTAATTTTGGCCATAATATACAGATCAAAAGACAACTTAAAATACTTTTGTTCAATATTATTATTATAAGACACCCAGTGGTAATGTTTCGGGAAAGTCAGATTCACTGACTGATTAAACTCATAAGAACATTCACACATTTCAAACCAAACTTTTATGCAATCAATCCATGCAGGTTAAGCAAATCCCATCATTCATTATCACAATATAGATTATACACGCTCGATTCTAGCAAGGCACCACAGTGTCAACCAATCAGCTCCAAATAAAAATGATGCAAACACATGGAGAAAATGTGTGATGCTACGAGCTCAGTACACCAACAACCAAAAAAGGGTATTATAATAATAGTAATACGTTTATTTCAGACTCGTGGTCCATATCACAAGTACAATCACACAACGCAAGAGCATAAAAAATAGTTAGCCATAGCATATTACGGAATAGGTGTTTACACACGATGATCACTGATAGAAGCAAAACACCCCAACTGTAACATCATTCATCCATCATAATGCAGGGATGTGGTAGTGGGAGAGAAATTAAGGCTTTCTAACATCAAACTTTGAGGTAAACAACTAACAGAGAAAAAAGGTAAAAGATAAGTCAGAAAAAGTGCACATTGGTGCAGAGAAGCATGCAAACTGTTCCGATCAAGATTTCAAATGCTTTGCAATGCATTTTATCATGAGTTCAACAGCCAACTAATTTTTCTGAATTTTAGAGCAGGATTTGGCGATTAACGATTTACCAGTTGTAAGTCTTGCTTTTTGCATGCTTGGTTTGCACACTTTGTCTGCATATTGAAACAAGTTAATAAAGAAATCTTAGATCAACATAAAGCACCTGGAAGATTTTTGTTATTATGTAAAGCAATACTAATAAGACTCATACACTATTACAATGTATCAACAACTATGTCTGTTGGTCACTGTCATACAAGAGTGTTAAATAATTAAGGAAAAATGAAGATTTGTACAAAGCATCAGACATTTGAAAAGATCGGATAAAAAAGTTAGAAGGTGCATAGTGTTGTAAAAAGCAATACAGAATATTTCTCAATAAGGCATCAAAAGTATTGACATGATAACTAACTTGGTATGGGCGAACACTTGCATTTCTGGGTATAATAATGCATAATTCGGTAGGTATTGTTGTATGCAGCGCATAAGTGCTGCATACTTGTCTATGTGTAACTGCTCCACCACTGACAAACGTATATACATTGGCATGCAGTAGGCATGAAACAGTGTTTTTTACTCTATTGTGATTGTTTAAAAAGCATAGCAAATCTTAACAAAAAACATGACTGCTGTGTATAAAAAAAGCAGTAGTAATGATAAACACATGCCATTGCTTGCAAATTTTCTTTTCAAAATGGTTTTAAATACCTTTTGGAATCACAGTAGTGTTGGCAGAAAAAGTTGCTAATTAAAATTAGAGAAAGATTGATTAATGATAAGGTAAAATCTCTTTTTAGTTATCCTGACTAACCTTATTTTATTTTGTTTTTCATGTACCCAACACATTCTGAATTACTGTTTACTGTTAAACCTTTAGTTTTTATTCTGTCTCCTTTGCCTATTCAACCTCATTTGCTAGTACTATCTATGTGCTTGGTGGAACCTCATTGGTGGTGCTATGTGCCTGGTGGTACTCTATTATGGTCCGTGGATAATTGTACTACATCTTCATGATTTTTGTGTTTTCATATTTGTTTTCTTACTTATGCAACATTTGCTTTTTAGATAAAATATAAAGAAAAAAACAAAAATTTTGCACTTAAAAGACCTTATCAAAAATTTGTTACTGTAATTCCAAAGATGACTCACGAATCATTCTGAAAAATATTAAGACACACCAACAAGTCTTACACAAGCTGGATAGCATCAAACACTAGCTTAGCGTCATCAGCGCAAACATTCTCCCAAAGTCTGCTCTGAAACATTTCACTCCTACTTCAATTCAACATTCTAGTTACACTAGGATTAGTTATGTTAATTTATTATGAATTGATTGAGCGTGCCTCTGTCACTGCAGGTCTATATCAGGTTGTGTATGACAAAAAAATGAAAAAAAGCCTTGAAAAAAGTCCAAAAAAAACAAAACTCACTGAACTTGAACATCATGGAGCACTGCAGTTCAGTGTATGGTTGAAAGCAAAAACAGCTCTGCTTAAAACATATCACATTTGAGAGTCTTATCGGAAAGTTGAGTTCCGAAGGTGACCCTCATCTCGATGCAAAAAACTGTATACAGTACAGCAGCACCAATGGTATAGGAGTGCCAAGGTTTCCCTAACAGCTGATTGTTTCTTAGCAACTAGTGCAACAAACAATGCCTTCACTTCATTGGTGAACTCATCCAGCGCAGCCAAGCGTAGCTCGTTCGTCATAAATAAAGTGAAGTGATCACAAGTGGCCATGGGTCCGGTGTCAAGCGAAATTTCTGACCTGTTACTGTTTGTCAGTTATTTTGTTCTCAGAATGAGAAAATAAAGTTTGGAAATTACGTTTTGATGTGCGCTGTGCAAATCAAAAAATTTTGGTTAGATGTCAGGTACCCACAACAATTCTATTTGAATAAGAGCTGATGATGCCTACATCGTAGGCGAAATATATACTCTGTAAGATCTTAAACTGTCTGATTCTTTGCTGAGAAAGGATCTCTTTCCATAGACAGTGTACCCACAACAGAGATGAGCATTGGACCGGACTTGGATTGAACTGGATCCGAACCATGACAAATTTTGTTGATTTTGGATTGAATCCTGGCTGTAAATTGTGTCAAAAATTTAGGATCAGGACCGGATTAGGACTGAGTTAATGGAAAAGAAATGTGTAATTTTTGTCATTAAAAACTGTTTTTTGTCAATTTTTTGTACTTTACTTGGACTTAGATTTTAAATTTCTTAAACCTTTTGGACTATCGTTGGACTTGAACTGAGTTTTGAAAATTCAGGACTGGATCGCAAAATATGACAGTCCGTTCATCTCTGACCCACAACAAGCTTTAATACGGGAAGAAGTTCAACCACAGAAAAATTTTGGACTAAGTGTTAGACCTCAATTCTTTTTCTCACCCAAACCCCAACCCGTCACAGTTACCTAAACATGAATCCCTAAGCCCTAATCATCAATTTTCTCAGCGTATTTGATATGTAGAATATTACTCTGTGCATGGGTACAAGGCGTGAAGTCAGAAATTTCGCTTGACACCGGTGTCAAACGAAATTTCTGACATCATGCTATGTACGCATGACTCCGACCTTTCCAAATTTCCAACAACCTGGTTTTGATATCTACGTGTCTCAAACATATACTCACTTGCTCTGTGAAGCTGGAGTCCGTAGCCTCGTCGACAATAAGCGAAAATTACTTGTTCGCTTTCACGTCGTTCGCCAAACTTCTCAAAACAGAATTACTACGTTTACATGACCAGTTTTGCATTGTCTCGTTACCATATATGGATAACGTGTGGTCTGCTTCTGAACGTTATTTGCTGAGTCAGCACTCTG
>Ga0210059_1012807_pt1 | contig 12614 bp, 7 predicted proteins | sample Ectturendosymbi2_FD_188042 | JGI IMG/M metagenome (GOLD analysis project Ga0210059, IMG submission 188042) | Ecteinascidia turbinata endosymbiont from Florida, USA - Sample 2 (SPAdes) (version 2) | ecosystem: Host-associated > Tunicates > Ascidians > Unclassified | place: Key West, Florida...
CGTCAGGGTCTTCCAGTGGTTCCAGCAGGATGGTGCCACCCCCACTCCTCAAACGAATCAATGGCATGGCTACAGCAGCGTTTCCCTAACAGACTGATCAGCCGCAGGTGTGACCCGCAATGGTCGCCGCATTCACCGGGCTTGAATCCCCCAGATTTTTATATGTGGGAATACCTTAAGGACAGGGTGTATGGCAACAACCCCCAGACTATCCCTGACCTGAAGGCAGCAATCACAGCAGCAATAAGAGCGATCCCAAGGGAGGAATGCGGGAGGGTCATCGAGAACTTTGGCCGCCGGATCCAAATGTGCCTGCAGCGCCGGGGAGCTCATTTGGAGCACATTTTTTGAGCGCCAGTGAAACAAAGAGTTTTTGTAGTGCACACTTGAAACTTGGAGATGTCTGCTACACAGGCTTGACCTAATGTAGCTGAAGTTTTGTGTCAATCTAAACAAAATTTTGGAAGTTATTCGATTTTTGGTGATGACCGTTTTTTTTGTGTCAACCTAAAGCTGCAGCTTGCCTCGTTTTTGTATTTTTGTGTCACCCTGTAACTGCAGCTTGCCTCGTTTTTGTATGACACACAGTTCTTGATGATTTGTTTCAAATGGTTGCATGTTTTTATACAGCAGAAAAATGCTCAGAGACAAACAATCTGAGCATAGCTTCAGCCCTACAACTTTCTAAGTCTGGTCTTTCTAACTTTATGTTACATTAGGGAGCATGCAAAAAGTTCTTCAGTTTTATCTGAGTGCTTTTGCTACCAGTTGTGCCTTTCAAGCTCACAGTACTTCGCTATGATTGGATTGTTGCAAACTTCGCAAAAGGCTTTTGTTGAATCAGCAGGATAGGCAGCAGGCATTGAGCCAACTTTTGCAGTAAGTTCTGTATCTTGCAACCACATATGTCGAAACTTTTGGAAGCTTCGGTTGATCAGGAAGTTTTTTTACCAGACACTACTACTTACTAGCGTAACTGAATCACTTGAAAATATCGTGTCGTTGGATAAAAACATATTCTACCAATGTTGCTTTTCAACCTAACGCGCTCACTAACCACACAAGCAAATAATTTAGGCTTTACCAAGCTATCTAATTAATTACTTGCTATCATGATACAATCATCTGCTTGAAGCAGCTTCTCTGCATCATAAAAAAATTCCAAATAATTGCAGCTGGTTTGTGCTTTGTCCTGGTGTTACCCAGTGGTGGTTCTAAGGGTGGGTGGGTGGGCTATGGCCCACCCAGATTTTGGCTGGCCCCCCAGTTTTGTGCTGAATTTCACGTTCAAGTTCGTTTGATTGACATATACAGCAAAGAACTTTCAGCCAGCAAAATTTTAAACGATTTGAAGACTTTCTGACGACGGTTCTCACGATATTCACAAGCCTATGTTGGGTTTGGTAGGGTTAATCATAGCAAATCAGTCTTCATTACAACGGAAAATCACCATGTAGGAGAGACATTTATGTTGGCTCCCCACTTTTTTCCTTGGCCCCGCAGTGCCCCCCCAGTTTTTTCATTCTAGAATCGCCACTGGTGGTACCCAGCTAAAAACATCATGAAGAATAGAAGTATATTTTTTGATGAAGAAGGTGTAAAGTTTTCATCTTGAAAAACTCTTAGAATAGGTTTTTGGTCAGGAATTTGTTACCTGCTAAACCTGCCAAACGGTTGGTAAAATGCTGCTAGAAAATTAGCTAACTGCTAGATTGAAAGTTTTACAGCCAACAGTGAGAAAATCCTGCAGGATCCAGCAGCAAATCAGCTAATATGGCAACACTGCTGACCGCAATCTTGTGCCTTTTGTTACGTCTGTACAAAAAGCAACAAACAAGGATTTCTGGACACAAACAGCGTTCAATTGAAAAGCTTCGCTTACTACTTATGGCAAATTTAGCAAAATACTGACTTCTTGACTTTTTAGACTGAACAAATTTTCATACATAAATATATATAAATAGGTTTATTACAGAAATAAATACGATTTATTACAGAAGACTGCGGGGCCCGTAACAATTGCTACATTTACCACTATTGTTAATCCGGCACTGCTGGTGGTTGCAACACAGTGTAGCTGCACTGATGCTCTTTAAATCAGCTACACAATAAAATGTGATTTACAAAATGTCTTGTGGCAACATTGCAGAAAGTATACCGAGGCAAGTGCCTCATTTGCCTATATGTAGCTACGGCCTAGAATACTGATATAGCTAGCTCTCTGAAAATACCTAATCAGCCGAACTCAATTTCTTAGAGTAAAAACTTCAGTTTCTTTGAATATACTAAAAATGCCAAAAATGGTCCAACAATCACAACACTGTTGCCACAGAATAATCACATCGACTTTCGCTGCGATGAATATTAATCAAAAGTTTTAATTAGGTTTAGCTTCATTATTTTTCGCCGTGAATTGTCGCAATTTTGCAATTTAATGTAAGTACCTTCCTCCAAACACGCAGTGCCAAAAAGTTGCGATACCTTAAATTTTCACAACTGCTGAAACTCACTTTTGGGTCCCACTTAGTGTGGTTTTATCCGGATAATGGTTGACCGAGAGTATTTTTTATACCGGATATTTTTCTGTCGGTTAACCGGATAAAGAAAAGTAGCGTTACTAATGCGTTTTGCGTTTTTTCCAACGGTCTACCAATCTTCGAATTCTCTATGAAGTTCTGCTTACTATCCAATCCACTCCTGTGGAAACAGAAAGGGCATTCAATGTGTGTGGACTTAACTCTGGTCTCGTTGACACGACTCCACAATCGATGCATTGTGCTCAATGGCGTAGGGAGGCTAAATGTCGCCCAGGGCCGACCGAGAAAGTGCCTACCTTTCCATCTTTCCAATTTGCTTACAATAATTTAATATGAAAAAGCGTATTTTGTGCATAGTAAAATGCAGGAGATATTAAAACATAGTGAACATCAGAATCAAGCACCGTGAAACTGTTTTGGTCTGTTTTTTCATTATTAGTTATGGGTCTTGCCTTTTCTGCCCGTTCACCAGCTTTCTCATCATCTACGCTTCCTATTTCGTTTTTTTTTAATGTGTATCTATGGATCTAGCATATTTAGTTAAAGTTACTTCCCTGCTGGAAGCACCACTTAGCTTCAATCGTTGACTCATTCTAGGCTATAGGCAACAAAAACAAAAAACACCGAAACTATGTTATTGCAGGGCCCAATTAGAGCAGTGATGGTGGGATACCTACTCTACAGACGAACATTTATGTATGTTTACATTTTGTGTAGTATCGCATCTTTAACGAAAACAAAATACAGTATATATACTGCATATACAGTAGTGGGCTAAGATAATAAATTTATTCTCATCTCAGTAACGTAAAGAAAATTTCTTTGATCACCTAACGTTTCAGTGGGCTAGTGGTTTAAGTCAGGGGTGGGAAAATAGCGGCCCGCGGGCCAAATGTGGCCTGCCACAGCGTTTTCCTTGGCCCGCGGAAGCATTCACGAAAATCTTCAAATCTAAAATATCCACCAACTCAACACAGCGAACGTTAGTGCTGAGGCTAACTTGAACAGAGATTTGTTTCTATTTCCAGAAGTTATGGCCCTCCGCTGATCGCGGCCTTCTCAAAGTAGCTCCCAAGCCAAATTAATTGCCCACCCCTGGTTTAAGTGATTACAACGGAATCGCACTGAACAACTTGATTCAGTACAGCCATTACTATGTTGTGCAACTGTTTCGGCCAAAGTCCCTTCTTATAAAAGCCTCCACCACAATCAAAACTAAATATCGTTTGTCATAGATAAATATCCTTTGCCCTTACATTAGGTTTTCAGATTAAGGATCATAGTCTCTAATTTATCAAAATCAGAGCAGCACCTTTTCTAAGATTTTCTTGTTGAAATAAAATAACATTTACTACGACAGCAAATGTTGATGAGTGTATCATTGAACAATGGAGTCAAATCTTTTACGAAACCCACATTGCCTATACCGGCTGGCACAACTGCTTGCAGTTCATGCATGCAATCTAAGCTCTAAATCACCCACACGAACACATCAACTGCACTGTCTCTTTAAGAACGTGGTTTTGATATTTCCCAGATGCGAAAGGGTTATGACAACCTGGGCAGAGTTGCATTTTACCTGGGTTTATACTTTCTCACGCCCGGATCCTTGCGGATTTGAGCACCCGTTCCACTGAGAGAAACCGGTTGCGACCCAGCACTCCCTGCGCAACTGTGTTGATCATCTGGCAGCTCTTTCCCCCATTGGCTATACGATTCGATCCCCATTGGCTATACGATTTGGCTTGCTATACACCTTTATCCACCAGTCAAGGGGCAACGACTAAATAACCTTCCATTTTTTCGGTGCCATAGTGTTTTTGCAATTGCTATGTTTTTTCTCGTCTTTGAAATTCTTAATTTTCGCCAAATAAACTCAACACAGTTTAACACCCTGGATTTAACTCAGGCTTTTGAGGAAATATTTTATTTGTTCACTACATAAACACGTTTTTATGTTTTTCAGGGGTAAGCACAAAACTGGACGAGTTCAAACTACTTTCAAAAACTATCTTTCAATCAAGAACTTGCCGCCCCCGAGAAGGTGCCGCCCAGAAACCCCACTGCCTCCCTTGCCGCACCAGTGGTTGTGCTTCGTAACAAATGCTTTGCAGAATCAGTAAAGGTTGAAAATGCATGATTTTCTTCATATACACTCACACATTGCATGTGTGTATATTTACAATACTGTGTCATGATTTTACAATCAATTTATCACGCAAATTTCGTAGCATCAATTGTTTGACTATAAGCGCATATTATCCGGTTAACCACTTAGTGAAAATGGAAATATCCGGATATATGCGTCATCCGGATAGTATAAATTATTTACATCCGACCTAACCCTAACCCACTGGAGGTTGTTATCAAGAAACGAATAACTTTGGCGTGAGAGCGATGGTGGCTGACATTAGGCCTAGACTAGCAAGAAATATCATATTTCATATTTATTACCATTGTGGTACCATTGCCCACCGTAAAATTTGGGCGTTACCAAGATCCGCTACTGACCGTTATCCGTCTTTTGCAGGGCACCAAAGATTAGCCGTACGGTCATAGGGAAGATCTCATCTTGGCAATGCTTTCAGACCATACTATAAATTTATAAAACTACAGTAAACCTCGGTTAATCCAGATCTTGACCAAAACCGGATAAAACTGGTGGTACGAATGATTTCTAACGTTATTCTTTATACAAATATTCGGTTTATCCGGATTGTTAAACCGGATCTTCGCTAATTCCGGGTAAAATCTGCTCTTTTCCCATCGCGTTACCCGGATTATTCTGCATTTCTACGTTGTTGTGTTTTGGTCTCTAAGAAAGATTCGCCAACTTCAGACGCAACACAAAAGTGCTCAGGATCAATAAGGAACCTTCAGAATTAGTTAACAACGGCCGAAACTGCGCGTAACTTTCGACAATCGTAGAGATGATTATCACGTCACACACGGTCATTGTGACACCGCCGCACTACAGTTTTAGTCTAATGATAAGTGCTGAGAGTTTGTATGCAGAGCATTATCCTTTAGCGTATTGTACTGGGTATAATTTCTGGAGGGCACTGGTATTACGTTCCAAATAGAACTGTTTGAGGATCAATCGCAGATATCTCTGCGTCTGTCAATAATCCTAGATTTCTTTGCAGCCAAGTATTCTAAAATTGTTAACTTGAGGTTGTTCATCACTGCCTGGAACAGGGGGTTACGAGTCTGATACACCATTGCAAATGCATCAATAAATTCGCTTTGCTTCAGCACACATCTGCTGTTGGGTTGTAAATGTGTTCAATTTAAGTGATTGTCACCGATGTCGCAGTACTTAGGTGACATCAGGCTAGAAACAACCATTTTCGGTTAATCCGGATCTTCGCCTAAACCGGGTAAAATTGTCAGTCAAATTGAATCTGGACTAACTGAGGTTTACTGTGTTACTATTCATTCTGCAGACAACCATCTTAACAATCAAAGTGTTGCAATCGATTAGCTTGAGCAGCAAACATGCAAAGCTTTGCATTGAGGCAGCATACAACATTAGAGGTCTCCCATTGAGATGGCTGTATTAATGCAAGTGGTGGCCATGGATCTGCAGTCGGCTCCGGCGGGATTCTGTGTTTTTTTCTGACCCGGTGCCAGAGTCAAAATTTTGTGAAAAGACGGACCCGGAGTCACTTTTCAATTTCAGCAACAACAGGAGTCAGCGTAAGAGATGGCACAGGCCGCCAATGGTCCGGATTTTGGGCGGGCCGCTGAGTTTGAAAGAGCGGGCACTGACAATATTTTTAGCGGTTGGATTTTACTGAGCTGCCCTTTACAATTTTTTAGTAAATTGTACCGAGTCGCCCTGCAATTTTTTCAAAAACGTCACAATTTTTTGAGTTGAAGGAACCACTCGGTGGCAATAAAAGTGAGTGAAATCACTTGGCATATTTTTCCAATACTGCATTTTCAGGTAAATTTGCTTTTCTCGTATGTGAGCACTCCGTCAGGCGCAAGTGACAAGTTCACTTTAAGAAACTTTTCGCGTATGGTGCAGAGTTGATCAGATAGTGTTTTTTTACTATCCGATCCTATCCTGTGTTTGAAAAATGATATCCGTATCCAATCCGATTCCTCTTTTGGTTGAATTCATTCTATCCTTATCCGAAAACTATCCAAAATGTAGTATGATGCACAACATACATATACTTTTATGCTGTGTCTATTTTGCCTCATGAGGCAAAATAACTTCTGGAATTTTTTTGTCTTCAGCTGAACACGATTGGTTGAAGTAGTCACATGACAAGTTTGAAATGCATGTCCAGTTTGGTTGACCGTGACATCTGTAACAGCTCAGTCCCGCATGCATAGACAAGTGTGGTTGTGGTTTCAGGAGTGGCAAGCAGTTAGCGGTGTCTTCTTTGCATTACATGAACTGTGGGCTAAACCGTAACTCTCAAAGCTGAACCCCTAAGCCTAAAACCTGAGCCTAAACCTTGACCGTAAGCTGTGACCCTAAACCCTAACCAGAAACTCTTAAACACCAACCAATTGTCTCTTAGCATATCCTACTTGTCTCATGACCACCTCAACCAATTATGTTCAACTGAAGGCAAAATAGCCCCAGCCCACCCTTTGCCTCATAAAGCACATGAGGCAGTACCTAATGCTCGAAATATTGATAAAAGCGTTTCGGATATCCGTATGCGTATCCGGTTCACGTTTGAAAGCAGTTTTTGGATATCCGTATCAGAGATGATCATGATGCCGGAGTGGACTTCGGCCAGAGTTTGCATTGTAGCCCGAACTGGAGTCAACATTTTAGGTTTGAGCCGGAGTAGGAGCCGGAGCCAGAATCAACATTAAGGTCTGTGCAGGAGCCAGTCAAAATTTTTCAGGGACCTAATTTCTGTAATGATGCTTGCTGCTGTCGAACAGAATGAAATTAATTGAGACGTGTTTTCTGGCCAGTGTCGTCATATATCACAAAAGTTTGACACTGGGTGGGAATACCGAGCATTTCACCACTACTGAAGGTTTCAAAGTTATAGCTTAGCCAATGCAAAATATACTGTGTAAGTCACAATGCAGTTCAGGAATTTCAGAATCCATGCCGTAACTATGGGAATGTTTGGCTAAAGATGTGGGCAATAACACAAGAAAACATGACAAAAAGCAATGGCTAACAAAACAGATTTTGAGAAGTAACACTGTACCGAAATGACTTATCTATGCACTGTAGGCCAAGTCACAGGATTTGATGGTGATGTTAGAAGTAATGCGCAATTGTACCAGGGTTGCGAGATTGGCTTTTTTTGACGCCAAATTTCACAAATTTGGCTTTTTTTAGAGGTTGTTGGCATCAAAAAAAATTGTTTGGCTTTTTGGCTTTTTTTTCTTCAATAAAATATTGAATATTTGGCTTTTTTTGGAGGCAGTTCCGAGTTCGCACATGCTATCAGACTGGTGTCTTAGCATTTTATTAAAGATCTTGCTGAAAAGTGTTATAATTATAGGCTTTCTTAGACAGTGCTTTGTGTGTATTTTTACTATTTAATTTTCTGTTCAAACATGTTGCCTTGCCTGTTATACATCATAAACTAATGCAATTCATTGTTATGTCATCCTCAAAGTGGAAGAGCAGTTATGACAAAGGGTGGATACACAATAGTAATGGGAAAAGACATTTCTTTAGTTGAAGGACTAGAAGGCCAGTGATTGTTCAGAAAATGCATATTGCAAGTTATGCCACACTAGAATTATACCAAGGCACAGTAGTCAGTAACTTGATGAATCATGAAAAAACCTAAAAACATAGGAGGAAAGTTCCACCACCGCACCAGCAGGACAAACCTCATGAGGCAAGCCAAACAGGATAAAAAAAGCCAAATTGTTAAAACCATGAAATTTTTGCCTTTTCCATGTGTTACCATATTTTCTCCAAGGTGGTCAACAAAGCCAATAGCACTGCCTTTAAAGTATTAGACTTCAAGCAGCAAAAATGATATGATGCACTGAAAGTGAATGAATTTCAGATAGCTGCGAGCATAATCTGTCACAGTGCTATTCGCTTTGTTGACCACCTTGGAGAAAGCATGGCAACACATGGAAAAGGTAGAAATTTCATGGTTTTTAACAATTTGGCTTTTTTTTATCCCGTTTGGCTTTTTCTGGACATGGTTTGGCTTTTTTTCTCAAAAGATGTCTGGCAACCCTGAGTTGTACAAAATACAATGTTTATTTGCACTGTGCAGGTTTCTGGTCTGGCCATCGCTTGCACAGGACCAGTGTAAAGCTAGCCGACAGTGCGCTCAGCCGACATTTGCACAGGCCAACCTCTGCTCACATTTTGGAGCTATACCGATCAAAGTTGGATGTTTGCCCTGATAGTTGCAGCTTTGAAGATAACCGATATTGTTTTGCATCTCTATTGCCTATGATTATAAATTTGAAAAGCATTGTAGCCTAAGTTGTGTGTAATATAAGGCTAACTGTTCACGTTGTTAATATTTTTTGTATGATTTGCTTGCACATTCATATTAATGGCTCAGTTTGGAACAGACATAGTTAAGAGTTTTATCTGAGCACATGGTTAAAGTAGGCCTATGATTCAATATTTGTGAACAGGTGATCAGCTCCTGACCTTGGATATTTAAAATGAGTCTTTTGTAGAAATTGGAAATTGACACTCACTTTAAATACTTGTCATCTATCTCAATCTGGTTAATTATTGAAGGTTGAACTTGCTACTAACTAGAGTTTCAATGGTTTCCACTTCATAATTTGATTACAGTAAAACCTATACTTTTAAGGTGAATATTTGATAAGCAGCCTCTATTGTGCCTCATGAGACATAAACAGTTGTGAAGTCATTTTGTCAGTAGTAGGACACATTTGTTTGAAGTGATCACATGACAAGTTTGGAATGCACGACCTACATAGCTGACCATAAAGTCTAATTTAAATATGGGCAAGCTTTTAGTGGCTGTTTGTCTACATCGTGTAAAGAATAGCCTTAGCCACAACTTTAAATCTCAACATGTTGTGTCTCTCTGTATTGTGCTAGCCACATGACCATTTCAAACATTTGTGTTCTATCAAAGGCAAAATAGCCACAGCATACATGATATTTTGCCTCATGAGACAAAATAGACAGTATATTTTTAACATGAGTTACTTGGAATTTTTCGGAGTGTTAACAGGAGTCAGAGTTCATGTTTCAAAATTTTTTAGAGTCGGAGCAAGAGTCTTTAAGCATGGAGCAGGAGCGGAGTCAAGTCTGAAAAATGTGACTCCGCTCATCTCTGGTAGAGGTACAGTAATGCTACAACCTTGTTCCTCTAAAATGTTTTGCAACTAACAAAGAATTTCAAATTTTATGTTTATGAAATAATTTGGCGTCTCACAACCGAACAATGCCCACAGGGACCTAGCCACAACTATGAAAAGTCTGGTAAACCAAAAACTGCCCGACTTCAATATCAAAGGTGCCTTACAAATACTGTCAGGTGATAGCTCTTTTGTTAACCCCAGCAAAGAATCCCTTGATACCCTTCAACAAAAACTCCCCCAGGCCCCACCTGATCTTATGCTACCTTCTTCCCCAAGCGTTACCACTCCACCAACATATTTCAGTCAAAACATAATACAGGCTACAATCTCTTCCTTGCCCCATGGCTCCAGGGCAAGACCAGAAGGTCTGAGACTACAATATTTGAAAGATTGCATAACAATCTCTGCAGGTGATGCCAGCACTTCCCTCCTCACCAGCCTAACTGAATTAGTTAACCACCTCACGAATGGACATCTGCCAACTGCCCTCCGGCCTTTCCTCTATGGTGCACAACTACATGGACTGTGCAAAAACAATAGAGACCTGAGACGTATTGCTGTAGGGTGCACCTACTGACGCCTGGTTGCAAAGGTCTGTTTGAGACCTTACATATCAAGGCTGCGTGAGTTACTCCAACCCTCCTAGCTTGGGGTAGGCATCCCCTGGGGCTGTGAAGCCGCTGTCCATGGCACACGCTCTTTCATGGCGCAAACGCAAGGTGAAAAAGTTTTACTAAAACTTGATGCTAAAAATGCCTTCAATAGCATTCGCTGTGACACGGTTCTTCAAGCAGCCTAAACACACCTCTCAGAAATCGATCCTTTCATTTGGGACTGTTATTCTTCAAAAACATCTCTTTTTCATGGAGAGTTCAGCCTTGACTCAGCCACTGGGGTGCAACAAGTGTACCCTCGCGGCCAGGCTCTTTTTGCCCTTGCCATTCACAGAGTTACATCCAAGGTCAAATCCGACCTGAATGATTGGTACCTTGATGACGGATGTATCGATGGTGATCCGCAGACTGTGCTCAGTAATGCTGCCGTCATTAGGATTGGACTATCCTCAGTTGGCCTAGAAACAAATAACTCTAAATGTGAGCTGCTCATAGTCAACATCACAACCAACCAAGAGCGGTCCCAAAACAGTAAGCTTTTCCAGGATATATTCCCATCCATCTCAATCCCTGCTCCCAATCTATGGCAGTTACTAGGATCCCCTCAGCACCAGGATTCCACCCCACTACATCTAGAGGCAAAAACTAAAATGCTTGACAACATCATTGAAAAACCTTGAGCTAATAGAGCCACATCAAGCATTTTTCATATTGAAAAACTGCCTCTCAATCCCCAAACTCATGTACCTACTGCGAAGTGCACCATGCTTCAAGTGCAAAGAGGAACTGGAGGTGTTTGACACAGCCATAAAAACCAACATGGAAAAAATATGCAATGTGTCTTTTGGAGAAGAAAACTGGTCACAAGCATCCCTACCAATCAGACATGCAGGCCTGGGCCTTTGTTCTGCGGCAGACCTATCCCTGCCATGCTTCCTGTCATTGTCTCATGCCTGTAAAGGCCTTGTCAACCGTTTACTTCCCTCTCTCAACCTGGCAATCCCTTATGGGGAAGTAAACGATGCAATTGACGATTGGTCCGAACACCATGATTCATCACCACTAGAAAAGGAAATACAAGCAGCCTGGGATGACCTCGCCTGCAGGGATACACTGAATTCCCTGCTAAACACCAATAACCCTTGGAACCACTGTCGGTTACTTGCTGCACAAGAGAGTCACACTGCTGCCTGGTCAGAAGCGTTCGCAATTGCCAGTGTTGGAAACTTGCTCAGTGCTGATGAGCTCCATAACTGGTGCCAAAATCTTTGAATGCACAACATGCTGCTGCGGCAAAATTGTTGATGAGCTGGGGGTGCATGGCCTCACCTGTACTAAAAATGCAGGCCGCTTCCCAAGGCATTCAGCCATCAACTCCATGCTCAAGAGGTCATTGGCCTGCATTGGTCTCCCCTCTACCTTGGAGCCTGTTGGCCTGACTAACAGTGGAAGGAGGCCGGATGGCCTGACTTTGGGCTACTGGTACAGAGGCCTGAGCCTGGTCTGGGATGCAACAGTTGTGGACACTTTTGCTCACGGGCCACTACAAAGACTCTGCCAGACAGGCTGGTTTTGCAGCCACAAAAGCTGAGGCTGCAAAATGCCATAAATATCATGACCTCCAAAGCATTTGCCACTTTCAACCAGTGGCAATTGAGACCACTGGTGTGTATGGCAAGTCCACTGCCCCTTTCTTGAGTGGTCTTACGAAGAAAGTTGTTGATGTGTCTGGCGACCCCAGGGAGCGCCAGTGGCTCCACCAGCGTCTGTCCCTGGCTGTGGCCAAGGGAAATGCTGCCAGCATATTGGCCTGTGTGCAAGTTTGATCTAATTTTACATGTTCTTTTTCTAGCTGCCTTTAACGTACTGACCACCATCATTGCCTACCATTTGCCCCTGTAGCTGTTGCCTTATGAATCCCTGTTCTTTCTGTAAGATTCATTGTTCCCTCAGTTGTGCAATGTTACCTTGTGCATTGGTTAAATATCTTTTCAATCGCATGGCCTATGATGAGAGTACAGCATGGTTTCGTGTTCAACATTGCTTGAAGTGTCTATAAGTATGTCGGTGAACCTTCATTTAAAAAAAAATTCTTCATCTGCCGCCTGTTATGTGACACTAACACACGATGAGTGTGCTCAAGACTACTAAGCTT
>Ga0210059_1012808_pt1 | contig 12613 bp, 8 predicted proteins | sample Ectturendosymbi2_FD_188042 | JGI IMG/M metagenome (GOLD analysis project Ga0210059, IMG submission 188042) | Ecteinascidia turbinata endosymbiont from Florida, USA - Sample 2 (SPAdes) (version 2) | ecosystem: Host-associated > Tunicates > Ascidians > Unclassified | place: Key West, Florida...
TCAAATATTTTTACTAACTTACATCACAACTTTTGAACCCGAAACCCCAGCAGGTCATCCAAAGTATCAAAAGACTTGGATTGTAGCCTAGTTTCCAGTAAAAACTTCAGCGAAATACTACCACCTAGCGGTTGGCGCCCAGGGCCAGGCAAAGTGGGTCAAGGTGGTCTAAAAGTCCTCCATTTATGACGTCACTCACAAAAAACCTACAACCCCCAAGCAAAAAAATTTTTTTCGAGTGCAATCTACTAGACTGGCCGATCCGTTTGAGCCGTTGAACAGCTCTCTAGCACAATCGGCGGAGGAGCTAGGGCGTTGGTAAGGCAACCGAAAACTGCTGTTTTTTTCCGAAAATTACTGAAACCACCTGGGTGCCAAAGTGTTAAGTCCATTTTGACACAAAAGATGCATCTTCTGTGAAGTCCTGTGGTCCTGGCCTGCCTTGCTATTGCAACACGTTCATAGAGGGCAAAGTGCTTGCGACTGAAGCACAGGCAGGGCTGATGTAATTGGACCCAACCCAAAAAATCCACGTGGATTAAGAAAAAACACTAAAAACCTGCTCTTTGTTTTTGTTCTGAAAAATCTACTATGAAGCAAGAATAAGCAACACACCTGTACAGTTAACTGTGATTTTTGTTTAATCAAACAAAATGAACAACAATGAAATTTGAAGGCCTTGCAAAAAAAGAGAATTTGAACAAAGATGGTGTACATTTCTATACCCTCAATTTTGAATGCCATAACAGGTATAACAAGTTACTACTGTTTAATTCTGAAAATGGCAATATTGGATGATGCAGTAAAAACAATTCAGAATGGCATTTTTGTGTTTTTCTTGAAAAAAGAAGAAAAACCTGTTTCTTTTTAAAAAAACTGTTTTTTTCAAAACAACAAAAAAGCAGGTGGTTGTTTTTTAATTTTTCTAAACCTTGGGCACAGACAACTTCTGCATCACCTTAAGCAAAACTCTGGCTAGGTGTCATTGTGTGTGATCTTAGCAATTTGTATGCACTTAAGCATTTGTGGATGAAGGTATCTTGCCCTTACTTTCATGCTACATTACCCATGCAATGGCCCCATTGTCAGAAGTGACTGGATAGTTAGTTTGTCGTTTAGAAATAAATTTTTGATTTTATTTGCAATTGTAGCTTTAAAATCAATTGCTTTACATTTTCCACAAGATTTTAGTTCAATTCCACATATTTCTCAAATGCAGATGGCTTCATATTTTTACTGTGACCTACCTGTCGCAAGTCATGTTTTGACCTACTTGCCACTTGAACCCAGGCCTACTAGTTTTTGATAAAAGTTCATGAATTTCCTGATTCTATTAACATTACACTAGTAGATTGACAGTTTTGTCCAATTTTTTTACTCAGTGTGTTGGCAGTGTTACTGAGTGTGAAAGCTTCTGTTTAAGTATATAATCTCTGTTATTACAACTCACACAGGGGTGGTCGACTTAAGGAGATAAGAATACGAACCCAAGCACGCAAATTTTTGTTCATTTGGAAAAGAAAAGTATTTGGCCGAATGACATTTTCTGAGGCAAAGCAATACTATAAAAAAGTTATTTGTCAAAAATGTTTTTACCAGTGGAGAACTCTGTGGTGGGAGGGTTGTGGTGAATGGAAGTTGATGTGTCGGGCTGATTACCATTACAAGTAAGTAAAATGAGTTTTCTCAAGTTACTAGTGTGGAGCTGTTGTTTGAGTGGTAGCATGGTGTCTGAAAATGCTTATTGCTTTATTGTAATAAATTCTCCTTGCTATGTGCAGGTTCTGGCTGTATCGTAGAGTGTGGTTGGTATGGAAAAAATACTCATTAATTCAAAAACAGAGAAACACTAAAAAGCAAGTTGCTGCTCGGCACTATGCTCTCTCATCATACAAACTTCGATGGAAACAATGGAGGGTTTGTTTTGTTTGTTTGTGAATGTTGTTTACTACTATTCTAGGTTGTCTTGCTTTCTTATTATGCAGTTCCATCTTGGTATAAATAACCTTTAAACGGCAGAAATGTTGCTCACATTACAAGATTTGGCATAAACACTTCGCAGCCCATAAATTATATGGCATGTTTAACAATTACGGTGTTTATGAAATGAAAGTGTAGTTCTCTTGATGTAAATGGATAATTAAACGCGTTTCATTAAAAATGGATTGAAACTTTAATTGTCAGTGTAATTAACTTCGGCTAGATTATGTGATGTTTCATGAAAGCATATGTACCAACAGTACATCAATAATTGTATGTTTACACACTGGCAGATTTTTCGTTTTTGTGAGTTAATCATCATTTGAGGGAAAAACAAATCATATTGCACTTTAAAATTGGAATGGTGTTCATTAAAGAACTGTTAGATCCAAAGTTAATAATATCCATTGGAAAAAAGTAGCAAGTTAGTCGGACTTTGCATCTGCCCTACTGTTGTTTGTTTTGGCGTTGAGATGATGCAACAGGCATCGAGCTGTCAAATGCCTGTAGCCGTTTCACTAATTGGATGTTGCATACAGATGTACGTTCAAGTCAAAAAAATCAAAAAGACGATGTACAACGTCGGATATCAAAAAGCAAACCACAGCAAACTAAAAAGTGCCTGGATGGTTTGGAACGTGAGGTATAAGCAAACTGTGACTGAAAAGAACAACAGCCAGATCGCTGCCTTGCATTGGGCAACCACAACGATAAAACATGTGAGTTTAATAGGTTGACGTAAATTGCTTATTAAACGCAACGACTTGTCACTTGAAGCGTACATATATAGAGAGACTGTGCAATTTACATGGTTGGGAAACCCGCTGAGCTCAGCGGTATCATTTCATGATATTCTGAGATGTTGAACTGGTACTTGCTGAAGTAACCCCATAGTGCTTTTTATCACAAGTCAAAACGCACGGACGAAAGTAGCTTCATACCAGTGTTCCGCAACTGGTGTGACAATACGCACAAGTCGAAGCGAATGCCAATAGCATTGAATACCGGGTGCGTGTGAGTTTCTGCTTTCGGGTAATTTTCCAGTAAAGTTTGTGATGAACAGAAAGTGAAGTCTCTCTACTACAGCGTTCGTATCATGTATTTTGGCAAAGGTCAATCGAGCCCAAATCACAACTGAATTTCGCCGATTATTTAATTTTGCAGGTATGTTTAAAGCAGGTATGTAGTGTTCACGTGCCCACGATTGGAGATGAAGTTTTCGATCCCTGCTCACGATGTGCTGCTTGATACAAACCGGAGCTTTTGTTCGCGGCATTTGCGCATTGAAATTTGTTTCTTGATAACGTCGATAAGAGAAGCACGGTTGTACCAGTACCTGTATTCCTTAATTAAAAACACCTTATTCCTAAAATTGCTGAAAGTGCAATGCGACCCCAACGGCGGTGTACTTCGTATTCTTCGGTTTGTTGCTGAAACAACGACAGCTTAACGGATTGGCATACGTATCAAGAATGAAACCGTAAGAATCCTGATAATGCAAAAGTATGTGTGTTCGATGGGAATAAAAACTTGTAGAACTAGTTGTCTTTTACAACACTGTCATGTCGTCAAGTACGCAAATACGTTCAAGCTTTAATTTAGCAGCAATGAGAATAGTAAATGCTTTTCGTAGGGTTTTCTCCGCTGGATGTCTTCTTACCAAGACCGCATTGAGCATCGCGAACAAATGTCTTTGGCTGTGCGCCACAGCCAGGTTAATATGCTACATCAAGCTTTTGTGAGCTGGTCTGTCTACGTGAAGTTTCGAAGGAAAAGAAACGTAGCTAATCTCCGAGCTAGAAAGTTCCACATTGCGAATGTGAAGAAAATGACTTTGGGCAGCATATGGAGCAGGTAAGGGTTCCAATCATATTTCATCGGTTAACTCTGGTGTTTTTTATTCAGTTGCATACGTTACGCTGATGATAGTTGAAAAACCCATTTTTTTTAAAAACGGCGGAATCTAATACAAAATACAGTATTTGATTGACTAAACACCGTTTTCTATAGGCAAAAATTAAATATGTGTTACGTTAAACTTGGTCATCTTCGTGTCATTTGAGTCGTTCTTTACAAGCACCAGTCCAAAGTTAGACGTCGAGCTATGCATAGAGCAGTCAGTATTGTTTTTCATCGTCTGAAACCGTCAAACCGTATGCCCCATTTGGAGGTCGGTGTTGGGAACACTTTCAGGCAATGTGATCTGCTCATCAATTGCTGTTCCTTTCATACAATACGCGGCACTGCGCTTTACTCTCAGTAAAATTTTTAACCCACCACCTTCAGGTGAATTGACTTTGAACGTCCGATCATATCGGGCCGGGTGTTAAAGTTGCAAAGATTTTATTTTTTGTGTGCGGTTCATCTGGCGTTTGTCTATGCGGGCCGTGTCTACATGCTCCATTTGTGCTGTTAAACGATGTTCGATTACGATTACTAAGATATCAGTATAGACCCGGTGTTTATCTGTTGCGTTGCTGGTATTAATCAAATATACCGCGATGAGGCGTTTGTCGTATTTCAGTATCCAAAGCGTTTTCGTTAAGAAGTAATCTTCGGTGGAACTGGTTTGCAGTCAGTTCTTACTTTTTCTAGTTTGATGATTGATACTGATTTGCGTAAGTTATATTACTTCTGTGTATCTTTTTTCGCAGATATCAAGCAAGACTGTGTTTTGAAGCAAAAATGGCTAGGTGCGCACGTCTTTCTGTATTGTCAGTCAGACGAAGATTTTTCTTGCGTTGGCAAGATTACGTTGAAGAGGCGATAATGGAAAGAAGGAAGCTAGCTATCGCAAGCATACATCGCAAGAAGCGGCTATTGGTAAGCAGTGTACGAAGACGCGAGAAGTTGGGAGCAGACTGAGCCTTTGAGAAATATCGTTTGTGAAAGATTAAGGTCACGCTTGATTTGGTACACTTCATGGTGAAGATTGTATTTTGTCGCAAAACTCTGTCGATCCCAGCGATTCCTCAGTTCACTGTTCAGTTATGGTTATATTCGCTTTCTGTACTCTTTTCGGAGTGTCACGAGTGGTTTACGGCGCCAATCTCCGCTTCCTTGCGCCGTGGGTCACTCGGCTACTTCCGCAGTAAGTGCTGCATTGCTGGTGCGTCAACGTAAGCACACTGTTTAACTTTTCTGTTGAAATGTTTCGTTGATGTTTGAATCGCCTACCGTACCCACAGCTGAAAGGTGTAGCATTTCAACTGGTCTAGCGGCACTGCAGTCGCCTTTTAAGTATAAAATGTCATTCACCTTCTAATTCGTTTTTGCATACGAACATACCACATTTTGACTTCACAGTCTTCGGGAAGGTTCAAACAAAACCTTGCCTTGTTCCAGGCGCTTATTCCTACTTTATTCGTTTAAAATGAGATCGCAATTGTGCAATAATACAGTAGTTTTCACTTTTAAAATGAGCCTGCTGAATTTCTGTTCCTAATTGTTTTGATTTTACTGTTGCTTTTTTAGACAAAAAAAATACTTATCTAGATACGACATAACGAAACATCTCCTTGGAAATGTGTTAAACAATGTCTGCTATAACATCGAATATTTTGCGTTCGAAAACAGTTGTTCTTTATGTAAGTTCGCTTAAAAAGTTCGTCAAGGCTGTGATTTATTGCGGATGAACTTCTGTACTTTTCGTACAACTTGGTTTACGACGGCATGTTGAAGACATGATCATAACTTGTCCAACTGCGACTTGTTTCAATATTGTTTTTTAAGATATTTGGAACGTAAATCCTGGCACTGGTTTCCAATAATCTAGTTGAGGTTTTGCCTGTTTGTCGTAGTTTTCACTGTTTAACTCTTAGGTTAAATCATGATTTTAAATTGTCATCAGCATGCTGTACATATTTCTGTTTTTCTTTGTTGATTTATACCAATTTGCAAATTTTTTTACAGAAAAAGACACTTTCCTCATTGCTGAAAAGCGTTGCTCAAAGGAAGTTAAAGATCAGAAGAAACTACGACGCTTGCAACTTCTACACAACTGTCGTAAGTATATAGCGCAACCCTGTATTGTATCAATACTTCGCCAAATTTGTCATTCATATCATTAAATTCTATCTCCTAGTCTAGCTCAAGCATGAACTCAACATTTGCATCATTATGTCGTTTGTATTTATACGCACCGCTGAATTACAGGACAAGAGTCTACATAACAGAAAGTGTAGTTGCATCTTTTCTAGGAATGAAATTATATGACATTTCTTTCATTCCTAGAAAAGATGCAACTGCACTTTCTGTTGTGTGATAATCCACTTCTTGCGAAATTGTACTGGAGCTTGACGCATGTCTACCTACAGTCACGATTTTTCGGCCATAAATCATACGCTAAAGCTCCGTATTTACGAGAGATAGGAATGCTATTAACTAGTTTAAAAACACGATATTTGCCAATTCCTCGACTGTTTGTTTTTTGCTACAATGCGTGTATTTTCAAAAGTTGATTGGTATCTCGTCATACATTAGTTAACATCTCACGACTTTAAATTTAAGTTCGAAAATTAAAGTTTTGCCGGTTCGCTGTTTTTTTGCTGTTGAACAATCGTCCCATATTACACAAAAAATTCACACTGTTGTTCTATCAGCTTCCTGTTACGATTCCTGCACAAGTTTAGCTATAAATTGATATCTGGCATTTTCTCTGCGAACCTCACTCGTCCCAAACCACTTTAAATTGGGGTTGCTTCTGTACAGTAGTGGTTTCTTGCAGTGAAGTATCTAGGTGGGTATGTGGTATGGGTCTGCTTCCTCCGTCCTGTTTCACCAGCAGTGATTTTTTTGGTCTGCACTGTAGTATTTCCTCGACCGAGAAAGCGAGTAGCATATTTAGAAGCCTTTACTTTGCTCTGCATAACTTGCATTATTTTTGGACAGCTCAAAGTCAATGCCTGGAAGCGATGGCAGTCGAAAATCGAAGAGATTGAGGAGATGGGGCTGACGCAAATGACAGTAATTGCCAACGCCCATTTTAGGTAAAGTAGAACTATATTTCTGTTGTAGAAATAAGTGATAATTGTGGCAAAAGTTTTGGTGTGTTTGCAAAGTTATCCGAAGCAACGTACTCGTTGCTGCAAGACTTGTACCATTACGGCGAGAAAAGGAACATCAACATTGAACATACAAAACCGCAGCAAACAAATGCAAGTCACTTTTCTTCCTATCAGCCAGAGGGCGTGGAACGCAGAAAGGTTCGTTTAAGTTTTAAAATCGTTTAAGTGTACTCCACGAGCCAGCTGGACCGACTGCAGCCTGGTGATTAAGTAATACAGGAGAACAAGAACCACAACCAAGGTTTCTTAAGGTTTGACCTTGCTTACCACAAAGACATTTTGCGAGACCGCAATTGTTTTACAGTATCTGGATGCTGAGCTAATCGCAAATCAAGGTTTTAGTGTATTTTGATGGTGGTAGAAAAGTGAGTTTCTGCTGTATTTTTGAGAGATCGTTGGGAAATTTTGAGAGACCTTTTCGTTCTCTCAAAGCACCTTGAAAAACTACTGACCACAACCGTGAGCATAAAAAAAAGTCAATGCGCAAAAATGTTGGTAGCAGTAGAAAATAAAAGTATTTTGTGGAAAAAATACTTCAGTTCAGTTTCTGCCTACTCATTTCTGTATCCATTTGTTGTGTCACAAGTGTTCTGCGGCGCCCATCTCTGCTTGCTAGCACCGTGGGTTACGCAGCAGCGACTTCTGTAGTCAATGTGCACTGGTGGCGAGTCAATGGTAGGAACGCGCGTGAACCGTTTCCTTGCACCCAGCCATCAACGCCGAGCACTAGGCAGGACAGGCCGCAATACAGTTTTTCACGTGTTGGGTATGACTCGACTGGGAATCGAACGTAACATACCAGCTGTGGTGACGCGTGGTCAAACAACAGTAGCACTCAGCATAACAATCTTGAGTAGAGTTTAGCCAGTGCGCAGCTGAAAAAGATGTACTTTACTAGACTTACCATAGTTTTGCAGGCTTAAACCGGGACAAATTCAGAAACATGAATGAAATAACCTGACGAGCGGCCGAAGGCCTGATTTTGGCAAATTTTTCACTGCATTAAGTCAAGTTCTAGCTTACTTTCAGCATAAAATGACTCAAAACTAACTGAAAGTTATCCTGCCTTCTCAAAGCATACAAAATGGCTTCTAACTGCAGCATTTGTTCTAGTTCTATTGAAGACAATGGAAAAATGACGCAACAATAAGCCCCCAATTTTACAAATGGCCATAGAGCAGAATTTCATAGGAATGCATCATCAGGGTGGAGTTCATTTTGAAAATGTCACTGAAGTGAAATTCCGGGACATTTTGCTAACCGGAACGGAACACCGAGACAGACGTTTAAAACGGGACTGTCCCAGCCAAACTAGTACGTATGGTAGGTCTATACTCTACGCAGTAAAATTTAACAAAAAAATACTTTACATACTAAAAAGTAACGAAGATGTTTTCTAATGACACCGGTAATGCAGTGACTTAAGCCAGCGGTCCGCAATCCCCGGTCTGCGGAGCAATTGGTAGCGGGCCGCGAAAATACAAAATGTATACTGGTGGTGACACCACTCGCTTTCTAAGCATGTGATTGATCGATTCTTCCTATGAAATCATTGTTGCGTGCATAAAGTATTGTTACCATAGCGACTACAGTCAGAGAGCGTGAGGGCAGTGGTCGCCAACAGAGGCAGGGGAGGAAGGCTTGAGTCTTGCGGGCACATAAACATGCAGCAGCCTCATCTGTTGGTTTTCGGAGGCGTGGAAAATACACATCGCAATAAATCACTATAAGAAACCTAAGTTCAAGCGAGAGAAGCTTTCACCCATGACCTATAGGCTCAAGTTAAGTATACATTGGCTCAGGTCTGGCGTACTGCACTTTCGCATTGTCCGATTTAAAAGATCAAACGCGCAGGCGTAAGCTCGTATGACTGGTTATTATCATGGAGGAAATAACTGTCCTGAAGTTTTTATTGAAGTTAACAAAAGGTGTGCTGTGTAACATAACGCCTAATCATTTCAGTGAATACATTGCCTGTGTCTTTGTCGGATAATTTACAACAGCGCTAAAATCCAGGTTAGTAATGTTAGCTCGTGAAAACTGTGTCAAGTATGAAACGTGTATGAAACCTTTAAAGTAGTCAAGTTCCGAAGACCTTTTCCGAAGTTCGTGTGCAGAAGTAAACATACCTTCTGCTAAATATACTTTCTTTATTCGTGCAGTATTAACTTGCTAAAGAAGTCGATGGAAGCTTTGAAAGCAAATGCCACGCGGCAGAAGCTGAAGCAGCGACAGTTTATAACGGCTGAAGCACATTTCGCGGTCAAGGTGATGCAAAAACGTTTATATTCAAATGCATGTGTATATATATTTGGAAACACGTGATTCGGAAAAAGGTATGTCATTATCCGTGCCGTATCCCACGTCCAACATTCGTCAAGAAACCGTATCACAAATTAGCTGTTATTGGTGTTTGATATAATCAGTAAGTACCTGTCTGACGATTCAGATAATATTGCATCTATTCTTGCAACCCTATACTAGTACTGCTACTCATGGTAATGCTGTTTGTTACCGTCAATCACGCTGTGGGTAATACACAACTGTTTATTCTAGTTTGTTGTATCTCAAGAATTTTCAACATTTGTGGCTATTTGAAGCACCTCGTACGTGTGCGCTGTTCGTTTGAGGTAGCTTCTTGCTCAACCTGAATTAGTAAATACCTGGAAAATTTAGCTGCAGTTAAAATGAAGAAAATAACATGTGGTTAGATACGAATTGATTTTTTAGTTGAAGAAAAAAATTGCGACAAAATAACTATGTTCCAGCTGGTGTTGTGTCTTGCAATTAGCCAGGGATGAGGTGCCGACTGCGCATGCAAAACATTAGTTTTAGACTAATCGATATTTTGTAGGCTTACTACCATGACTACTCTTTAACACTCAAATTGTCGTTCGAAAATACATGATGTTGCATGGAGAAAATATCACGACCCAGATTACATCATTTTTTCAGTGTTGAGAAACCAAACGCAGATAGGGCGGCACCCACTGGCGATCATCCTGTCTGCAGTGCAGCTTACGTTGGCCGTAGGTTGGTTACAATGAAAGATAACGGCAGCCTTAACGAATTAGCCATGTTGATCTACATACAGGTAGTGCGGTTTTAAAGCCAGATTGTTAAGCTTTTTTCCAAAGGGTAAAAGTAGCACGATTTATTCGATTTTGAGTTCTTCGCTTAGCGACAGACAGTTTTACGAAAAGGAAATTAAATCATTAGTTTGCAAAATTTTAGCAGTGTGTCAATAATAATTTATTGACTAGTGCAGCTACATCAAATTTGAAATAAATTGATTAGTTGATAATCAGAAGTATGTTCAACTGCGGATATAGGTTGATAATTTAAAAATCTGGCAAACGGCATGAAAAAGTCTTTAGTTCAGCGTTTTAAAAAACATTTTAAAATTTTGGTCTTTATGCAGTTGCCAAAAGTTTGGTACTAATGGAATTCCGGTTAAGATTAAACAATCTACCAAGGTTGATAACACCAGCTAGAAGAAGCAATTTACAAGACAACTCTCTTTGACAAACAGTGATCTATACTGATCCTCAGGAGAGACGTACCAACAAGATCAAGACTAGGCTGAAGGCTCAATTTGCAATGACAGTTGAAACGAATTTTTACCCAGATTCTGTTGTTCGCTTTTTGGAAGTTGTTCATGTGCTGATACAAGGCGATATCGCCAGGGATATCGTACCTAATGTCACTGATCAGGATCGCGGTGCTCTCAAAGGGCCGTTTGTTATTGTTTGGACAGTAAATTGTATGTAAAGTATAAACTGCAGCACAACCAACAATTGTCAGCAGCTAAAAGCACGTGCGACCGGTGTAGCATTTTACAAAAATAAATTGACACACGCAGCCTTGCAGTGGGAGTAACATAGTTGAAATGCATTGCGGAAGATTGGGTTATGGTGAATGCACGTTGCAAAGCAGCGTGGACTTGTCTCAATGCACTTTTTATTAAGCTCGTGCGCACCACATAGTGTTTGGTGAGCCCTAGTTAGTGTAGATCATGTTTTTGCACAAAACTTGATGACCGCGGATTACTGTTTTTTTTTTGTAAATTTATATTTGCCTTTTCTGTTTTTTCTTATCACCACATAATTTCGGAATACTTCTGCAGATACAGCGTAGGATAGATGTCAAAGATTTTAATAGCAATGTTATGTCTTAAATTAATTGGCGTTGAAGCTTAAAATTTCATGCCGAAAAAACTGAACGTAATGGCATCACACTCTTCTTGGCTGTAAGTTTCTTCTATTGTTTTGCTTCGTATGTCGAGGCGCACAAAATTCGTTGAATATTGCTCATAAATTGTTCAACGGTCTCCTACCAGGCTACCTCGCCATCTCTTTTGCATCATTCTGTGTATGTTTGTTGTGCAATGGGTCCGCAGTGCGCTGATTAGAAGCCGACCAAACGGCAAACAGCTTATCCATCCACACTTTTACAAAACACTTGTTGTTTTCTGTACAATATGAATAAATTGCTCCTGATTGTGAAAAAATTGGAAACAGCTGCAGTGTCGATTACTGAATGAATGCTGTGACAAGTCGTCAATTTTTATTTTTTTAACAAGTAGATTAGGATTTCGCATTTTCAAAACGATTTGCGTTGCAGGCTTTGCCTAATTGTTTTCGTCGCTGGAAGAAGTTCACGCAAGAATTTCGCGTCGTAAACAAAATGAAGACAGATGCCGCAAAATTTCGCAGGTAAAACAGCTGGATTAGGTCCAGCAAAGATACACCAGGTTTCATTTGTAATCCTAAAGAGCACATGTTCGAGTAATTGCTAGTAATAATCAAAATATCTTTACAGTTTTGACAATGTCTGGTAGTCAAGATACAAAGAAAAAGATTGAAACTAGCATTTCCAGCAAAACACATTTTGTAAACTGTCGACACGGTGGGCATTAGACGGAAAAAACATTGTTTTGTGTTAAATTTGCCACTTCTTTCGTGTATAGTTTCGTGCAATCTCAGTTACGGCTAAATTGGGTGACAACGCTTCTAAACTACACACAATATTTGCCTTGATCCATGCTGCAGATATGAAATATTTTGCCTGTGAAAACCACACAGGCAGAGGTGAAAGTAAGCCGGAACGCCGTTCCGGTAAAAGAATTATTGCCGATAAGGCGTTCCGGTTAGAATTTCTAGTAGGTTGGTATTATGACGCTGACGCAACAATGGCGGTACCTGAACTTTACTAGAAACAGCTTTTATATCTTATTTCCTGAGCAAGGTATCATATGAGTTCAAGGCAAATTATTTCTAGCCGCCTCTGCGTTCGGTTCAAAGGAACTTGTTCACTCCCTAGCCGAGCACTTTTAAATACCGGAATAACCCAAATAACGTAAATTTTAATTATTTGAAAATTACCAAAAAACATTGCGGCCCGCACAAAATGCCCTCGCGGGCCACATGCGGCCCGAGTCTTTGAGCCCCTGATCTAGACCTTTCGATAAGCTCAAGAAAAAAATGTAAGTCGCCCTCGATTGTCCTTGATTGTAAGGGGGGGTTTACAATCGAATAAATACAGTATACACTTTTCCAGGTTTATTG
>Ga0210059_1012809_pt1 | contig 12613 bp, 9 predicted proteins | sample Ectturendosymbi2_FD_188042 | JGI IMG/M metagenome (GOLD analysis project Ga0210059, IMG submission 188042) | Ecteinascidia turbinata endosymbiont from Florida, USA - Sample 2 (SPAdes) (version 2) | ecosystem: Host-associated > Tunicates > Ascidians > Unclassified | place: Key West, Florida...
CTAGTCCACTATCTCCGAGTAGGAATAGTTCGTCGACGTCGGGTGATGCATGGTAGAATTTGTACTGGTCTGGTACAACGAGAGATGCGAGATCTGTAGGTGTTGGCAGGGGTGCTTCATTCTGAGCCCGTGCACCTTGAATCAACATTTTGGTTGCTGATATGCTTGACATTTGTCCTTGAACGGACTAACCAGTGAATCTGACGGCTTGATTGTGAATCTGCGACGGCAATTCCATTGTATCCAGGACTCGACGTTTCGTGTTTGCTTTGATTTTGGCAATTTCCACACCGGCTGCGTCGCTTCCGTGGGTGTGGTGCCCGAGTCGGTTTATGATGACGTCGTTTACATCCGTATGGAGTCGGCGCTGACAACTGCGTATCACATATCTCCAAAACCTCTTCGTAGTACTATCAGCAGAAAAAGCTTAAAAGTTGAACATGAATCCAGCATCTATGAGTTTCTTCTTGCCTCAGGAAGTTTCTGTGCTCTCCATAGCTCAAATCTGGCCAACTGGGAGTAATACATATTTCTTATACTTTGCCCCAAAAAGTGCCAAACACGTTATATTTTTAATTTCTGACGAGATTTCCATTACACTGTATTTTATCATTTTAGCACCCGAGTTTGAACGTGTTATTGCCAAAGTAAATTGTCGAGTTTTTATTTGTCTCGTATTATACGGATAAATGATTATCCTGCCTAGATATTCATTTACATTAACAAATTTCACAAATTTCATCAGTTCCTTATGTACAGAAATGTCGCGACCGAAATGTCCCGTGACCGAAACGGCCAGACCGAATCGTCCAGACCGAAACGGCTCAGACCGAAATGGCTCAAACCGAAAAGTCGTGTACCCGAGAAAGGAGTTCTTTCCATAGACAGTATTATGTTTAATTGCATGCACAATGCACGACTGCAGGTCCTCTCTTTTATTCTAGTTTGTGACTTAAAACTCATTAATATTACAGGTTGCTTAAGTTTATAAGAATCTTGATTATGGCTACATCATCAAGAAGACGCTGTTTAAATGAACCAAATGTTTTCTGCTATATCAGTGGCGAATACACTTTACAGCATAACAGTAAAACAATCAGTTCTTTTGTAAAGCGTGCTTATCTTGCCTACTTCAAAGTGATGCTGGGTGATCAAGACAAGCCTTGGGCACCCCACATTATGTGTAAACCTTGTGTAGAACATTTACGGCAATGGACAAAGAAAAGCAGAAAAAGCCTACGGTTTGCTATTCCAATGGTGTGGCGAGAGCCAAAAGATCACTGCAACCACTGCTATTTTTGTGCAGTGAAAACTAAAGGCATCAATAGGAAGAATAGGAACTCCTTGACATATCCAAACTTAGACTCTGCAATCAGGCCAATTCCACACAGTGAAGAACTTGCTGTTTCAGTTTTTGAAGGCTTGTCACAACTGGAATTTTCTCTTTCCAGTGAAGAGGAGGACGTTTCAATTGACAGTGATAACACCCTAGCAGATAACGATTTTCCCCCATCTCTTTTATCCCGGCAACTCTTTTCCCAAAGAGAGCTGAATGTATTGGCAAGAGATTTGAATCTTTCTAAGGAGTCTTCTGAGCTGCTGGCTTCAAGGCTTAAAGAAAAAAATCTTTTAAAACCGGGTACTCTCATCACCTTTCACCGGAAACGTCATGAAGGATTATTCCCATATTTCACCCAAGAAAATGAGATTGTGTACTGTAACAACGTTGAAGGTCTTCTAAAAATGCTTGGAGTCGTTGAATATAAACCTAACGATTGGCGACTTTTCATTGATAGCTGTAAAAGAAGTTTGAAATGTGTTCTTCTGCATAATGGTAACGCTTTTGGATCTATTCCTCTTGGGCATTCAACAACTCTCAAAGAAAAATATAGCCAAATTAAATTTGTACTGGAAAAAATTTCATACTACGAACACAACTGGATCATTTGTGCTGATTTAAAAATGGTTGGATTTCTACTTGGTTTGCAGTGTGGCTATACGAAGTTCCCATGCTTTCTGTGCATGTGGGACTGCAGAGCTAGAGCCCAGCACTGGATAAAACAAGATTGACCTGTAAGAGAAGAGTTGGTGCCTGGTGAGAAAAATGTTCAAGCTCACCCTCTGGTGGAAAGATCTAAAATCGTTTTACCTCCCCTTCATATCAAGTTGGTTATCATGAAACAATTTGTAAAAGCACTCAACAAGGATGGTGACTGTTTCAAATATATTTGCACCAAATTTCCGGGATCAACGAAATAAAAATTAAAAGCTGGTATTGTTGATGGCCATCAAATAAGAACACTAATAAATGATTGTGACTTTCCAAATCCCACGAATGAAAAGGAATCCTGTGCTTGGAGTGCCTTTGTGAAACTGTCAAGAATGTTTTGAGAAATAGAAAAGCAGTCAACTACAAAGGAATTGTGACCAAGTTACCAAGCACTTTACAATATATGGATGCTAACATGAGTATCAAGCTTCACTTCCTATACAGTCATCTTGAGCGCTTTCCCGAAAATCTTGGTGATCTCAGTGATGAGCAAGGGGAGCGGTTTCATCAGGATATTAGGGAAATGGAAGTAAGGTATCAAGGGAGGTAGGATGCTTCCATGCTAGCTGACTACTGTTGGTCAATTAAACGTGACGATGCTTTTGCCATTCATTCTCGGAGATCATTAAAACGGAAATTTATGGCTGACATTTGACCATTTTAAAGGATTCTATTGTCAATATGTTTGCTTACACTCTCTAATCTGGCTTGTTGTTGGTAGATCCAAAAAAATAAATATGCAATGTGTTCATACAATACCATTTCATCATTTTGTAGAAACACGTCTAAACGCATTTTTTCACTATAGTGGGTGCATCATAGCATGAAAACTAGACCTGATAGAGAAACACTGACTGCAGTTTTGAAGTCAGCGCCCGAAAATTAAGTAAAAACAGTTGAGACATCTTTGGTACCAAGAAAAAAAAATTTATGTCGGCTAGTGAATTTCTATTTCGTTCATTTGTTTGTTTAAGCTGCCGTGTCTGACTGGTTTCCCAAACATACTGTACTTTTGCATTTGTTCACAAAAAAGCATTGATACAAAGACCAATGACATTTCTTTTAATCTAATGGGTATGATATATTTTAGCTTAAACGTCTGCAGTACCTAAATGTGCTGTTTGGAATATATAACCAAAACATAACAACATGACTGTTAGATTTTAACTAGAATTGAAGCAGACACAGCTGTGATTAGTCACACGCATTTTAAAAGCAAAAAATACAGTGTTGTGCTCAAGAAAAGAGTCCAGTTTCTTCTCCACATTTAGGCCTGGTACTAAAATTTCCTATATCTGCAGTAATATGTTGTAATCACACGAAATACTGTATATAAGTACTTAATCTCCAATAAATTCAAATGGTGGATTCCGCAGTGCAGCGAAGGAAATTCGATATATTACAGCAGTTGCCAACGTACAAGAAAAAGGAGAATGTGTGATTATTCTCGTCTTGCATTTCTTATAATCCGTCGGCAAATAAAAGAAATAAAAGGAATTGCAATGTCATGAATGTTCCTTTTTTCTCACTCTGAACGTCCCAGTCAGTTCGCACCTCGTGTGAAGATTTCTTTTACTCATTCATTTCAGCCGTTATACTGGAAACGTCGCAAGAACCATTTTTCAAATCTTAGGTTTGGGTCGGCCGGGAATCGAGTACGGTCATCTACTGTATAGCTTGAGAAAAGTGTCCGCAGCCAACTGCGCCACTCAGCCGGTTTGAAACATAGAAAGACATGCTTATATATAAAATCTTATTGCATTAGGAACGAAACGATGGTGATCGAATCCTGGAAAAAGCCTTAAAACCGTAAACTGCGTGACAGCACCAGTGACGAAAGTTATCAAATCAACTGGACTAGCAAACTTATTATAGGCAAGATTTGCAAGGATTTTGCCATAGCCCTGAAGAATGATCAGGATTATTTAAGAATGATCTGGATCAGAATGATCTAACTGCCGATGACGTAGAAGGGCTGCAAGACCACTTCCAAAACTGCATTATCGCAACCGTACTACCTCTCTGTAAATGATTTGCACCGCTTCACCAGTACTATTCGGCAGGTTCTTGAGACGTTTTTTATTCGCATAACTCCTCTTGTAGATAAAGGTTGTAAACTTAACGTTTTTGATTTTTGTAAGATTCTCTGTTTCATATAGTTTGGCTAAGAGTGCAAAGGTGACACTCAGAGCTTTAACTGCTCCCCAGAGATTTTTGTTGTGATGTTAGAGAATGTATTATGTGTTTTTGAACATACAGATTTCATGCAATATTTTTTGTCACGACAAAATTGTTCCTAAAAGATTAAACCATGCATATTTTTCTAAGTGCACAGAACCCTTTCCAAAAAATCCAAATACAATTTTCCAAAAGCATTTCGGAGTCTAGTTTAGATGGTGTTTTCGCATTTGCAGCCGAAGATTTTTCAAAATTGTTTTTCTACAGGTACAAGACAAAAGATTCCTGCTTTGGTGACTCCGGTGGCCCGTATATGTTTCGCGATCTAGCTACAAATAAATGGTTCTTGAATGGAATTGTCTCGTATGGAACCAACTACGACATGTGCGACAAACCCAACATTTTGGGAATCTATACCAAAGTTGCCAACTACATCGAGTTCCTAGACACTTACATTTTGTAAACAATTTGAGTTTGGCTCACCAACATTATTCATTCTTGCATCCACAACTTCGATGTTTGTCAGATTTACTTGATCCAGCAAAGATGTGTGCAAAGATCTGCAACAATTATTTTATTTTGAACATTAGTTGGAAGCTTTGCGTTGATGCAACTTGATTGTTGCTCTGTTCATGGTTTGTACAGTACAAACGCAGTCGTGATTTCCATTTTTGTTTCCTTAACTTAGCCCATTGTCTTTGCATTACATGCCTATGATGTTCCAATAAACATATCGTGGCAATTAACCACGGTTCATATATGAAAAATATAGTTTTCTAAGATAAAGCAGGCAACTCACAGAAAATACGAATACGCAAATTATCTGTCAGCAAATCTAAGGCCATCCTGATTTCTTGGATGCTATTTTTTTAGTGACAAGGCAAATTTTCACATCTGTTCCCTTTGGAAATTTTTCTGTGGCTGTTGCTGAAAGACAGGGGTTTTGCTAACAATCTCTAAACTATTGACTTGCTCAAGAATAACAGTCGAACTGAGATCAGGAGAATTCCCTATGAGGTATTGGACAAGTTCATTACAAACTGCAATGTGCAAGTAGCCACAATGATTCAGATGATGAGTTCATGACGTAGCAAAACCTGGCAAGCGTTTTGACTAGACGCTTTTCCAACAAAGCATAAGCAAATTTTATATAGAGACCGATGTCAGTACGTAACACCAAAATGACCACAAAATACAAACACCAAATTGAAAAACAGAAAAATCTTTAACTCAAACGTTCTTGCAAATTGTCCCGGTTTATCCTATACGCAAAACCAACGAAGGGTGCAGGTAACCAGGTATATACCTATTCTCTTATTCTCCCTGCAGATCTACAAGTCATGACTTGACTTTAGTACTGTCACATGTTTAGTGGTGGAGAAACTGGGGAAGCAGAGGGTGCAAGCTCACCCCTAAAAGTTTTAATTTTGCAAAGTTTTGAGAAAAATCGCAAAAAATGTGGGCAAAAAGGCTTCGAAATTTTTTAACAATAATATTGAAAATACACTTCTTTGTTACACACTTCCTTGTGTGTAGAAGTTTATTGTGTCATAAAAAACAACAACATAAAAATATCAACAAACTGTTTCTAGCAGCTTCGTATTTTAGTTTGTGAGAATTGATGAGTAACTGACTTACTTGAAAGTTTTGGGAAGAGAAAGCATTTCATTTGTGTGCTTTATTAATTTTACACTGAGGTAATCGCATAGGTGTGCTGCAAGGAACCTACTTCATATTAGTAGAATCCATGCCAGGCAAGCACAGAAAAGCTTTGGTTGTTCATTTTAATTACAGTGGTTATATCAACACAGTTTGCCAGACTCTTTGTTGCATGTTGCATGTATATGCAGTTGAATAGACAATATATGAGACTCACTGCGCCGTCGTAATATAAATAATTTGATACATGCCACATATATCACGTATGTGTCCTCATAGAAGGAAAAAGTTTTAGATCTACCTCAGCTAGGTACGATGTTCCTTGCTGACAGCAACAGCTGGAGTGAGATTGGAACGCTAAACTTCAGAACTGTGAAGCAGATGGTAAAGAGTACTGAGCCAGCAGCTGACTTCTGACAATGTTTTGCACAGCCTATTTTTTCCAGTTGAGTTATTATGAACTAAATCTTAAGTACAGTAGGCTGCCAAAGTTTCTATTTTCAAGTCTATGGCAACTTGAAAGAGGAAAATACAATGTACCAATAGCTACAGAAAATTTGAAGAAAAAACGTTTGTCGCACAACGTATTTTGGGCAAAATTTGGCGAAAGTCGGGAAAAATATCATTTGCACCTCCTAAAAACTGCCTGCTCCTACTACACCTATGTACATGATGCTGTTTTGTGCTTTTACAGCAGTGATATCTTGACGCATTCGCCAGCAGTTTAGGCCTATAAAGCACACTTTGTACACTGTAAGTCTTGCAGTAACATTGCGATTCCTGTCAAAACGTGTCAAAATTCACTGTATCGTATTCAAGACATCATGTGAATTTCATAACTTTGTGTGCTGAGTCTCAATTTAGAGATGCGGAAAAATGCGGAATATCGCATAGTGTTTTGAACAATTCACCCGAAGATTGCTCTGACGTGATAGGAGATAAATACGAAAAAGCCGACAAAAACGAAGAGTTAAAGAGAAGTAATACTGAGAAATATTTCGTTGCTTTAAAGCAGGAGTCGGCAAGCACCGCGCCGGTGCCAGTCCGTGAAGAATTTGTTGCCGGGCCGTGAGGAACCAATGCCAAATTGGTCCAAAAGTGACCGGAAGAACTGACATAAGGAACACACTGCGGGTGCCATTGATTACCATAATCCCTACAGGTCAGAGCATCTCACTGTAACAAAGGAAGCCCGGATGTCTCACTGAAACAGTGTCTTGATGACTTGCGAGTTGTAATGAATGTGCATGTGCCACACATCCATTATTTCAATGACGGCTGAAACCGGTCCGCAGTGAGAAAAAGGTTGCCGACCCCTGCCTTAACATGAAAAGGGAAATTGAAAACGTTTGGTGAAGCAGATGGTTATGCTTGATTAAATTTCGTACAAGTCATTTCTTCCAAATTTTCACACTGGTTGATGAAAATACAAGAGCAGATGACCTTTCAAAAAAATCAGACTTTTAGAGCAAGTGTCTTGCTAAAAGCTACCTTAACATCCTTTGTCTTTGAGCTGAGTTGTATCTGACTTTTGTTTTGATTTATGAAATCTCACAGCAGGTTAAGACATGTACCACATCTACCTCGGCTTAATTTCAAAATATCCTAAGAACAATTTTCTTGCTGTTTGCTTTCATCAAGTTACTTGGGTCTGTCACAAACAACAATGTTTTTTTGTATACTCATTCCACTTTGCACCATTCAGGAAACTCAAAGATACCAAAGAAGTAAAATTAAAGTCATGTGTTATCTTTGCTACTCTTGGTATAATACCTCGTGCAATTTACGCTTTCAGGAATTGCAATGTATGAGCTGCTTCACATCAAGAAAAAAGCGTTTCTTGCCAATAAGATAACCTACTCTTTGTTGTCAAAAAGCCAATGCTTTAAAAACAACCTTTTCAAAGCTTTTTACGTTAAATGCAGCATTATGCAAATGATATATTACACTTGTTAAAATGAAAAAGACTGGGATATTGTAAAGATTTAAAAATAGTAGTTAGGTAATTTTTCTGGGTTATACCTCAATCAGTACGGTCTACTGCTATTTGAAAATACATAAAGCTGACTACGTTTCTCTGGCATAATTAATGAGAAATCGCTTGTATTTCTTTAGTAATATGAGTATTTACTAGCATTTGAATTGCCTTTCTGTAGATTGCTCTTCAGACATATATTCATGACCGTAACCAGGAACGCCCCTGCAAAATTATTTTTCCGCCCTGGAAAAATGTGTTGAGCATAGGTCAAAACTATTGGACATAGCTTAAAAAATTTGGGACCCTCCCAGAAACTCTTAGCCGCCCCTGGTGACCCAAGCTAGCTACGGGCCTGCGTATCTTACACATAAAATACACTGGTTTACTTTTTATAACATGACAAAGCCAAAACACCAACTGCAGAAAACAGCCATCTATGCCAGCGACTCGAGAATAGTTAAAAAGACTTCACCTCACTGTGTGTGGAACAGTGTACTGCATTTCTTATGAAGTCTCTTTTCAAATTTATCACATTAAGGCCTAGCGTTTTTTTAGGCAGAAAACGCATCTTGTGAGACAGATTTCAGTGTAGGTTTCAGAATCTTATTGTGTTTTGTTGCGGTGTGGGGCCACCCAAACGGAGCCTTGCTTCGCTTTTACAGCTTTTGCCAAATACCTTGCGATTTCTCTTCAAAATTAGAGATGAGTAGCCTTAGTGTGATTGGCATAGCTGTAAAAGCGAAAAGCCACCACAACAGAAAGATTCAAGCTGTTGCTAAATAGGTTTTATACCACCTCATTCGTGATCGCAGCCACGGTCGGTATGATGACAGCATACTTTCGCACACGTCCACGCAACCCATCCCTTGACTGTTCATCTTCATAACGTGTGGCTGTTCTACTGTTCTTCTGTGTTCGTTTTTAACCCGTCTTTCTCTTTTGCTGATAGGTGTCACAGTAAAATAGTGACTGGCAATCGTTTCTGGACAGTTATCGTTCCATCTCACACAAATAACACTACCATCTGAGCGCTAATCGTAAGATCCTTTGGGCTGTTTCTTGCAGTCCTTGTTTACAATCAGAGGGCAGCGTCCAGTTCGATTTTTTTCTAATTGTAACCTACCACAGGTTCTGATATCTTTGGCAGCCACGTCACACAACAACTTGTGGCTTGCAAAAATAATTATCAAAGAAAACAAAATGTTCTTTATCACTGCTTACTGGACTAAGTATGGTAGATACAACATATGGTCCTAATGGGGTGGTTCTCCGAGAATCTTTTCCACAGTATATATCAAGTTATATGGAAAAATCTCAAACTACACAGCATCCACATTATATATCCAAATTTCACTGGTTTTCTTTTCATAAATTGTTTAGCGCTGTGAAGGCCTTGATGTGGAACCATTGATTCATCTATACATGTATTTTTTGCAACGGTAATACTTTTTGAGAGAAGGCTAATTTTTTATTGTCATGTGGATGCAGTAAGATTGTTTGAAGGCCAAGAGACAGAAGATTCGACGACCGCTGCACAGCTGCATCAATGAAACCCTCCCCCAGCATGGTGAACACCCCCCACACACACAAGCAGTGGTTTACACACTAATTATTAAAAATGTTCAGGCAAAACACTATTTCAGAAAAAATGCAAGTTTGAAGGACTTTTGTTTGCTTGCTTTCGCTGAAATGTACAAGTGGACTTATTTTTTGCCCAAGACTGTAGCACTCTATCATCATGTTGGCTATCCTGGGAAGCAATTTCACTGTATATCTGTAATGAAATAGATTGGTGCATGTGACAAAGTCTTTTCACATCTGTCCAACAACGAGTTATTTCAGCAGCGCTGCAGTGTGAAACAGTAATGAGATTAAAAGTTACCTCACTATTGTCCTATTGCAGAACGTCTGTTGCCAAACATGGATACTTCTGTTCTGTAAAGGACCAACATTCACATTTTGGCAACATCGTTTTCAAACTCTTTGTGAGGAAAGAGATGGAGACAAAATTGTAAACTAACGCATGGATCAGTTAAATATAATTATAAAAAATATTTTCATGGCATATTTCCTTGAAATTTTTTCGAGCTTACAATAAACAAACAAAGATTAGTTTGGCCACCCGAAACACTACGTTTTGACTGCATATGAATCGCTATAGAAAGAAAACAACATTTTGGATTTCATGAAGTGGGTGTATTTTGAATAGCACCAATCTAGAAGAAATTTCTGAAGAAATCTGGGTGCACATTTTTAATCCGTGAAGTAGTTACGAGCGTTTAAAAACATGTTCCCATTTTGGGAACCTTGGTCTCTAAAGGGTTAAGAAACTTCATTCTGTTGGTCTACTGCAGTGTTTACCAATTTTTTTTGTTTTTTATGACAAATCTGGTGAATGGTGGAAATATTATAATGCCTAGACCTACCTTTTCTGAAGCACATTGGCAAACCTATTTTCGTTTGCCCAAGGCTTCTTTTATTCAACCGTTGTATGACGTGGAAAAGAACACAAAACCTGTGAGACCATGCGCTCTGCAATGTGAAAGCTTATGTTGCTTGCAATTTCATATACTGTACCTTTTCATTTTTACTGGCTAACGAAAAACAAAAAATGTTATATGCTATTACAAGAAGTTCCTTCCAGGCCAGATGTTATCACTGCTGAAAAGAGTTTGGATATAGAGTAAACCTCGGTTCATGCGGATTTGGATAATTCGGATTTAGCCTAATTCGGATAAAATTAAAGTTACGTATGATTTCCAGTGTTTTTCTTAATAAAAAGCTGTGGATAATCCGGATTGTTTCATCCAGATATTTGCCTATTCCGGATGAAAGTTGTCCTTTTTACATCTCATAATCCGGATTTTCTTGCTTACAACTCTCCGTTCGTATACATACCCACGTTTCAATAACATTCATGGGCGTCGGAAGGATTTTTCCAGGGGTGGCCAGTGGTGGTGAAATTTCATTTCACCAACTCAATACTAATAAACGATTCATAGAAAAATATCAAATTTCAAAATCCAGGGGGCCAAGGCCTCCTCTGCCTCCTTTCGGAGGCCCATGGTTACATTTTTAGTCGTAATAACTCCTTACTGTCAGATAGTTGCCTAACTTCATTGCTCTTTACAACATTGTAACATTGTAATCGCTCGCCTTACTGAACGCCATTATTACTGCGCATATGACGTTACAGTCAGTTGCCATGTTTTTTGTCGACACTTAAAAGCACTAGCGTTTCTGTATGCTTTCGAGGAATCAGTCGACTGCCATCTGCTTTCGTCTTTTTGCGATGATTCAAACTTGCACATATCTCTATTCATGTATGTAGTTTCCACGACGGGTGTAAGCAAGGAATCGATCAGCAAATTTTTAATAGGATATCGATTTCACGTAAAATTACGCATCCTCAGTCCTGAAAATTGCAAGCAAAGCTTACAGGTGAAAAATTGAAAGGCTGAAGTAACAGCAGAGAAAAAACAAACTCAAGACTACAATCAAAATTTCTTAATACAAGCTCATAAATCATCACATCTTAACAAACTGACTAACGTCAAGAATACTAGTGACGACAAAAAAAACTGTGACTCATGAAATAAGTGTTTACTCAGAAATTAAAAAGACGTTTACTCAAATAAATAAATGACTGAAACATCTAACTAGTTGATGCTAATGGCTGAAAAATTTCTCCAACTAAAAACTAACTCTCGGTGAAATGACTAACAACGGTAGAGAAAAATAGTAAGCCATGTGCGGGCAGTAAGTCTCCGGGGTACCCATTTAAACCTGCTACGAGTTCACTTTAAACGCTGCGGTGGGAGTAAGCAAGCTGTGTTGAGAGAAAAGCTAGCGCACAAAGCGGAAGACAACATCGGATTGAGTCAAACAACACAAAGCATCGTAATAATTATCTCACATGGGGAGGATCATGTTCTGAATGTTGATTTGCGCGCCAATCAGATGATACCATTTATTTTCACAGATATCCAGTGAGTGACAAGTCGGTTGTTCGACAAAAGTAACGGTGTATGCTTCGTGCAGAGGTGGCTTGTTTATAGTGCCGTGGTTCTCTGAAAAAATTTTTGTCCAATGCTTTTTGGGTAATCAGTGGGTAAAGTTAGAAACACGTGTTCCTGTGCCTTCTGGGATCTTCAGTTTACATAGGTCTCTAATTCAAACAAGTTAGGTCGTCACACTTGCCGAATCTGACTGAAGCTCACGTAACCATAAAAACACTGCAGCCTTATGCATTTGGATGATCATACCAAGCCTTGGAAGACTCTGTTTGCCAAATAGAGGGTATACTTATGAAATTGTTGCTGAAACATCTGCAACAATCAACAGTTACCAAGGGCGTACGCAAGGGGGGGATTTTGGGGTTAAACCTCCCCCTTGAATTTGCTATGTTACAAAAACGTCATTACTTATGCAAAGGAGTTTGTGTATGTTTTCGTACATTTTTTGCTTGTTTGATATCAACTTAACGCAAAAACCACATAATGATTTTGCATGAAAATTTCAAAAAACACTGTAAATGGACCAAAAAGAAATAATTACATTTTGGTGGGAATCTGGGTTATCGCCTGTATCCAAGAACCATCTCACCACTTTTTGCAAACCTCCCGTCGACTACTTATTTTCATGCTTGTGTTACGTGATAGTTGACTTTATTCGTACAATTGTCTTTATTTTGTCAGATCAGCGCGTGCGCTGACGGTGCTGGCTTGACTTCTTTACCAATTACTGTG
>Ga0210059_1012810_pt1 | contig 12613 bp, 4 predicted proteins | sample Ectturendosymbi2_FD_188042 | JGI IMG/M metagenome (GOLD analysis project Ga0210059, IMG submission 188042) | Ecteinascidia turbinata endosymbiont from Florida, USA - Sample 2 (SPAdes) (version 2) | ecosystem: Host-associated > Tunicates > Ascidians > Unclassified | place: Key West, Florida...
ACTTGAGGAATTGGCCGGGGATCGAGAAGAATGGCGTGCAGTTTGCGACAGGGGGCTGGCAACCTTTGAACAGCAACATATTGATGTGGCAGTAGCAAAGCGTGCGCACAGACACCAACAGCGCAACCAACCACATCCAACGACAACGCGGCAGGGATCCGCCTGTACAGTATGCGGCCGTGTTTGCGCCTCAGCTTTTGGACTGAGGAGCCACATGCGCCGACACAAGGAAACGCGTTGAGGAGCGTCATCGTCGAACCGACGGACAACTAAGAGAGACAAAGAGAGAGAGAGACCGTTCACGGCGTCCAGTGTACCAATGCACATAGGAAAATTCCGATGACAAGAATTTTCCTCAGAAATTTTCCTCCATTCTGGTTGGGAGCAGTAAGGCTTTAGATAATGACACATTAGTACAGCGGTTCCCAACCGGGGGTTCCCGGACCCCTGGGGTCGAAACAAAATTTTCGGGGGTCCAAAATGTGATTTTTGATGAGAGTTTGTACGTTCTTGGATTACTTTTTTCAAAATAACCAAATGTTATGAAAGCTTGCAACTGCTATTACTTCTTAAAAAGATTATTACCTAGCTTTATTATTCCAGCTAACGTCACTAAATTAACCATTTAAATCGCTAAATGCATGCATTGATATTTCTGCTTCGAACTGCGGCTATCACGCTGAAGATGGCTGGTGATGCAATCATGGGTGTCGGAAGGATTTTTTTCAGGGGGGGTCACTAGGGGATTTTCCAAAATGTTTCCAGGGGGGACCGAAAGTGGTGAAATTTTTTTTCCCACTTAAAACTAAGAAAACAATCTTTTTTGCTCAAAATTTCAAAATCCAGGGGGGCCAAGGACCCTCCGCCCCCTTCCGACGCCCATGGATGCAATTGTAAGCTCATTGTGACGTTCAAATGATTATTCCGCAATTATGGTGAGATTGTTATTTGATGCAACAGAACTCGAAAGTTTCTGGTCTTCAACCATGCAAAGTTAACAAAAACTGAGCACAAACGCCCTCTCAATTCTTGTACCCTTTGCAACAACATATTTGGACGAATCTGGATTTTCTTCACTACTTCATTGAAAAACAAATATCGGGACCGTTTGAACCCCTAACGATTTGCGCGTGTCTTTGAGTATAGGCTATGCGCGCCAAGGCATGAGCGGATAGTTTCAGAGACGCAGTAACAAAAAGTCACTATAGGTTTGTTTTCAGTGAGCAGTAAGGTATGAAAGCTAAATAGTACTGCACGAGTGAGTGTTTTCTGCTGTGTTTTCAGTAAGCCTAGGCGTAGTAATTAAAAAATGAAGATTCTGCAAAATCGGACTGTTTTTGTGATTTCTACGCTTTTATTAAAGGGTGCCAGCTTCAAACAAGGTTGGGAACCTATGCATTAGTACGTTCCACGTTACGGAACAGCTTTACTGTGATACATTAATGATTGTTGAATCATCAATGCGAAAACTTACTGCCACGCTATGCTGAGAGTTGCCATAGTAAGACCCCTGCAATGGTAAAAAAAGCTTTAGCAAAGGAAGGTGTTTGCAGGTTATTACATAAGCAACTTTCTAAAATACTTGAAAATGGATATTTGCTAAACACAGGAAAATTTTGCATGTTTCCTAACTATTGAGATTTTGATCTGCGTTGAGCATGGATTCAGCCGGTTTATGAGCTTGTAACTAAGTGGTATAGGACGCGGGGTTGCAAGCGCATCCCCAAAAGTTTTGATTTGTCAAAAATCCGTGAAAATCTGGACAAGATCTATGAAAATGTTCGCAAAATTCCTCAAAATCTGGGCAAACTACCTGAAAATACGGGCAAAAATCGCACCCAACATTGTTTGATTTTGACAAATTGGCGCTCAACGTGTGCAGAATCACATTAAGACCTTTTTTGGATGTCAGCCCAAAAGAAGGTGTTCATGATCTGTGTGTGGGAAATCTACCTACCTCAAAGTATTTGCTAATCTTGCTCTTACTGAAATGCTACAATTTATGTCTTTTTTGTTCAAGAAGTTGTTGCAGTTCATCGAATGTTTCTCGATTAATGCGAAAGTTCGCTTTCAAACTTTCCTCGTCAAGGTCGTTGTTTTCACCAAATTAAATTCCTTATAATCACCTCTTTGTTGCAGTGTTGGCCTCAACCAACACTTCCTGTAGAGATGAAGATTGTTATACAAACTTTCCGTTAGGCCGATGTTGCAGTCGCTTGTCAGGGTACAAATATCGCTACGTCAGCACACTTTATCAAAAGTTTAAAGAACCTATGACAAAACTTTTGGTCGTCATTACGCTTGCGCATCTGACAATAACTTTCCGGTACTGTCTTTCGCATCACCATTTTTTAACATTCAAACAGGTCGTAACTAGGCAAGGGCAATCCTAGTGAAGCCCTCTGCATAAAAATTAATCTGTTTTCAAACAATTTTTAACAATTGCTACTTGCAATATCGCTGTAACAAAAAGATAAAGCTTTTTTCTTGAGGCTAATATTGTGAACTGAAACTTTCGATTCGCTGTACACAGAGTCTATTCAAATGTTTGAAGACAGAAGGCGCGTAAAAAATTACGCAGCCCAATCTTTTTCAGACAATATTTTATCCTGTCTTCGTAGCAATCACTTTACAATTAAAAACAGATTGAAAAATAGTGCAAAATCGAAGCTGTAATACAAACGATTGCAAGCACTTTTTAACCCAGCTACGGTGGTGAATGCACTGTCCAAGGTCCACTGATACCAGACATATAGTTATTTAGATGCTTGCAGCAGTTTGGCTTCGGTATCCAGCGGATCCAATGTGGATTGAACTGTGTTACCCATGTAGGCTACCACTAGCCATTAGCGCCGGACTACAGCCTGTAAGCTGGTCTTATCGTCACCCGTGCTCTGTGTGAAATCGCCCAAGATTGTGATCGACGCAAAAGCAGTCTCGTCTACGAATAGCATTCGCCAAGATAAACAACTCGTTGCGATTTCTTCTGCCCAAATTTGCGTTGCAGCTGTTGAAAACTTTGAATGACCATAATGCCAGTATTAGCGGTGGATAGGGTGAGGCAAATGAACACTTGCCTCGAGATCCCCTTTCCAAAAAACGTCTATTAAGTTTCGCACTTATTGACACATGCAAGTTTTCTTGCCAATTCTGTTTCGTAGCTACAAATTCACTAGATGTCAACATATCACCAGTGTATTATTTTACATTAAGCCTGCACATTTTTATAACTTTTTCACAAATGTAGACCTATCAGTGGTGGACTTAGGATTGGGGGCCCGAGGCAAGGTTAAAAAGGGCTCTCTGCGGACGTTATCATACTCATCCAACCGTTATAAGACTTTTTGATCAAGCCTAGGAAGGGAGTATGCAGGTCACCCAAGGATACGCTCCTGAGACTACGGAATAACTGACATTACAGAAAATGGAAAAGTTTTTTTTTATACAAAACTTTAAAAACACTGGAAGTTGGGATAACAAAGCTAGCAACACATAAAAATGAAGCGATAGCAAGTTGGCATCGATCCCCACTTCTCTAGTTTTGTGCCCCATTTCTCTGCATTAACCATCAATAAACTAGACAGTTTATAACACACTTTTACCCCTGAAAAAATGCTTGATTTCCTGAATTTGCTAACAGCCATGTCCTAGGGAGTCTATGAATTCACAGGCAACAACGAAGCAGATTGAAAACACAAAATTTGTTTTAAACTTGATCCTTTCAACTACATTAAAAAACATGGCATGCATACAAAAGCATCAAAACTGAGACTTGTTTTGAAAAGCTGAGGCTGGATGAGCAAAGCTGCCCTCATGTTGCATTGACACCAGTTGTTTGAAAAGGTTCTAGGAGTACAGCCACCCGGACAAGTGCCACCAAAGACAATTGCCACCGGTCAAGTGCCACCCGCACATCTGCCACCTAGGACAACTGCCACCTCCGACAACTGCCACCTGGAAAACTTCCATCTAAGACATCCAACTGCCACCTAAGGCATATTGAGTTCTCTGCGTTTATCGCCATCAGGCCCGTAACCAGCTTGGGACACCAGGGGGGCGAAGAGTTTTCAGAGAGTGGCCCAAATTTTTTAAACCATGTCCAATACTTCAAACTATGTCCAACATATTTTCCAAGGGGGGGCGAAAAATTTTCTAAGGGAGGCTTCGTTCCCCCTGCGCCACCCTAGTTACGGGCCTGATTGCCATTAAAGACATTTGAACTTCACAAGATTCTGGTGCATAACAAACGTTCCTTCATCCCCTGACCGCTTTAAAGGAACGTTCCCTTGAACTTTCATGTTTTTGGATGGAGAATCTCGTGTCGATGTCACTACATCTTCACAAACATTCGTAAGTCAGTGGAAAACTTAATTTTTCATGGGCTTTTTCACATTTGTTACAATCTTAAGCAAACTATCTTAAAGCACATTATCGCATCGTATTGGTTCCACGCACTCACATAACGCGTTTTCTTCCATTCATTTTAAGTTCTGTGCATTCTTTTACCTTAGCTTTTGGTTTGTGAGTTACATGGCACCAGCAACATCATTGCAATTCACTTTTGCTGCACAATGTTGAAGCAATAATATCGTAGCACAGAGGTTCTCATTAGATTGAGAAACTAGTGGCGATTGTCCTAGGTGGCAATTGTCCTAGGTGGCAGTTGTCCGGGTGGTAGTTGTCTGGTGGCAGTTGTCCGGGTGGCGGTTGGCCAGGTGGCTGGTGTGGCGTGGTGATTCACCACATATAACATTGGATTCGTAGCAGTAATAGTACTGTAGAGTGAATCTGGTCGAACGGGGAAAGCTCTATTATTGCTATAACGCGGAGGGCCGTCAGTTCGACTCGCGGTCTTTAGATGGCTCAAGGCGACGCAGCATTGTGACTGCAACACTGTAGTCCAGATACCGTTTGAAAAAATGTGCAAAAGCAGCAGATAAATGAAATCATCCTAGTTTTATGCAAACATTGCTACCGCAGCAAGTAGACCAGCCTACACAATTGCTCAAACCTGTTAAGAAAAAACGGTTCATATGGGTTCAGAACTGACATAGAAGCTTTAACATCACCTGGCAAGTCTACCCCTTCACAAGTAGAGTACGTAGGCAGATAGGCGTAGCCAAGGGCAGGGCGGCGCTACCATTAGGCGAACTAGGGCGCTGAGCCAAAGGGGAGCCAAAAAGGACAAAAATACAATTGTGTTCAGCAAATGACGAACATACACCAAGTAAAAGTGAATGAACATGATGAAAGTAAATAAAACACACGTCTACGCACAGTGGCGTGCAGAGGGGGGGGCGAACGGGGTGCCGGCCCCGGGCATCCAAAGAGTGAAATTACAAAAATTAAAATGCTGTAACCAGTAGCGGACACAGGCTAATTTGGTGGGGGGGATGCGATGTCGATTTGCAATGAACCCAATAGTTCACAGCACCATAATGCGTAAATCAATCACTTTTGCATACGTACATTTACGAGGCAACAAGTCTACGGTTGGTTTAAGAAGAAGCTTGAGTGATAAAACTAGTCAACCTTTTACACTGCAACCCTACGGAACCAACAAGCAACGTGGCACATAACAGCGATCTGACGTAGTCACTGACGTCGGCGCAGGTACATCGAGGACTCGAGATAAAAAGTTCACGTGACGACATAATACTTATTCTCATTGTAGATTACGTTTGTTACAGCACAATTACCGGTGACAGTAGCCAGCAAAGTGCAGTATCGCTATTTAACTTATATGTTGCAAGTGAGGGTAGTCACTTGGATACGGTTTAGATCAGTGCTCTTCAAATGGGGAACACTATGGTTTTTATTTTTTGTTTGGAATAGTGTGCAACACTCACGGTAATTGTGTATAACATTTGTTATTGCAGGTAATTTTGATAAAATAGTAACAAGATGCGGGTTGATTGTGTTTGTTTTGCAGCCGAAATCAAGAGAACGGAAAAAAACAAATAATTCGTAATAAGTGAAAGCACGAAAAAACGAAAGCGAGAAAGCACGATTATTCATTGGCGTGCGCAGAAATTTTTCCAGGGGTGTGCAACGTCGACATTTTCTTTATCATTTTCAAATTGCTGAGGATCAGTGTTCCCTCTAAAATAATTTTACACTGAGCAAATATTTGTTTTAGTGAGCATGATATTTTAGGGCTGAGTAAGTGGAGTTTTCAATGAATCATAAACTTTGTGAATTGTAAAATAAATATACAATGTTATCAAAATACGAACAAAATACACATTTCATTCAAATAGCTCCTTGTTTTCGAGGTAGTTTCCCATGTTTTGGAATGTTGCAAGTGCGCGAGAATGAGATTTCACTGCGGAACAGTTCTGGTGGTCCTGAGTATTTACGCACCTTACAGGGAACATTGCTGACGATGCAATGCAAATGTTCGTTCACAAAACGCTTTATCCTTTCTACACTACAAAGAAAATGCCCCATGTTACGGTAATAATCACAAAAAACGCTTCGTTGTCAGCAATAGCCAGGTATATTAGTATTACGACAATTTACACAGTACGCTATCTGTAGATTTTCAACGCAGGGTATTTCTTTTCAAGTAAGCATTGCCATGATCTGTAAAGAAAGAGGCATTGGATTGCCATGGTTTTCAACGAAATCACAAATTATGACTTTATTTTACTGAGCAAGCAGGGCCGCAACCAGCTGATATATTCAACTGAACTAACAGCTGAACATGTTTTTGAAAATTTCGAGGGTAATCGCCCGGTTGCTCTCCCCTGATTGCGGGTTCAGCTTGCAAGGCTCGTCAATATCACCTAGAACAGTGGTTCTCAAATTTTCATGAGCCGTGGCGCCGTTCAAAAGACTCTCAACACTTGTGGCCCCCTGCTATTCAATAAAAATAGCTGGTTTTGGCCTCTGCCTCTGCTCGTGGCCCCTGCTCGGCCTCTGTATGTGCCCCCAGAGAACAGCGTCCGTGGCTCCCAAGGGGGGACGAGGGCACCGTTTGAGAAATCCTAACTTAGGAAAAAGAGCTGCAAATGTCTGGGATCTCGTCCAAAGCGGTCAAAAAAACCTTGCTTAAAACTGGACAATTAAGTAGACTTGTATATTGACACGACTACGGACAAACTTACTCCAATTGCTGTAGAACACCACGCAGGTTTTGCAAAATTGACCAGATGAATTATGAAAACTCGCCACAGCAAACATAGCTTTGCACTCAGTATTCACTCAGATGTCAGAACTAAACCTTAACGATTAAGACGTATTCCCACAAGCCTGCATAGATGTATTCTACTGTAACAAGCCACGTAATTTTATATTGCATGGAAAGAATCCTGCACAAGTGTAGTTTGACACTCAAGCACATTGGTCACACTCCCCTAACAATGGATTTTTCAAACTTATGGAAGAATTGCTATAGACTCACTCATGCTTCTTTTTACAAAGTATAAACGTACGTGGCCTACCGCTATCAGCATGTCACTGTCTCGCTGCATTACTTGCCAAGATGTCTGCGTTCAACAGTCTCATGCAACAAAACGCCTGCCACCGTAATACAAAGTGAACCTTTGCAGATTTGTTGCTATGTTATTGTTACGCAATAAAGACCAACAGCAGAACAATCCGCTCGCGACTTTCGCAACCAACCTCTGCAGACAAAGGAGGGGACCTGAGTGAGCCGCAAGTTCATCAGTGCATGACATTACAACTGTGAACCTGACTCTTGTGCAGTGCGAGTTTCATACCCGTACAAAAACTGTTATTGCAAGAATCAAATCAATTAATCGGAATTAAGATGTCAACTTCAGGTTTTTCCAGAAATATTTGGTTCATAATTCCTATTTCCACGCGGGGGGCAAATGCCCGTTTTGCCCCCATTCCCTGCGGACACCCATGCGATCATTGACTATTTTATATCAGGCTCCATAAACAAGGCCAGCTCATCTAATGAAACGAAGAAGTGTTTTTGACTAACCGTCAGCATAAGCTGATTTTAGCATCTTAAGCGAGTAATGTGCAGTACAAAAATATTTTTGGCGATGATTTTCAATGAAATCAAGTGTCATGTCAACATCTCTTTAGGTCTGGTGGGGGGGATGCATCCCCTGCACCTCCCCTGTGTCCGCGCCTGGCTGTAACTAGATTTTTCCTATTGTAAGTCTACTAATGCGTGCTGAATGGATTTAATTTTTCAAAACTTGTTTTGTTGTCAACACTAATTTTTACGTATTCAAATGCCAGTAATTCTCGGCTTCTTCATTACCAGGGTCTTTTGCTCTAGGTGTTTGGCGCACGTCCAATCAAACTGATAATGACGTGACTTGTTCTAGACCCTGCGATCAAGGGAAAATAACAAAAAAAGTTTTTAAAGATAGTCAGGGTTGAAAAAACACCGTTTTATGAAAAACATTCAGCCCTTCTGTTTTTCAATCCGTATTTTTTGTTTTTTTTAAATGAAACAGATTTTTGTTCTTTTTTCAAAAAAACACAAAAACCCCATTCTGAATTGTTTTTATTGCATTGTGCAATATCACCATTTGCAGAATCATACAATAATAAATTGTTATAGCTATTATGGCATTCTAATTTGAGGGGAAAGAAATATACCCCATCTTCGTTTTCGCAGTGTTGTTTGTCAGTTCACTCTAAAGTGGTAAAGCTTAGCAAGAATGCCCAAAGCAAACAGAGAAAAGCCACCCCCACACAAACTCTGCAGTTTCACGTCAAATTTATGTACATGCCCTGCTAGTTCAGCATCTATATACTGTAGTGTATTTTTTCCATATATGATTTGGTATGGTCCAACATCAGAAACAGTTTGTGATACAGAGAAGGCAGAAAAATTGATTAAAATATACCGATTTTACAGAGCTGAAGAAGATGACCAGTAGAATTTACTCAAACTGTTCGAATTATTCTTCTCTTTTTTTCAAGTCCTTCAAATTTCGTTGCTGTTCGTTTTGTTTCATTAAAAAAACTTGCAGTTAACATAGAATATGCTGCTTATTTTACTTTTTCCTTCATAGTACAGTTTTCAAAGGAAAATTCAAGAGGGGGATTTTGGTGGGTTTTATTGTATTTTTAAGTGGGCCGTTTGAAACAGGTGAGTTTTTTGGTTGGCTCCAATTACATCAACACTGAAGATAATTATGAACGTTTAATTGATTTACTGAGTCAAATTTCAAAACTCTCCAATTTCAACGTGCTTGGTTTAGCTGATTTTATGATCATCCCTAGTTTCCTGTTTCGTTTTTTTGTGCTAATACAGTCGCACACCTGTGCTTGCAATATGTGCTTCGTTTCGAGCTTTGTCATCAATTGGCAGTTCAGGCGTTTTGATCATAATGGCTCACACAAGCCCTATCTGTTCTTTCTACTTAGTAATTGTACATATAACCAGTGGCGTAGCTAGAGGTTTGGGTCAGGGGGGGCAAAACTTAGCTGAAAAGGGCCACCAGCCAACACTCAGAAAAAAAGTTAAGACGTGATCGTGACCCTGGATGTCGTGGATGTCAATACTGGTTAAAAAAACTGAAAACACCCCGAAAAACGCAAAAAAACAACCTACTGAAAACCAAAAGAATACTAAATATCAAAATGTCAGCTAAAGGGGGCCCAGTTTCTGCATTTAGCTTGTCAGGGGGCGGTTCGCCCCCTTGCCCCCCGTTAGTTACGCCACTGCATACACCAGCCACATAATGAAAAACGAAAATTATCTTGCGTAGCCTACTTTATGCGCATTCGCAATTATTGTGTGCCGTATATATTCGAGTATAAGTCGCATTTTTTGTACTAAAAATTCACCCAAAATGTCAGGTGCGACTTATACAAGAGGTGTGACATGCGCACGTATGCTGCTACTGTGCGCATGTTATTTAGACCAGGTCTTCTCAAACTATGGGTCGCGACCCCATTTGGGGTCATGGAATGTAATATTGGGGTCGCGAAACAACTTGGCTTGACAAATCAGATATAAATGTTTTTGTAAACTAATGGGACATTTACACGCATCATTAACATCATTAACACCAGTGGTTCTTAACCTGGGGTAAATTTCAACTTTCAAGGGGATAAATTTACTGAACCATGAATTACAACAAATGCAAATTTTTATATATCATTGTAAATTGTAAGACTTTTGTAATTTCATATTTTTAAGAAATGACCACCGTTTAATGTATTGGGGGTAAATCTGGTAATCTTGTTTGATAAAAGGGGGTAAGATATGTAAAAAAAGGTTAAGAACCACTGATCTAAACTATCCATCAAGGGGTAGCCTAGAAAAACGTCTTTTTAAATGGGGTCGCAGAACAAAAAAGTTTGAGAAGCCCTGATCTAGACGGCGCTTTGCACCTTCATGTGTGTGCATACATGCGCATGCGATGACAATCGCAAGAAAAACGCAAAGGCAAACTAGACGGGGATAAACTATTTGAGGACAGTGAATCCAGTGACTTCAATGGCTTTTAAGTTTTTGTTACGTGATTTTTATGAATAAATGTTGTTTAAAAAATTTTGTACCGTTTGATCAGGTCAAATATGGAGGTGCGACTTATACTCGAATAAATACGGTAATTGACAAGTTTCAAACTGTCAACCCTGGGTGTCCGTAATCCCAGCTGCATACCTTCTGATCCTTGCTATTCGACGAGACATTCGCGCAACTTTGTATTTTTGCAGTTGTGAACTGCGCTGACGTAGCACGCCACTGAGTGGGTTCTATACCCCTGTTTCAACGCGTTTTTTGCATTTATGAACTGCTGTCTTAGGATAGCGCTGATTATGTTCATTACAGTGACAAATTGTAGCCTACAACAACGAGTAAAGAGAATGCGTGTAGAATAATGTGCACAGGGACGCCGGAAGGTGGAGGCATAGCGGGGGCATTCATCCCTCTGTCCTTTCAAAAGGGGAGCAACGGGGGCGGAGTGGCCTTTCCATCATAGGTTTAGGAGCAGGCAAGTTTTTGGGGCTGCGAAGGATTTTTGCCCGATTGTCTCCAAACTCCCCCGAAAAGTTTTTTGTGCAACTTTTGTCTACAAATTCTCTCCCACAAAGATTATTAGGACCTTTCTTGGTGTGACCTCCAAAAAAGTCTTCATGTGTTTTTCTGCAAACCTTGGGCGCCATTTTTTAAGTCAAGCAATGTTGGGCGCCATTTTTTAAGTCAAGCAATGTTGGGCGCCATTTTTACGCGGATTTTCTGTGATGTTGCCCCGATTTTCAGCAAATCACATCTTTTGGGGGTGCGCTTGCACCCCACCTTCATCCCCACCTTCCACACCACTGCTTTTCATAATAGTACCATAGGTAATTTGGTAGTTTATCAAGATCCACTTGAAATACAGTCATTGCAGCTTTTCGAGCACCCAGAAAATTCTGAATGATTTTCTATAATTTCTGTTATTATATTTGAGGTCAACATTGCTGATGAACAGAAATAAGCATAATAGGAAACGATTTTTTTGTTTTTTTATGAGTTTCCATTGCCCTAAACTGTTTTGCTGCTCCCCCTGCCCTACCGCTTCTCCGGCACCGCTAAATATGCATGTTGTGTCAACAAACTTCGCCAAAACGTTGGTTCCAAACCTGAACATGACGTCATTTGTGACGTCAGAAACAGCGTATATCCAGTATACAATTACCACCACACGCCACTGCTCAATACTATAATTTGGAAGGGGGCATCCATTCAAGCAGTCGCCCCGGGCATCACCAGACCTCTGCATGCCACCAGAGCCGGATTGAAGGGTAGGGGGACCCGGGGAAATTTTTAGTGGAGTGCCCCTATGACGTAATTCATGACTTCATCGTCTGTAAAAGTTATGTTTTCGCTGATTAGCAAGGTTCCCGTTTGTTTTTTCCGGTAGTCGAGAATGTGCTTACTCAAATTTACGTACAGTTAACTCCGAGAAGAGAATTTATCATATGAATACTAGGGTGTATTTTTACTAAGAACAAATATTTCACAGACTAGAGAGTGACTCGGCAAGAAACAACATTCAGCCAAACATCAAGCAGAAACCAGAGATTACAAATAAAAACACCGCAAAAAGAACATGTCATTATGGCCAGCTGGACTGAGTGTGAAAGTTGTTTCCAAGCTAATGTCTTGATTTCCATCTTCATTTTCAGGTGCTCTGGTTAACGCCACTGCTTTAACGTTGCTGCTCGAAAGTTTTGCTAGAAAAAGCGATGCAGTAGCGGCGTTTTAGCTAACACTGCCAGATCCTTGCGGTTTTTCTTTTTAGAAGCTTTGCGCTTTTCATAGCTCTTGGTGGCATTACAGGTTTCGGCATCGCGCTAGCTAAACACTGCAATCTCGTTTTCCGCTCTTTTGTTCTACGAATCGACTGATTAAAACCTTTTCTGACGAACCACGCAATAATATGTGGTGTAAATGGCGTGAATAGCTCTCATATGCTTATGATGTGACACAGCGATAGTAACCATCGGAAGAAAAGTGCGTTTCCACCACACGTTACCCTTTATGACGCAGTTCGGTTACGGCTACCTCGAGACTGCACCAGAAGTTCGGGATCATTGATTCCAGTGTTGCCACTTCTGATATTTTAACATGACATCAGATGTGATGTTCTCAGATAAATTTCTGATGTCTTGTCGACAAATCTGA
>Ga0210059_1012812_pt1 | contig 12612 bp, 6 predicted proteins | sample Ectturendosymbi2_FD_188042 | JGI IMG/M metagenome (GOLD analysis project Ga0210059, IMG submission 188042) | Ecteinascidia turbinata endosymbiont from Florida, USA - Sample 2 (SPAdes) (version 2) | ecosystem: Host-associated > Tunicates > Ascidians > Unclassified | place: Key West, Florida...
ACAAAAGATTTAACTGTTACAACTCAAGAAACATAACAAGGATAAACAAAACTAGATTTAAACGCACATGATTTCTAGTAAATGTGTAAATGGAGAGGAAACATCACACACACAAAAACATGCTACAGCATACCGCATTCACCAAATCAGTTCTGACGTTGAAATCATTCAAAGGTTGATAAGGAAATGACGCAAAACCTCCTATTACAACTGAGAAAACATAAACCTAGTGTTCAGTGAATGGCACACCCGACTCATACTTCAAGTTTCTCAGCTTCAGATGTTTGCGCCTGAAGTGTCGCTCTGGTTCGCCGCCTTTCCTAAGCAGGGAGTAGGGATTTTGACCGTCAGGTAGAGATTGATGGGGTGGTGTTTTCTCCGAATCTGCAAAAAGATCTTTACATGTTAAACTGCAGTACCTATCGAAAGGAATCATTTCACAGCAAAGTATCAGACGTTATGACGTTTGCAGAGTTTATGTTACGATATTTAAAGTGTATATACATAAGGCGTCTTCTAGTCTTATTCAAAAGTCGTTTTAAACTTTGATAAACAACAGAAGAACAGTCTATTTTATTTTGCATAAATTACAAAAGCATTGAGGTTAAAAAATACACCTAAAGATAGTAAACACGCCGCTAGACCCATGGCACTGCTGCATGGACATTAATAGTCTTTTCATAACAGATAACTTGCAAAATGAATCCCTCACAATTTCGTGACTGAACAGTTTCTACCGAAATGTAAGTTTGGATGCTATTAATTATTTTGTAGTGATAGAAACATCATATTATTGGTCAAAGCACAATGGTGATTAAACTGATTGAACTTTTCATAGAAATAATAGGTACAGTACATGAAAGAACATTAACAGTTTAAAAAAGAGAATGGAATCAAATTTGAACTCAAGCAAAAGTTTGCAGATGTCTATTACTCCAACAACCTCATATATTCATTTCACAAATACTGGTATATAGCAAGTCCATAAATATTTAATAGTGCATATCAGTTTAAAAATATTCTTGAGAAAAATCAAAAGTGTATTCTTCTGAGATTCACCAGTGTTACAGCTGAGACCTGACACACTTCAACCTCGACATTGTGATTTTAGACAGGAAAATGTTCAGTAAAGCATATACAAAGAAAACTACAAATTAATGATCAATATTTATCCCGAAATAGTTTTCCACCTTCAAAAAATGTTAGAATGACCCCAACATCAAGAAATCAATTTACTTTAACATTTTTATCTAAGAAATGGAATGGTAAAAGCTGTTCAATGGATGACAGGTTAACAATGCACTAACTCCTTTGTTGGAAGTTATTGTCACTGACGAGTCTCTGTGATGACCTGTACATGTTATGGCAAGTCACAAAAAGACTGCTGTGTAATTGACTAGTAAAGACAATCAGTGTAACAACAAAAGGTTACAATCATTGTAACTGTTTTTCACACAGACTAAATGTACTACTTTCTCGTGCAAATATCATGCTTGACTATTTTCCATGGACAACCTAACTTGAACAAGTGCAGTAGTAGCAGCAAAATGATTTACTCAGTGAGCAATGGCATAAGTACATTAAGTAATAAAAATTAAGCAGGTCAGTATTTCTTTCAATAGTAAATATGTATATAAATGTGTCATATCTATACATACAAACATGCCAAATGTTGGTAATAGAATGCAGCAAATTTTGTTGCTGAAACTTTCTCTGTAAACTCGAACAAAAGCAAATAACATAATCTTTCTTAATTGGTCAATTAACGAAATGCTAAATACAATTACTATTTTATCAAACTTTCAACTACGCCATGACATGTACATGTTAAGGCAAGTCATTTGCTTATTGCAAAAAATATGCACTGCTTACCAGATACAACACTGAAAATGGCACTCAACAACTTCTAATGCAAATTTCACTCTTATGAGACATACCTGCTGGTGGCAATGAAAGGGAGAAATCAAGTGATTGTGACACCATCTGTGATTTTACTTTCCCACCACAACCAGTGGTGTCATTACCATGTCGTGTTTGTGCATAGTCAAGAGCTTTTGGAAACACCTGCAGGCAAGCAAGTTCAAGGTTGACCAGTTTCAGATTTGTGATTAAAAAAGTTGGGGAAATATGAGCCTATCTGACCAGATCATGGTGTAGATCAAACATTAATAAATTAAGTGCTCGTTGCTTACACTCAAACCATTCCACAAAAGGTCAAACTGAAGTCAAATATAAATATATACACAGTGGTACTGTGCCAAAAGTAGAAGTGTGAGAATTGTCTGTAAAAATATAGATATGGCTTGTTGCATTCAACATGGCTGGGAGATTATTTGCTGAAAAATTAGTAAATAATGACAACAAAGGCACTAATACTTGGTGCTATCTGAAGAAAAAGACCCTGTTCTACTTGGCAACATAATTGCATAAATCAAACATTTAAAGATTTAGCCTTAATATCCTCATACAAAAGTATCCATCTTAGTCTGTAATAATCACCCAACAAAATATCTTCACATGCCCAACGTCTGCATGCAGGTATAAAAACTCATATAATCAACAACTAATTTCACTAAATGCTAACATTTATTACACTATGACAACCTAGAAGCTGTTTGAGATGCATCTAAGACTTTTGACAGGATTAACTATAACCAATTGTTTATAAAACTATTTAAGCACAATGTGCCTATGTGTAAAACTGGTGGTGAGTTGGTGTTGGAATCTGACCACACAAGTGAAATGGGGTACTGGCCTTTCAGACACCTTCCTCAATCCAATTATTATTTCTATTAGCTGCTTACCTCAAAATCTGATGCTAGAATGCCTTTATTTCTCTTCCACTGCCAGACCTCTGTATGACGATGAGTGAATGAAGTTATAATTGGGGTGCTGAAAAGTGTTTTACTCCTCTTAATATTCATTGTGTACTAACACCTACTCTGTAATGCATTATTGCTAACCATTTCTGTGCTTTTGTGTTATTCAATTGCCCTTGTGATGTGAATCATGAGTCTGCGGCAAATACATAAAATGAATGGCTCCATGTTCCTTACAATAATATCGATTGAATTTTTCATTGCATCCCAGGAACACAAGTGTTCACTTAAATCAAGTTAACTATTTCTTCAAGATATTTCATGAACATTTTCATATAAAATTTTTATTCACTCACTTTAGTCATCTCATGTTTTTTACAAATCCCCATTTTTCTCTTATTTATAATACTTTTTTTCAGATTTGTGATGCTTCTGTATGATGATGACCAAATGCAGTAGCTGCTGGTGCCTTGTTTAGATGTTTGTACCTCTTTACTATCAACTACATGTACCAATTAACCAATACCCTATGAAGCATTGTGTACAAGTATTTTTTCACTCTTGTGTTCTTTTAACTTATATGATATGGAGTTTGTGTATGAGACAAGACTCACTCCAAATAAAAATATTAAAACATAAATAAAACCCTTAAGAATTCAACTGATATTGAAAGCACAACACCATGTTCAAAAACAATGACATGAAACACTGAATACTCACATTTTTGAGGCTGTCAATAATAGGAACATCAAAAAGTTTTTCCATATTTGAAAAATAATAATGACATAGTCTTTCCACATAATGCTGCACTGCAGGAGAATCAAGAAAGTCTTTATATGGCTGAACTGAAGTGAGAATGTAATTTAAATTCAACCATGCCTGTAGATAACAAAATCCACAAAAATATTGTTTAGGTTTAATTATGTGGCAAAAAGCAATACAGCTGATTATGAACTACATCAAAACCATAAAAAACAAGACTAATTTCAATTTTATACAGTTGGCCACTGAACAAAAACCCAAGTATCATAAATATTTTGCATGCAACATATCACCACATCATAAACTGTGCATCATCATTATGCTTCCTAATACTTGAAATATTTATGATAAAAATTCCATAAATTATCTGACACGCAAAAAAACAAGAAGTTGCAATAAAAAAACCTAATGCTTCTTTACGTTTTTTAGCTGACCTGCTTGGAAACTGTTGGCTGAAGAGCAGATATCATCACCTTGGTCATCTCTTTTACCAACTCAGCCAAATCTTCTTCTTCAGGTTGGCCATGCTGACCAAGACTGTGATTCAATCTTTTCCTCAAAGGTCCAATCCATGGCAAGGATTGTCTGTGATAGATAAGCCTTTACATTTTTCTCATATTTTAAGCATGACAATTGGTATCAAAACAAAATTCGAATTGTTTGACTTGAGCTTATTTTTTAAAATGGCATGCAAAACACTACTGCCCAGATGTCTAGAATTGCAAAGCAGCCTCATTCTTGCATTGACAATTATCAAGCAAGCTTTAACAAAGATGAAAAGCTCTTCATATTATCTATGTGCTAGAAACATGCCTGCTGCTAAATCAAAATAATGTTCTGAGTGGGAATTTTTGGAAAATTTAACATGACAAATGTCCCCAATATAATTCAAGCAAAATTGACAGAAAAATTAGATTAAGGTGTTTTTTTGTAGGTACAAAGACACCAAACTTAAATTATGACAAAATATGAAATGAATGGTTGGATTGTCATACATGGATTTTGAGAGTTGTATGCATCATTTTTAGAAATCTAATGTGATTTGCTATACTACTCAATTCAGAATGCATATTTTTGCTTTTGAAAACATTAACCATATAATGTAGATTCAGACCAATCATAACGTTGCAATAGTAAAGGTATGTAGCCTACTTTAATTACCAAGATACGTCATAATAGCTATGAATACAATTTGCCCAAAAACACTAACGCTAATCAAAACCTAACAAGGAAAGAAAGTTTTATTGTACTTGACTTGTGCCTATGTTTGAATGTAGTAAGTAGTCTCCAGATTTAACCTTACTCTGTGTTGAGGATCAGCTATTTTTTAATGAATGCTGCAATGGTAGCAAATTACTGTATCCACCACACATGAAGCTTACCTTTGCACCTATCCACAACAAAACAGGTAAGTTGCATGCACTATGTCCTACGCCTTCAATATGACTTGAGAAGGTATTGAACCTAGTCTACTAGCTTGAGATGCACATGCCTTGCTTACCCAGTCAACTTTCTGATTGATTAGACAGTTCAGTAATTATTTGAAACAAAACTTTTACCTGGACTCACTGAGCTCATCCATTAAAATGAACGTCTAGACCAGGGGTGGGCAATTAGTGGCCCACAGGCTACATGTGGCCTGCCACATTGTTTTTAATGGACTGTGGAATCATTCAGGAAAAATCTTTAAATCTGAAATTTCGTCCAACTTATCACAATGACTGTTAGTGTTAAGGCCAACTTGAACCAAGAATTGCTTTTATTTCCATTAGAAGGTACATTGCTCTGCTAAAAACAGCCTTCTCAAAGTGGTCACCTAGCCACATTAATTGCCCACCCCTGGTCTACATTTTCTAAAGGAACTTCTGTTGCAGCAAGTAGCCTAACGGACAAACTTAAAAATCAGATTGTCTATAGCCATGCAAGAAAATTAATGAACGATCTTCATCGATGCAACCAAATAATAACAAAAATGAGTAAGACATTGGTTTGTTTTTATGGCTTGTTACTTCATCACATCTTTTAGCTGTGAAACTAATTTTTCACAGTTTTGTAAAGTGTTGGTAATTCAGCAACATACACTCTAGCTTATCAACCATGTTCACACCATAATCAATGTGAAAAACTTTAAATAATGAAAGATAATACTTTTGATCAAGCAATATTTTATGTATAAAACAAGTTGTTGGAAAATATCCACGTGGCTCTTAAAGTAGCAACCAGGGTTTTTAAAAATGAGCTTTGCTATTACTACAATTACCTGAAAGATAAAAGTGAAGAACTCTCAGAAATTTCATCAGAGTTTATAGCAGGTAACTTGGGAGATGATGGTAAAACAGAAATATTGTTTTGAAAAGATGTCATTCTTCTTTAGTAGGTGCTAGTCATTCAACTTGCTCATTGTCAATTCTATGCATACAGTAGCAAGCTTTGCTAACACACAAATGAGTAGCAGCCTTGCATAAAAATATCATGGATTGTCCCACTTCTTCATTAGCGTTATGAAAGAAGTTCTAAACAACAAATGGTGGGATGTAAATGAAATCAAATCAATGATAAAATGCAAAGAGTAGCAATGTGTTAGTACAAATTGCAATATAAAGCAACTTAGATTTCAGAGTCAACAACAATGTTTGTAGTAGCAGCAATTATCAAAATATGAAATTACAAGAAACATTATATTTCTCCGAAGCACAAAATCCAAAATAAGTGAAAAATTAGCTTAGCCTTATAAATTTACTAACCACAACTCCACCATTTCAAAGTAAAGGAAGTCAAAACCAAGTCATAATCATGTAACATACGGCTAAGCTTCGTCCGGTTACTATCACTCAGTTGTTAATAACAAGCTATAATTAAACAACAATGAGCTCTTAAGAATAATTTTTTTCAAGTATAACACCATGACAAGCCTTGAGAAAGTGCTACAAAATTTAACTGTCCCATAATATTTACAATAATTCATTTCATAAATAGATCAGACATTTAAAAACCATGACACACTGACCACTTTATCTCTAAAATCATACAACATGATACCACAGAAAATGTTGTAATGAACTATTTGTTTAGTTTTAACACTTTTAAGCGGGCAGTTTGCAAACTTTTATTGTTTTGCAAAAAAACGTTTTTCCATTGGTAGTGCATTTTGTTAATGGATATAGTTTGACACAAATGGAGTAGCAATGAGCAGTGAAGTCACAACAATAAAAGAATTAAGATGTTATAGCAAAAAATGTTGTTTTAATATTACAAAAGATTTACATTTTTGAGTTTGATAATTTTGTAAAAGTTGAGTTTCACACTGGTTGGTACCTTTGTGAAACAGTTGGAACGATTATCATACTAAAAATTAAAACATTTAACGTATTACATATTCAGAAAAACATATCATTAAATGATATTCAGAAATTATTTTAACATGGTATTTTTAGTTTTTGCACAATGCTGTTTTTTGATTTTGTTAAGTCATCATGAATCTGTGCACAATATCTCAGATATCCTTGGCTTATATTGCACCTTTTTCTCTAGCACAGTCTTAGACTATCTTAAAAAAATACAGTTTTATCAAAATTTTATAATTAAAAAAAATAATTATTATCAAAATCTTATAACTTTAAAGAAATAAAGAAAGATATAATTACATAAAGTTTTATCAAAAACTTATAATTTAAAGAAATAATTACAGTGTATCTCTGTCTATATAATACATTTTTGACATAAACATGTTTTCTACTAAAAAATCTTCCAACAGTGATAAAAACATATATTGACATAGAGTGTTCAAAACTTTTAAGCTTATATTATGGACAAACTGCATAGTATTCACTTGTTTTTCTCATCATATAAGCTACTGCAATAATTTAGAAAAAAGGGTATTCTACTAAAACAGTCACTTCATGGTACCTATCTAGGCCAGTGATTCTTAACCAGGGGTCACGCCTCCCCAGGGGGAGTCAATAAATTTCAAGGGGGGCACAAGCCCTTACGTACTCAACAACATGGAAAGTTTTTGAACAGAAAAGTGTTCCATCTAATTTAACTTACCTATTTAAAGTCAAGGGGGCTGGAAACAGGCAGTGGCTACAGAACTGCCTGCGGATCTTTAAATCTGAAACCTTATTCGACCGCTTCCTGTAACATGACAGTAACGCACGATGAAAATGCAGTAGGTTTGGTAGTGTTGCAATCGGAAACCCAAGCAGCAAGTGTGCAAAACTTTGCACTGTGGCAGCAAGCAACAATAGAGATCATGCGTCACAATCTCTCTTATTATTGCTGGTTCAAGCCACGTATATATATTGTCGTTCTTCGCGCACATCCCATTCATGGTGAAACACACATTCAACGCAACACCACCGGAGAGGTTGCAACAGTAGAAACATACTAAATGTAAAAGGTAAGCTTAAAATGTAAACCTAACCTTCACCCCAACTGTAGCCCTAACTTTAACACCAACCTAACGCTAATCTAACACTAACCTAACACTAACCTAAAACTAACCTAACGCTAACCAAACACTAGCTTAATGCTAATGCCTAAACATAACCCCTACACCGAAAGTTTGGAAAGTTTCAAAAATGAAAGGAAAAAGTAGTCTCATGAATTGAAACGTGCAACCACTACTACCAAAGTGAAAGTCACCATGGTGAGAGCCAAACCGAAAACCTTTGGCAGACCAGACCTCAAACACATCCGCTACGACATCGGAGCCATTCAATGACAAACTGAACATTTCATTTGAAACCTTGTCATGCCAGGCAGTTGAATAGTCACTACCCTTGAAAAAAGGACAAACGATGATTATGGCAAGCATGGTAGAAAAAATTGTGAGAACCAGTGATCTAGGCTATCACTGCTAAACTATTTTTTCTTTCTAAGCTGTTTTCTTAGTTTGAAGGTAGTGTTTATTTTACGGGTGATATTCTGGCGGCAATAGATCGGCTGGAGCTATTGTGCTGGCAGTCGAAAATTCGGCCTCATGGCATGATACAATACAAGTAAAAGGTCACTTTGTCAGGAAAACGCTGACATCCTGATCATGGTGTTATGTGTTATGGCTGCTGTGCCAATGGTTTTCGGTTCAACTCTCACCATGCTGACTTTCATTTTGTTTTTCTTTGCTTTTTTACAGGCTCCGCTTAGGTGTTACATTTAGGGGTTAGTGTTGTTAGGTTAGAATTAGGGTTAGGTTAGCATAATGTCAGCTTTGCATTACGTTAGCTTAGTGTTAGGTTAGGGTTAAGTGAGGTTACGATTAGGTTAGGGTTAGGATTAGGGTTAGGGCTATGGTTAGGTTGTAGGTTTATCTTTAAGTTACAATTACTTCCTTTCCACCAAGCCTTTTGCTGCTGCCATCTTGGTGGAAAAATAGACACTGCCTAGTTTAAATTACTCTCACAACTAAATGCTATTCTTTCTCTGTTAAATTAATTTGTATATACTCAGTACAATGTAAAAGGATGTCTGTCAGCGCAGATATTGTTAACAGATATGTGTTGACATAACCGGAGTGGAAAAATACCTCGTTGCACAATCAATAATGGTAAAAATGCAATAGAAAAAAATTTTTTCGTTGAAATTTAATACAATTTTTCCTCAAACACATAAAGATTAAAAGTTACCATGTTTTATGTTTTTTATCTTCACAACTGTTCAAATCTACATTTCGTTCCCACTGGAGCTCGTTATCAAGAATCGAATAATCTCGTTGCAAGAGCCTGAGGGATCATGGATGGTGGCTGAAAGTAAGCGTAGGCTAGCAACAATTAACATTTTTAGTGACATTGTGGTGTCATTACTCACTGCAAAAAATATGTTTTGGCGACTGCGGTTATGCCATTTTATATCTGCAACCAAAATCGCTACTGACAAATATCCGACTTTTACAAGGCACCATATAAATACTCTTTGTTTATAGAAAAAAAAAGAAAATCTTCAGTATATGAAAACTTACCTAAACAAACATAACCTATCCAATCTCTCATCACACAACAACCAAATAAAATAAGCAGAGGCCGCATCAGTTTCAAAATGTTTAGGTTTGCAAGCTACATACCCCAGTTCTGAAGATAAAGCACGTTGCAAATACTGTAATGTTATTAAAATCGGCATGGTGTTACTTAAATCAGCTGATGTTGCGCGGCATGTTGCTATGGTGTTATATCTCTTTACCACGCTTTGTGGTTACGAGATTTCCCGCGCGCTCAACCTACATTTTCACAATGATTGGATGTTGTGACAAATTTAATTTGGAACGCAGCTGACGGTACGAATCGGCTAGTCTATTTTCTCTCTCTAGTCTCTAACTTGGGCAAACTGCTTCTATTCTAACTTATGCATAGGCTTGTAACAAACACAAGAATTCAACAAAGCGTGTGGCTGCCGATCTTTTGTCTCGTGCAGAATTTCTTTCCGTACTAAGTCGCCTTGGTGACGATCTCGTCTGTTCAGTTCAGTTTATTCGGGAAAATCACGAAGTGCAGTAAGTAAATTAACGACAAAAAGCAAAACAAACAAGCAAGAAGGTACATTTCGTAAGCGCACAATAACAGACAGGTTTCTAAGCGTTGTTGGATGGAAATTGTTGCTGCTTCTTGTTTTTTTTCATCACCATTGCTGTTTCTTGTTTCCCATAAATTAAAGAAAAAAATTATTTCCTTCATTGTTTAATTTCTAAGTTGAAGCATGATCAGATCAGTGTCAGGACAACGATATTGGTAAATTTAGGTAACATCTACTGTACTAGGCACAACAGGACATTGGCCATAAATCATAACTGCAAGCATTGCAGTTAAAATGACACAGCACAAATATATTTTTTGTGCTCTTGTGGTCCATACAGACGCGATCATATAGACACAAGTCCAAAATAAACTATACTATATAGACAGTAGACAAAGATGATTTATATTACATAAAGGATTAAAAAGACAGGAAAAGAACAAATAAACTACTGTGATTGAAAAGTCAAGTGCAATTAAAAGCTCCAAGTGAAGTTTGCTGCAAGTTTGAGGAATAACACTAACTGTAAAGTGTTTTTGTTGTATTGATGCACTGCAAGTTCTTCACTGCTGACCAGTCTTAATGAAATAATAAATGATGATTGTCCAAGGATACTTTTCATAACCTTGCAGTTTACTACTAGGCAGGTTGAGGTTTTGTATTGATAAAATGAAGAGGTATTCATTTTTGAAAGCAAGTAAGTGCTAGTTAGAACCAATTACAGCATCTTGTATATCAAAATTAATAAAGGCAGTGGCTACAGATACGCCTGTGAATCTTGAAATTTGAAAACTTATTCATACGTCACCTGTGACGTAACAGTAATGCATGACGAGAATGCAGTAGGCTTGGAAGAAACTAACTAAATGTAAAAGAAACTTTAAACCTTACCCTGACCTTAACCATAACCATAGCCCTAACCTAACACTAACCCCTAAATGTAAGACCTAAGCCTGAAAAAGTAAAGAAAAAAAACAAAAGTTGGCAAGGTGAGAGTCAAACCAAAAACCATTGGCATAGGGACTGTCCATAAATGACGTCACACTATTTTGGGCAAAAATCTACTCCCTCCTCCTCCCTTGTCACATTTCGTCACAACTATTTAACCCCCCTTAAAATATAACGCCACAATTTGCAACCCTCCCCCTTACAGTTGCAATTACAAATTTCCATCTATTTTGTGTCTGCTTAGACAAAATTTTCATCTGTTTTATAGATTTGATTTGTGCACGTTGTGGCAAGACCAACATTCTATTCATAAAACATCAAAAATACTGCACACATTGCCAGGACCGGATTAACCATTGGCCAAACTGGACAAATGCCCGGGGCCTCGCACTTGAATATAAAAAACTCCTTTACTGGTTTTTCATGTTTTTAGGCTGTTAACACGCATCAAAATTGTAGACCTTTTTGATGACTGCAATTAGTAGCCTATGTAGGTTAAGGAAACTGACAACTTTGGCATTTACCTTTTTTTGAGTGACTTAAAAGAACTGAATCAAACAGCACCACGCTTTGTGGATCCCCATTCAGTGATTTCAAATAAGCCCAGATACGAAAGCGAAAAAAACATATTTGCACAATAAAAACCCAGAAAGCTTGTGTTAAGAACAAAAACATATGAGTGTGCTTATTTCAACTGAAACGATAATTTAATACTAATGTAATTATACAGGGTGTCCACAAAGTCTGGGTACATGGCAGTTTTCACTATCTATTTTATTTGTTTAGGTTGCTTTACCTCCCATAGGTTTATTCATTTAAATCAGGGCGGGGAATCTATTTACTATCCCAGGCTGCATAAATTGTGGATTATCGTTAGCGGGACGCATGTAACTTGATTTTATCCCAAAATTCTACCTTTATCTTAATGCGAAGGATAGAGGCTTCTTAAAACATGCTACCTTAAGTACCTATTTCTCATGGTGCTTCATTTTGTTTGCTCTAAATTGGGTAACGAAAATTTTGATGCGGGTTATACCAAATGTTTACGCGGGCTGCAGGTTCCCCAACCCTGCTTTATGTGATGGTGGCTCTGTCCAAAAAAGAACGAATTGAGTTGGGACTGTTAAGTGGACAAGAAGGATGGTCTCAGACTTTGTGTTTTTTTATCACCTACCCAGACTTTAAAAACACCCTGTTGTTCCTCTTCCAAATTTTCTTTTGCAGCGCAAACACTAACCTTTGGACGACCTTTTTTTTGCTCAAGACGTTTTTCATAACGCTGGTAACATACTTCGTTGATGATATCTCCCACTAATTGCAGGGGTACGTTTGTTATTAAACTAGGAAATTTTGTGCAATCTTGAACTGCAGTGAGATCTAAAATCCCACAAAAAATATAATCCCAATGCTTGCTTCCTCTAATTGAAATTTGTTTTTTCATTTGAATTCATAAGGAAACATCGAATTTAAACAATCAGTCCTAACCCTTGTTTCACCAGTTTCTTCAATTGGCATTAGAGCCGGTAACATTATGATCTTATATGAGGAAATGAAACCGATTGAACACGTTCTCCTTCAT
>Ga0210059_1012814_pt1 | contig 12612 bp, 11 predicted proteins | sample Ectturendosymbi2_FD_188042 | JGI IMG/M metagenome (GOLD analysis project Ga0210059, IMG submission 188042) | Ecteinascidia turbinata endosymbiont from Florida, USA - Sample 2 (SPAdes) (version 2) | ecosystem: Host-associated > Tunicates > Ascidians > Unclassified | place: Key West, Florida...
GTGGGTCGCACAATAAAACTTGCATTAAAAGTGGGTCGCGAACGTTTGGTCATATCTCATTGTGGGTCGCACAATAAAACTTGCATTAAAAGTGGGTCGCGAACTGAAAAAGGTTGGGAAGCACTGATTTAGAAAGTTGTACTCCAAAGAAGCTGTGATATGAAACAGGGTATATTATGGAATTGTTGTTTTCTGTTTTCATTGACTCCAGAAAGTGTTGCATGTGATTTTTTAAACAAGTTAACAGGTTACCACTGTTTAAGTCTTAAGCAATTTTGAGTAAGGGCTTGTAACAAACTGTGGAACAGAATTAAGTACAAGCCAGACAAGGTCCTCAGTGGATTGCAGTATGTATTAGTCTCTGTAAACCATATATTTTAGAGTTAATGTAGCCCCAAAGAATGTCGTATAAATTATGTAAATTATACTTTAGTGTATAATTTTGATTGTTGATTAAACCGCAGCAAATAGTGCAGTTTTTGTGTCTGATTATGTGATGACATTTATGCATAACTAGACAAGCATTAATTTCTCGTTTAAAATTGCTTATTTAATGTTTCATTGTTGTAATCAGGGCTCCGATGAGGTATTTAAAGTATTGAATTGTGAAATCGGTTTTCAAGACCTTGAAAAAGTGTTGAATTTGGCCAAAATGTACATAAAGTATTGAAAAAGTATGGAAATTCCAAATTCAACCGGTTGTTTATTCAAATTTTGTTCTTTAGTCGCTAATGACAGTTTTCCAAATGTTTTTTGCAATGTGTTCCGCGAATAAAATTTTGGAAAAATGAAGATAGTGATGGTTTTGAAGTTTTTTCATTTAGTATTGAAAGATATTAAAAAAGCATGGAAAATGGGTTTTAAAAATATGTGGGAACCCTGTGTAATATCAAATTCTACACGCAGATATGGTTATCAAGCGACTGTTGCACAGCCAAAACTCACTCAAGGTAAGTTATTGAGCCTTCACGAGAATATGAAAATTTTGTTGGTGCGTTGAACGGTAGAATTTGCCTAATTCGTCACCTCAAGGGGATTAGAAAAAAGTGACGAATTAGGCGAAGTGACGAATTATGCAAACAGGTGAAAACTCTATCATAGAAGCTCGTATACGTCATCATAGTAACTCGCATACATTGTGCTATTATTTGCAGTAAAATACAAGCTTATGACGTTACGGTTAATACAGCAATTAATTCCTCTACTCTATCTGGACTCCTCCATTTAATCTAACACCTTTTAAATCTTTAACAAACTGCAGACTTCTCACGTTCTTTCAATGGGGAGTCGGGTCACGTTTCGCACCTCGTGTATAACTTCGCTAAACAAATTGCGAGGTGCAACAATTCTCAGATAAAGATCCTTAATTTGTTTGAAATCCCACACGTACTAGCTGCTTAGACATCAAAAACGAAACTGCAAATGACGTATTAGCCGAACAAAACGCTTCTCAGGGATAGAAAGAAGTGACGAATTAAGCGAATTGAAGAATTAGACGATGGCGAATTAGACGAGTTCTACTGTATATATTTGTAAATTTGTTCATACTTGTTTCTTTTAAATGTTACAGTGCGCGATAATTTCATAAAACTAACTCAGGTTCGACGAGAAGGAATGCATTTTTTCCTTCTGTGGCTGCGGGCACTCCAGGAGAACGTTTTGCCAGAAACTCTTCTCCTTTACGCTTGCCTGATTCCTGGATTTCCTCCACCCAGAGGTCTTCATGGCAAGCCCTGCAGCTTGGAACGGCTGGTGAACGTGCCTATTGACGAGGAATGTAGGTTGCTTAGCGCTTGGCGTGCAAAAATTTGCTATTTGCTTGTGCTTTGTTTGGTAACGTATGCCAATTTTCATTTCAGTCCGTTGTTTTATTTTTTCTTTCCGTCACAAAAGCTTACACGTTCACAAACTGTAAGCGGGAATTTCCGTAGAAAGTGGCCCTTCCAAATTTAGCGACGTGTAAGGATACTTGGCTGTTTGCAACAGCGCTCTGCAGTGTCCAACTGTTTGCTGAGAAGGTGGAAAAGCAAAACATTGCTTTGAAACGCGTTGATGCAATTGCTTTGTTGTGCGTGCCGATGCAGGCCTGTCAATGGTAACTACTGCGTGCAAAGACAAAGCACAATTCGGTGGGATGGTGTTTGAAGGGAGAACGCTATGATCTTAGGTTTTGTATGCATGTCAGGGCGAAGCTTGAACCACATTACCAATGTAGTTTAATCAGCTGGTGTCTTTCGCAGATGGTGTTCACCAGGTGGAGATCTCGTGCTTAGTACCTCCATCATCTGGAGAAAAAGTTCCAAATGACCTGACGAAGTATTTCCTTGATGCTCTTTTAGAGTTTATGGTGTTAAAAGTAAGAAGAGTTGTCATGTTGCTCCGACAGTTGAAAATTTATTTGCAATTTTCGGGATTGTTGGCACCTAAAACATGTTTGTTTTTTTGCGCAACTGCCTGATGGAATAGCTGCGATTATGCATTTCAAAATAAAGGTCGAAGATCATGTCAGTTCAAGTGGGTTGCGGGGGCAAGAAAATTCAACCCTAGGCCTTGAAGAGTTCATGTTCTTAGCGCTCCCTCAAGATGTCTTCTGATTACCGAACTGTCTGCAAGTGTGCTTTCACTTGTTATTTTGAGTTTTTCGTTTCCCAGTCACATGCACTCCGTTGGAAAGACGAAGAAAAAATGGCTAAGCAATGCTTCAATTTTCTGTGGAATCTGTTCAAGGAGAAGTACCTGCCGCATGCATTCGCCGATTTCGACCACAGCACAAGCATTTATTCGCCTTGTCTAGGTAATTTCTTGTGGCTACTGGTGCTGGCGATGAATACGCAGAAACAAATAAAAAAACTATTTGGTTAATAGTCTTTCTTAATGAACCTTCAAATGGCAGCCAGCGTATGTGCTCGTATTAGCGAAAATAATAGTGAATATATAAAATATCATTTACACATGTTGCTTTACATTTTCAGTATTTCGCAGATCGATGTACATTGATATATTCGCTCGCTTAGTAAAAAGCACAGGATCTCAGACAATTATTAAATATCCTGTTTTGTCCAATCGCACTCGGCGATGTTGCCTTCAGTCTTGCAATTCAGTGAGAATAGAAACCCTGTCTCAACCCGGCCTGTCGAACATGGCGGCGATACCATCGCACCCGGGCAATTCCTGTTGGACGCTGTCGTTTCACGACATGTTGCCGACGTCTAGATCTGCCTGAACCACGAGAGTCGGTGAACTACGTCTTGCATGTGTCCGACACCGGCTCGCTGGATCCCCGCATCGAGGTGGCGGCCGGATGCAGCATGCTGTCTGCGCGGGTCAGCATTATCAAGTGGATCGTCAACTTCACCGGACGGTTTGAGAAGAACGACATGACCCTGGTCAAGAGGTGTGAAGCTTTTGAAGCTCGCGCTGGATTTGAATTGTGTTTCTGCAATCGAGTGTCGCAATGAAAGATGCATGCTGTTTTCCTTTCCCAGATTTGCTGCACCTGAGTTTCAATAGAGTGGATTAAATTACTGCAGATAATTATCTGTGTTGAATGTTAGGTTTGTTTTCTGCATGGCCAAACTAACATTACTAGATTGTAGTTGTGATTCGTTCCTGTGAAGTAGTAAATCACTGCACATTGTTTTCGTTTTTTTTCTATACTAACACTTCCAGTATTGGCAATTAAATTCTGTTTGCATGCTTGCTGCCCTATTTAGGCCTGATGCAACAGTTGAAGCCCTCCATCGTCAGGTTCTAAAGCAGTTGCTGGAGTTCCACCTCAGGTAGCGGAGTTCTTTCAATGTGAAAATGCCGCTAGTCTTACACCATCACCCTTTGTAATTCCATGCGTGCCAGTGTGTCACAGCTGATGTAATTCCGTGATTTTTCTGCATGTGCTAATTTTAGCTCTGTATTTCGATAATTGCAGTCTTTTCTGGTATCCTTGATACTTGCAGTTTTTTTTGCTTGTAGCCTGCAGCGATTTGCTAGCAAACGATAGGTTTTTGTTGTTCGGTAGTTGCGGCTGGATGATTTTTTGGTTACCAGGGGTTTGACCTTTAATGTGAAACAGAAAATCAAGTTTTGCCATAATAATGAAGATGCAGTATTCTTGTGCACTAATATTTGCATACGCTGTGAGCATGAAAAAACTTAAAACATCTTTGTCTCCTGCTTCGTAGGTTAGCAGCCGACCATTTGTTTGTGTTGTGTCTCACATACTCGGTTGTACAAACAAACATGACTTAAATTGTTGATGTGAGATCCTTTTTATTTGTTGCCGCTTTCAGCCTGTCGATCATTACACAAGCATTTTGCGTATGGACAAATTACCACTTCAGTAAACTTGGATGTTGGGAAACAGCTTCTGTAATATTCACGGTGTTTAAACCTGGCCGTGTTCAATATTTTGCTTTACCTCGTTTCCGACTGCAGCAATAACGAAAAGCTGTTGGACGGACAAGAGGGCAGGCTGTCAGTTTCCAGCGTGCATTCCAGTTCGACCTTGACTCCGCGCACAGCTGTTCAGCCCATTCAACCGCACGACCCCGACGCATCTAACTCGAACACGAGCACGCTTACGGAGAAGGTGAGCAGCTCCCCTTCCGCGCTCTTTGCGTGTTTGAAGAAAACGAGTATAACGAGTCGTTCTGCTCAGGAACCAAGCTTGTCGAGTCTGTCCAGTCTCGACGACAAGTTGCGGTCGGGTGCGTCCGCTGAAGATGCGCTTGTTCGAAACGTTCTTTATTCGTCGAGAGAAAACGTCAACCTTGTTCACGAATTGTTCAGACAGGTAACGACCTTCAGGCAGGCTCGCTTTAAGCTGCTGCGAAGCCGTTTCAAAAACTGTCGTGCGGCATAGTACGTTTTAAATCTGCCAAGCCGCTGCGTTCCAGAGCAGGCCAATCTTTTCGTTGGTTGGGTCGGTTCTTGAGCTTTTGTTTCTTTTCTAGTTCACACCTTAGAAAGTGGGCCACGAAAGTGATGTAGGGTAACCAAAAGTCAGTAAAGTCAAAATTTTTCTGCCGTTTTGAAAGTTCATGAAACGTCCACAAACCAAATTTCTCGCTCATACCATGAGGGAATCCCAAGTTGTTAGGTCAAAAAAAAGTCAATTTATCATTAGGTCGAAATTTTCTTGCAGCAGAGTTTTTTCTCTTCATCGATACTTTATTGAAACTGCAACAACTGATATTGATATGCTTTTGCAAGTTTAGTTGCAATTCTGTAATAATATTGGGTTTGTTGCGACTTCTGGCGTAATAATGCTCTTTTGCCCACTACTGGACGATTGAATAGTATGTAGGATAGGCATGATAAGACAAGAAACGTGGACTTACAATACTTGGTTTGGTAAATGCTCAATCCTCATGCATACAACGTTTCAACTTTATGATGTTCTCGGGCTTGACTCTACTGTACTTATTTATGTACTTATCAGCATATCATTCCCAAAGTTAAACAACCAAATAATTTAAAATTTTGAAGCATAGAGTGTATGAATATGCTTCTGGGTTAACCTCGACACCTAAGGCTGAATTATTTTGCAGTTGCAAATGCAGAAAATTGATAGGTCAAAGTAAAGACGAAATTTGTAGATTATAAAGTCAAAATGTTAAGTGTTTATCTCAAAAAATTGGTTGCCCTAGTGATCACATTTGCTTTGGTAGTTTTCAAGAGAAATTATTTGAAAGTGTCTTGAACACAATTCCGTTCGTGTTGGTACACATCTCATACGTTTATTTTTAATAATTTCTTTATCAACACACGGCTCAGGGTGCTTACATTTAAATCCAGAATATTCAGCTGAATACTTGTCTGTTTCGATTGGCATACTAGGCTTGTTTGAGGTAAGCTGATAAAGTGTAAATATTAGGTACTTTGGGTATGAACCTTGGCAAGATAAAGCATTGTGGTGTTCTGTGTGGCTGATGATTATTTTCCCATGTTAAGTAGGAAAATTGCAATCTTTTACGTTTTTTGAGCCTGGTGCGTTGCAAACCTCGCCGCTCTTGCGATTATTACGTGTACATTTTTCTTGTACGTTCATGTTGCCATTTTTCTTATACATTCAGGCATTCATTTTGCCCCTGACGGAGGTACCGACCATGAGAAGAGTTGTAAAAGTTTATCAAGAATGGATTCAGGTGATGTTCGCATGCAGTTACCATTTGCTGAACCATCTTTTGCGGTTTCACGGTTTTTAACATTTGGCCGTAAGTTGTGTTTTCTCATTGTATACTGTGAATTCATGTTCGAGGATTGAAACTTCACGTTTACTGTATTAATCTTGGTAATAGTTACTGCTACTGTCATGAAGAGTTTCGGCTACGAATCCCCACTTTTTACGACACCGACATTGTGTTGAGTGTGTAATTCTTGACATCAAGTTTTCTTGCGATTAAGATGAAGCAGAAGCAATCAATACGCAAGTACCGTTGAGGTATGCTTTCGTTTTTTTACAGGATGGTGATGTTCCGGTTTTTATGGAAGATCCATCAGATGACGAAGACATGTTGGAAGATGTAAATTGCCGCGTTTCGATTTTCTTTTCACAGTTCGATGCTTGTTTCCAGATTTGCTAAAAAGTCATTTCACCCTCTTTTCAATCAAACCATCTTAGCTGCATTGTTTCACTTTAGTTTTTCTCATCGTTGCCATCCCAACACGGTCCATTTGTTTTTTGTGTTTGGTTCGTCACCGTTTGAGCACTCACTGTCACGGAAAGCGTGTTTTTCTTGTAAATTTTGTATTTTGTGCAAGAACGGTTTTGTGCATGCCATGGTTTGTTTTACGTTGAAGGAGGTTGAACAACCCCCGAAGGGGCAGAGGCAGCAGTTGTCTTCGAGCAGTTCTCTACGCAACGTATCTTACATGAAAGGACAACTGAATTCGGTTCTGGACGCCGCCCTCTCCACTCGCGTAATTCGATTATTTTCGTTGTTGCGATAGCACTCCGTACCTTGGCTTCTCTCGTAGCGCGATTCGCTTTATCTTGTCGCCGCGCTTTATACGAAAAACATGTCGCCGCGCTCCGCGATTCCGTCGCAGCGGTTCGCTTCTTGTCGCCGCCATTCCTCGTAGTCGTTCGTTTGCTACTTCCTTCGCTCGCTCTATGTTTCCATTCGATGCCCGGCATCCATTGATCCACCGCACGTGATTCGTCACTTGATTTTCATACGCGAGGAAGCCGCATTCTTTTGCTGGACAAATAAGCCAACGTTTGGACTCGTTGTTTGCCTTTTTTCTCTCTTCGCTGTATACCTGAAGCTTTCCGTTTCAGGTCCGCGCCGGTCCACAAAGCACCTTGCAACTGTTCGTCACCAACTCAGCTCATGTTTTTCTCGTCGAACCGCCTAGAAATGCCACGAGGCTCGTAGAAACCCAGGTTGGTATTGTTCGGTCACGCCGCAGCGACCAACACCGAACCGACGTTTTGTGCGCAACAACTGTTGTCATGCTGCTGTTTTTATTTCGAACCGGTCAACTGTCTACTGGTCGAAACTCTTGCTTGTTTGGTAGACATAATAATTATAATTTTTTTGCAACGTACTCGAAACTTATTTGCAACGTGCAGAATAATTATATATTTGCAACGTGCTCGAGATTGGGCAAACCTTGGTATTGCTCTCTGTTACGGCCAGTACACTTCACCATCCCAATCCCGTCATCACTTACAGTCATTTTCACGCACAGAACGATCGCAAACCGCTTCACTGGCGCGCATTGTTTTTCTGCCTGTAGTCCACGCCACAGTGTGTTGAAGTACTTCGACTGGCCGCTGGTTTGCAACACTCCCCGGGCGTGTCGCTACGGATCGACGCTAATCCGCTCCGTGTCGGAATTCCTTCCTAGGTGGACGTGTGCAAGCGGGTGCTGAACCTCTACCGATACATGGTGATGAACGTGTCGTTGTCCATGGAAACGTGGCGTCAATTGCTTCGCGTGTTGCTTCACGTCACCCGGAGCATGCTGCAGGACCCGTATGACGTCGAAGCGGACGTTGACAAGCACCGGACCGTGTCGGGAAAGCTGGCTGGTCCCGTATTTCAGGTTTGTTGAGCATGACATCATTTGCTGTGGTCTTAAATCTACAATCTTTTTGTTGTGTACCTAACGAGTATGTGCTGCACACACACAGCTTTCCAGTTGCTAAAGTCAGACCACGTGCAGTACGTCGGAGTAGCTCTTGGTCGTTTCATGGGAAAGCCATCATTTTGTCCTGTTGATTTTTTGAAGTAAAATTTTAATTTTTGTTATAAAAGGCGCGAGTGGATTGTGCAAGTGTTTTGTTTTTGGCGGTCGCTGATTGGATTCACCGACTGCAAATTCAGTTTAACATTTGTCTGACTGTTTTGGTCGTCGTCTTCGTTTCCGTGTTTTCGAGCGTTCTTCGCAATAATTTTGTGAAGCGCGATTAAAAACCGAGAAGCAATGTTTACCTCCATTCCGTGAAAACTTGGCCATGCCACACACTTCTTTTCAATGTAATTGTGCTCATCTTTGCGACCAGATGTCTGTGTTTTGTTGCCCGGTCACTTGCGTTTCAGTCACATTGTCCATCGCCACTGATAAAAAAATTAATTAGAGTATTTCCCAAGAGTTTTTTTTGCAACTTTGTACATGCCGCTTGTTTTTACGAAACTCTGGCCACTAACATAGATAGACGGTGTTTTGATGACCATGTTGGTTTTCAGACATTAATTGTTTCTTGGATCAAAGCAAATCTGTTTGTGTACGTATCTCGAGAACTCTGGGACGAGCTTGTCGAGGTATTGTCGTCACTGACTCACTGGAGGGAGCTGGTGATCGAGTGGGCGGTGAGTGGATCGCGTTTCACAGTGAACAGTGAGGACGCGTGGTGTGGCAAGTGTCCTCTGTCCCAGTGGCGGGATGAACGGTAGCGAATTCCACTGTGTGTTTGTCGAATGATCGAGAATTAGCGGTTGAGTTTGGGATCTAACGAGGCGAAAGAGGCGTTTTTCACTTCAAGAAGAATGGTTTGAATCCTGGTGGCGTGTTTGAATGATGCTACAAGTAAGGAATAAGATAGAGCGACGTACATGCGCAGTGGATGCAAGTAAGTCAAAGTGGAAATATGGGCGTAATGATAGGAAATAAGAAAAATTCTGAAGTTTTTCCTTACAATGTTCGTAAACTTTTAATGGCAAGTCTTGTTTACCATGTAACCTCGCCTATGCAAGCATCATTCCTTGCTGCAGTGCAAGTGACATCATCTTTTTCATTCAGAACATGCGCTCGCTCAGTTCTTCGATGACCTTTGCGGTTGCAGAACGAGATTTGCTCTCAGTCGCACTTTCGACTCGTGCGCGCTGTTCGGTCTGCGATGAAACTCGCGTGTTCTTGCCGAAAAGCCACGCCTGTGTTGCTTTGTTATCCTGGCAATATTATCTCTTGTTTTGTTTGCGTCGCATGCCGTTGGTCTCTTTCGGTCGCAGAAAAACATGGAAACGATGACGAGGGTGCTTGCGCGGCATGTCTACAAACTCGAGCTGCAGGACTTGCCGCTTGATCGTTTGACCGAGCAGAAGCACAAGAAACAACGCAAACACGGATCCAGGTGAGGAGCGCTTTGTTTTTCTTCCAGCCGGTGTACTTGTTTCCACAACGCGAACGGTCGCTTTGGATCAATTCGTCTCATTCTTTTCCTTCTCGCCAGTCATAAATCGGGAAGGCACAACGGCCATCACCCAATGCTGTCGGAAAGATCGTTCAGTCGCGGTTGGAGCCGCGACACCGACGCCACCACCACCAGCTCGGACCAGGTCGAGTCGCGGAAGCGCAGCCAATCGGCGCTGGTGTCGCGCGCGAGATCGAACGAGGTCGAAACAAAAGCCGCCGCGAGAACGACTGGCGATGTTGAAGAACGCAAACCCCGGAGTGCAACTTGTAAGATATTTGTGAAGCACTAAAGCGTTGAGGTAATCTCACGCACTAATGAAGCGATGTTTATTGGGTGGGGATTCGATTGCTGGCTTAATAGTCAGTTTCTGGAAGTGTCTAACTTATTCCCCAACAAAGGGACTGGTCTTTTTCCTTAGATTTGGTATGGTGATCCAAATTTTCGATTTCAATCTTTTCTGTTTGACAACACTCATCTCATTTAAAATTGCCATTTTGGAAGTATTTTGTGATTCAGCTTTTTACAAATCGAGGTTGAAGCTTGCGAGAATTTTTATCACAAAGGTAATTATGCGCAACCGTTCCCAAGCAGCCTGTTGCAAGCACAATGCGGTCATCCACCAATAGTTGACCACCAGGCTGCTGCTTTGATCAAGCCCTACAAGAAATGGATCACTAACAAATCTTTTTGGATTCAAAGAATGTTGAATGTGAAGCCGTGTTGAAAAGGTGTTCAGGGCATTGAACCTCAGATCTGACATTTTGTTTTACCGGCTTTTCGGCTGGGAAGTCATTCAGGCTTTGAGTTTCACCAAAAGTTACAGCAACAGATGCAGGAAAGCTCCTGCTGTGGTCGAATAGTAGCAAACATGAAGGCTCATGCATAGTTTCCAAGTATTCACTCCCCAAGCAAAATTAACGGCGTCAATCAGAAGAGCACCGCCATGCTGTCATCCCTGTATTTTTCTTATTTCTCGTCTTGGTCATTAAAAATGGTATTGCCCAAAATTGCTTGTGTATCTCTCTGATTCCTTGAGAAATACTTCTTGTTGTGTAAACAGCAGTCGGCACGCGCGTTGGAGTGTTTACCGCAGGTCAAGGATTAGCGCCTAGAAAAATTGTGTATTCGTCAAAAAATTCCCGCCTGCACCCGGAAATCTCAAGTTCTTCTGTAAAAATGATTTGGAGGTTTTCTGACAGTTGATGATTGGCAAAACGCTTCGGAATAGCAGCTGAACACATTGCGTGTTTGTTACTGGAATGATAAACATGCGTGGTTTGCAAAGGTAACAGTCTGTTTTTGTCATAACCAGATTTGAAACGCGTAGCACTGGAACCAATGAGCGGTCCCGAAAATCGAGACCGTCTGCGCTGCACTTATAGATTGCCGTGAGATTTTTCTGCCACTCAAGATGAGACTAGATACCTATTATTGTATTTTTTAGCAAAGTCAATGTGAGCTCAAAGTGCATGCGAGTTGCAAAGTGAACGCGAGTAATGCTGGCGAAGCTTTCAACATCAAATCCCTGCGTGCGGACGCCAGCATGAGAACCATCTGTTCTAGATTAGTGCAATGATGCGATACGACGTTGTAGCAACTTTTTAGTGACTTGGGTACAAAGCTAAAGCAGCCATACTGGATATGTTGTGCATAAAGTTTTGATCAGAACATGTGTATCTTCTGCTGTCCACTGTGTTAGTCTCTTCAGTCTGTCTGGCGAATGAAGCGGCTGAGCAATGTTTCACGTGCTACCTTGCTGCTCGGTAGGTCTTATGCAACAGTTGTTCTGACCATAAGTCCGAGGGCACCGTTTTTAAGCTTCCCGATAACTACAGGATACGCCAGCTTGGCTTGCAGTTGCACGTTGTAAAAGAAGTCAATTTTCGGTGCCGATGCTTCCGTATTAAAAGTTGGGTCGATCATGATTTGGTTTCGATCGTTCTCTTTCATTGTTTTTGTCAAGTACGGCCAGATACGGAAGTTTCGCTTTCGTGCATTATTGTTATCGTAGCTTTGATCAATGCCGCATTCCTATGCTGAGGGTGGCACGCGCGTCTACGCAAACTTCATTTGAATCTTTTAAACCAGCGCTCCGGGTTTCCAGGTTTTCTGTTGCATCACATGTGGTCCATTGTTTTCCTCCGTCTATGAACAGCGTGTGGTTATACGTCGTAGTGAATAAGTAACATTTTGAAGGAACGAAGCAAAAACTGGAACATTTTTCAGCGAAATCCGCGTGTTGCCAAATTACTCAGCAAGTGCTACATCCGTGATAATTGTCCCGATTTAAACGTGGTCAGATCCTTCAGATTTTTACCAATATCAGCTTTAGTTTGCAATTTTCCATTGCTCCAATACAAAGCACTTTGGTGCTTATAATAAGAATAAGACTCCATTGAGAATCCTTTTTTGTTGATGGGTTTACTGTTATCGAAAGATCTAAGAAGGCGAATTGGAATGTTGGACGGACGTGTTACTTGCCAGCAGGTTAGAAGTATTACTTGCCAGCCAGTTGGAAGTGTTGATTCACACCAGTGTTTATCGCCTCTGGTCTCCTTTTGCAGGAAATCCTGGTCTTGCTTTTCACTCGCAGACGTTGCAGACAATTAAATAGAAGCGCCCCCTAGTGTTAACTCAAGCGATGCGCGGGTGTGCTGCACTGCGGCAGTGGATCCACTAGTTATACATGCGTAGCGAATGGGACACTAAAGTTTGCTTGGACGGTTGGTCAGGTTCTATGTTTGAAATGGTTGTACTGTTTGTCGCGTTGTTTTCTGAAGCTGACACTAATTTCCGTAACACGATGACGTGAGTAAACGGCAATGTAAGATATTGTAACGCAAGACAGTTGTCACAGACTGTTGCAACTGAAACAGGAACTCAGGTTTTATTGAATTGGCGTGGGCGGTGCAAATTGTCTTTCTAATAGCTGTCCCACCATCTGCCAGCAGCCGTCTCTCAAATAGCCTGTT
>Ga0210059_1012815_pt1 | contig 12611 bp, 6 predicted proteins | sample Ectturendosymbi2_FD_188042 | JGI IMG/M metagenome (GOLD analysis project Ga0210059, IMG submission 188042) | Ecteinascidia turbinata endosymbiont from Florida, USA - Sample 2 (SPAdes) (version 2) | ecosystem: Host-associated > Tunicates > Ascidians > Unclassified | place: Key West, Florida...
ATGAAAAAGCAAATTCTTGAAATATGGCTATTACTTAAACTACTCCAAATTTTTTAATTTTAAACTTTAATAAACAAACTTCACTTTGCAAAAAACTGTATGATTTTATCTACTTTAGTTACTTCGCAATTACATTTTGAAATGTGTGCAGGACTTTATGGACACCCTGTATATTCTTAGGATTTTATAGGGATTTTCTTAAAATAATAAAGTTTCTCACAACAAAACTCACATTATGTTTTTTAATTGCAAAATACGAAAAATACAAAGCACAGTAGAAAATACCAAGCCAAACTGTAGCAGTACGAAGACAGAATGCAAACCTTGTTTCTATTCTGCATGCTTTTCACTGTGCAGAATTTTCTTAAAATATCAAGTCACACGCATTATCGTAATACCTTAGAGGTATTTTATTTTCATAACATGAGCTCCAAACAAGCACAAAGTGACAACGAAACAAAGTTTTAGTCTCAAAATACAAACCATCATCTTAATAGCCATGACACGTGCCACTGCTTGGTAGAAGAAAAGAAAAACTTTGGGTCTAAGCATGTGACAAACTTGTTTGTCGTCATCTCAGCAAAACTTGCCTGAACAGTTTGAATCTACACAGAAAACCTTACATGTCATTTGTTACTAAACGTTTGTTTTGCGTTATAGTCCTGCAGAGTTGCAGACTCCTTTTTGTTAAAAAATAGCATAATCGGAGCGTTTTTCTCACAAATTTTAAGTCACCTCCGACAATTTTTGTTGTGGCGATGAAGTGCGGCTTGATGACTGGCCTTCCACAACGTATTGCCTGTGCTGACCTCGACGCACGAAAGTCACATTCTCCGGCTGGAATTTATATTTGTTTATTTTACTACAAGTTTGAAAGTTATAAAGATCAGTAAAAATGCACCAGACGTCGATGATGAAGAAAAAAAGCTCAAAAATGTTTGCCTAGACACCTCTCGCGGAAGCTCAGCAAGCTAATATGCTAGGAAGCGTTTTCCGTAAACCAACTGAAAAAAATTCATAGTGAGTCTGAAGACATTTTTGCTGTTTTTCTTGGCAAATAGTCGGTTCTCTGCTGACATTTAATATCTTATTTACAAGATTTATGGTCAGCGTACGGTCGCAATGTACTGTAAGTAGTTTTACCCGTAAACATTCTATTTTAATGCGATTTACAACTGCAAACATTTCTTGTAATAAGTCTTTTGTGAGCATCAATTACTTCAAGAAAATCTCAAGAATTCAACAGCTTCGAGTATTTCTTCTAAACGGCATAGAGCAGAAACCTTTATCTGTTTTTATTTATTTTGGATTACTAAACAATATGTACAGAACACAACATACCTTTGTTACAAGGATACGTTTTGTTCACCCTGTCCACTCTGGTTGCTGTCAACAGGCAAGTTTTTCTACAAAAATAAACTCTTCACTGCTCAAAGCAACTTACGATACCTTTAAAAAAACGCTTCGAACCGTTTACAAACCCATTCAATCACTTGTTGAACGCGTCTTTACTGTAAACCTAATGCTCTCATTACAATTATTGTCGTTTTGGTACTGTATATTTGTATAAACGATAAACTGTAGTATTTGCAAACTTGTTATTTTGTCAACTCCTTTCAAACGCTTTAGGCGTAAATGTCGGCCACTTATTTGCTTCAACAAGTTTTAACTTCCAAATGCCATTTTAGGTGATTTCTATTTCTTGTACACCAGATCGCTGTGTCACACGCAGGCCCGTAACCACGGGAGTCATTCGAGACAAGTTCCCTCTAAATTTTTTTATCCCCAAATTTTGTTGTTTGTTTTAACCATATAATAAAGACAAAGACCTTGCCCCCCCGAAAATATATTTTCCCCAAAACCTTAAAACCTGGCTACGGGTCTCGTCACACGGCAGCACGCGCGAAAATTTTTTTGGGCAGTTTGGAAAGTAATTAATAGTGATATACGCTCTGCAGTGTTTGTCAATGGGCGAGTGTTCGTTCTTACTTGAAGTGTTGCCAAAGAAGCAATTAAAAATCAGATTTGCGTTCGCATACCGATTGCTTTGTTGAAAGTTTGTGGACCATCGCAGTGCACAGCCCACCCACATCACTCCAACGCAGACCATCCCAGACGCATCAGAAAAGGACTTGACGTCACGAAATCAGACGCATGCGCCCAAAACACGCACAGGACGTATGCCGTGTGCATCCAGCTTTCGCTTGATACGCCATACGGTCTCGTATGACTAACCATTTTTGTGTTACTGTGTTACACGAGTACCCTTGTGATATGGAACATGAGTCTGACGCAAAATACATCTTACTTTAGTAAGTTCAACTACAACATAATAGAACACAGAACGGTAATAACGCGAGGCTGCACACTATCCAAGTAGCAATAGACCTCGCTCGACGGAGATCACTCGAATAGTACTACTTGTCTGACTTAAAATTGATTATGTACGTGCTATTCTTAGCGCACTTCCCGTTCGTGGTGCTTCGCGCTCAGTTGGTTCATGTTACGCCACGCCTCGTTACATGGCCACTTCGCAACAGAGCGCAGCAGATTTGAAATCGGACCGGAAACGCTCGGTCCGAACCCGATGCAGCAAGTTCATATCCGCCCGGAATTCGGCAGGTTAATTGAAAGCCCGAATTAGGCCCGATTGTTAAAAATTTCTGTCGTCCGGGATGGATTTTCAGTTCAACATTTCAAAGCCTTTATCCTGCTAAATCAATCGAATTGAGTGAAAAGAAGCGAAGACATTTTCTTCCAACTCCTAAACTTATCGCCAGGGGCGCCATGCCTCCCTGATCATAGCCACGCTTCTGTTCAGGGGGAGCAACTTCCGTAACACCTGGCAATGCAATTGACCACTCTTCTACATCCAATGTTTTCAGCACTTTAATCAAAATTATATCAGTATGCGCAGCTGTAAACGTCGGTAAGTACAACAAAGCCAACAAACGCATTTGCTAACATACATTATTATATATAGCAGCACAGTATTAGTCCAAAGCCCGCATAAAGCCTGGACTTGTTTTTTATATCTCGACTAGAACCAGAAAAGCTCGGCCCGCCTTCTAGCTCTGCAACAAACCATGGCCAGATTTATGTTAGTCAATCACAGTACGTTTCATTGCGCAATAGTAAACAAGTAAGGCGTGTTTTGTGTAAGATATTCACTTACTGTTCTTCTTGATTCTCACCAAGGGTGGAACGAAGGTTACCTTTGTAAAAATTGAATACGAACTTATCTTAAAGATGTTATAAATAGCCTACTGTTTGCAAATCAGCCTTTAACTCAATTCTAAATTTCATGATTTCTTTGCTTAAGCCAGGGTTTTTCAACGTGGTCCTTAACGACCACAGGGGGCGTTTCGGATGCATGACTCCACTGGGGGACGTTAAGCAGTTCAAAGAGAGAGTTGCACATTACAAAAAGATGTTTATGCATTGGCCTTTGCACTTGCAATTGCTGATTCGCAAACCTCTTAAAGCAGTCAAGCAAAGAATATCCCATTCCTTGCATTGATCATATCAGCTTAGCATGCGCCGATAAGTTTTTGGTCTTCGTTATAATTACCAATCTAACGAAGGCTGTATTCTGATTTCACAGTCATCACCGCCTGGATGTTCGTTGTGCTAGGATTCCATGCTAAGATTTCATGTTAATTGGCCAGTTGCGCTAGTGTGCTTCCCCAACAGGTAGATTTTTCCATAAAAATGATTGTTTCAGCAAAGACGACCGATCCGTCGAGTACTCAAAGCATGGTTTCATTGTCAGCCCATCTGATACCAGGTGACCGATGTGACCCATTGTTATTTGCGAAAGGACCATGTCAAATGGAACCATGAGACAGTCCCATTTGAAAAGTGTTTTGAAAACAACACGCAAATAAAGTAGATAAAGTTATTTGCAAAACTTAAAGCAATTGTTTTGTGAATAAAATTGCACGGCGCTGCAGCTTTCAAGGGTGAAAACGTGAAGAATGAAGGCCAAATAGTTTTGTACAACATTTGCGTTTTGAAACTTTTTATTGCGAAATTTATTAATAATATAAAGACAGATGACATTTCCCGTGGCTGTATTAATCAAAGCAACCTACGTGATCAGGCGGCTGCGGATAATAAAAAAGCATGTTGTAATGTTCTGACAGACTGACACTATTTTCAGTTAATCATACAGTGCTTAACACTGAATGCCGGAACGCAGCATCCAACCTCAAGAAGAGAAACCGTCGTTGGCTTTAGCACTTTCGGTTTTTATTTAGGTGTTAACACCAAAAATGTGGTGTTTTCCCGTGATTTTGTCACATATTTTGTTTGTCTTAGTGACTCATTACATTAAAAAATACGATTAAGCAGGTGGTCGCGTTGCTATTGCCACTGTCGTTGCAACCTTCTAGAGAAGACTTTATTTTAGATTGAAAAGCTCGGTGGAATTGTTTAAAATGAAAAAGGAGGTTATATGAAAATAAAGTATGGAGAACCCTGGCTTAAGTTCATCAGAGAATTTGTCAAAGGTTTGCTCTGTTAACTTAAAAAAGTAAATGATACAAAAATTAATTGCCATACAGAACGACCAAATACGTTGGTTTTATCCAAAAAAGGCAAAACTAATGAAAATGCTTTAATTTACCAATTAGATAGAATTCAACATACTGCACAATGGTATCAGACATCAAACCTTGATACTCTTGAAGTGAAAGCAATTACAAGAAATCTGCAAAAATATTACCTTTAGTATTCTCAATTCCAAGTGAGATCATCATCAGTTCTGTTAATTGGTGAGATGCTCTACAGTCTCGACCGATGGAAATCTTAATATACAAGCACTCAGACTATGATAAATGTCTTCATAAACCTGAACGCTGTATATAACAGCTATTCTACAAAAATTGATAAGATAAAAATAACACGAAGGCTTGCAACTCAGTCAGAGATATTAAACATGCTCAGAAAAACAACCAAGAAAGCTCAGAAAAGGATGCTTTTCATCAAAAAAATACTTAAAACCACTTTCCGTCGAAAAACGTAGTATTTAGTACATTTACAATAATTTTAACAGACTAAATATTCATGTGATCATTTCTGCGTCATGAAAAACGTTCTAACATGTTTTTGAAAAATTTATTGCTTGTCTAATAATAAAAAAAATGTTGCTCAAAATTTCTACTCTCAACTGGATTAATTTTGCCGTGCCTGTTGAAATCCACAAAACGCGTGATTTAGTTACCTTATTACTCTACAAAAGTCGCACATCTTTGTGAAAAAGGAAATTTGTACTGACAGAAATATATCACACTACTCATATCTCAGCGCCTGGTGGTAAATCACAGCTGCGCCAACTAACATAAACGATATGGTAACTGCCAGGGCCGCAACCAGCTGATATTTTTTGGGGGGAATTAGTGAAGTTTGTTGTTGTACTATTTTCCGGGGGCAAAATTATTGTAACTTGTTGTACCTCGCAATTAAACAAGTTTATGAAACTTTCGGGGGGTCAATTGCCCGGTTGCTCCCTCACTGATTGCGGGCTTGGTAACTGCACTGCTCCTCGTACTCTTTTCGCGGACTTTTAAATTTGCTAAATTGTCAAACGAATTCTGTTTTTGTCAGCTTGCGGTAATCGTAGATGTTTTCTTGTTGTTGAACTGAAACCCCCAAAATACCATGTCTTCAGGCAATTAATGTCTATCGCCATCAAAAGAGTATTAATCTGCTGCATCATCATGAAACTGCCGATATTGTCGCAATTATAAAATATGCGTTGCATTTTTGGTGTCATCCTTTCATGTAGCATATCCAGAGCGTGTAGAAAGGTCTTTAAATAACATTGTTTTTCGTGCCCACTGCAATTCACGACTGAACACTGGGCAATGTTAGTTGGTTTGCAAAAAGCTGCTGTGTTCAGTATTTGTGTGCTCTTCAGTACTGACTGCGTGTACCAACCAAAGCTTACCCTGTGATGCGTTAAGTCTTAACATTTTTGCATCCCTTGTGTTGTTTGAAAAAGCCCTGCGATATGGACCATGCGTCCGGACTAAGCCCTTACACAAAAAGAAATTTTAATGAGTTTTTCTTCTAAATCCCACTCTGAATGACTCTGGAATATATGCCATTGTTGAAAACGGAAGGCACATTTTCTGTGTAGTTCCCCGAAACCTAAATTGCGGCACACACAGGTTTCAAGTACCTCTTGTTTTCCTCCCCAACGACCTTTCAGTGCAGTACATTTTCTGCCAAGAGTGAAGCTTATAAAGTCTTTATGACGCAGAAGATCCACTGGCACGAATTTTATGCACGTTTTCCTTTGAAATTCATTCATGATGTTGAGAATCCTGGATAGTATTGTTTGCCTGCTCTCTGAACAAAAATCACACTTTCCATCACACAAAATATAATATGAAACCTGAAATGATGAAAATCTGACGTCATACGAGAACAAAAAGTTTGTTTTAAAAGTAAACGAAAACATTTCGCAAAATGTTTTCCGGGAATTATCTCAACACTCTGCGTAAACATTTTCTATTTTTCTAATAAAAATCAGTAATCGGTGAATTTCGCCTGCAAAGCCTATAACAAAGGGTTTGACGAAAACGAAAGCAGAAGTATACACAAAAGCAGCAACATCCATTTTCTGCAGCAGACACGGGAGACGTTGCACCATAATACATATTCCACATTCAGCCCGACCTAATCGCAAGTTTAATAGTTTATTTCGTTTTAGCTGTTTCACCAGCTGTAAGTTTAGGACCAGCTGTTATGAAGATTGATAAGAATCGTTTGTCTGGCGTGACAAAACAATTCATGCATTGTAAATACACATCAAGTGTGACATTGTAATTGGCAATCGTACTTATGGTACAAGAGAGTTGATAAGGAACTAAGTAGCTTCCATCTTGGTCAAATTCATTCTTCCATAAGAAAGCAGATACCGGCGAATATATAGAAAATCCTGTGAAGTGCAAAACACGCCATTTGAGATAAAAGATTTATCAGAGTTATAAACATAGACATCTATGAAAGCAAGTTTTCACAATGCTACACTGCTAAAATATGCAACGGAACATTTTCTTTTGCATTATGTGTATTTCTACCTTGCTATTTTTACAAACCACTGATTTCAACCTTTGTCGCCTTCATGTGACGTACAGGGTCTTCCAAGAAATTTGTTATCATTATGTCATCTATTAAATCGACCAATTTTGTTCAAATGATCTCAACTTTTAACAGCAATTCAACATTTTATGTTTTGTGTTTCATGCGTTTATCTTTTCAAGCGTAGAAGCGGCATTCGCTTCAATAGAAAATGTGTTTTGTTTGTTAGTGCTCGCAAACAGTCGCACAAAACTCTGCATCATGCATTTGTAAGAGAATTCCATAAAAATGAACCAGCTGCAGTACAGATTTCTAAATAGCACAAAACTTTTATTAGAAAATTGTTTGTGTAGGACCAAAGGATGTGGACAACCACCAGTATCGAAAGAGCTACAGTAGTTGAGAAATTTCGGAAACATTTGTATGAGGTCCCAGAAAGTCCTTAAGAAGAGCAAGTCTGGAATTTTAAACTTGTGAAATGGTTTATGAAATGCACATACTTTGAATTCCTCAATTAAACTTTTACGAATACAGAAATCCCGTCCCCATAAACATTAAGCCTCTTTAATTTCATACGCCTATAGTTTGGTAGTTGATGAGATGTACACCTTTCAAATCAAAAATTTTCGAACACCACATATGCCAATTTAAATTTGTAAAAATATATCAGTACAAGCAAAAATTCATTGCACTTGTAAATACGTTTCTGTTGAATACTGCAACGTTAATCGTGTAAACAATTGCTATATTTTAGCGGATATTTTGCACTAGTAGTAAAAAGCATTGCAAAAGCGGTAATCAACAATTCACGTCAGATCTGTCCAAGCTCCTTTACCTGCCAAGGTAGTTGCAAATATAGCAATAAACCAAACACTTGTGAACATCTCTCTTTTTCCTTCCATCACTCAAGTACCTCAGACGAAGTGAAGCCCACGAGCTAAGCAATTATATTCACATCTATCCCACACTCTTACCGGTGCTGCATTTTACTAATTTATGGTCTACATCAATTAAAAACTGTGTAAAAGCAATGAAGTTGCAGCAGTAATGCTGTTATTGCAACCACTAACAAAATACTACCTAGGTTGGTCCAGCTACTTGGATCATTGGATCATGAATAACGCTTCTCATGAGGAACAAAACAGTTATCATTAGCAAACTAGTACTGCTTGAAGTAACACCAATTACACTTTACAACGCTATCTGCATTCAATCGTCAGTACTAAAACGATACAATACGAGCAGCTACAATAGTTGAACAACATTTTTCCTCCAATGGGAGCAAACATTTTGCATTCCACTATATTGACAAATAGGACTTCGGTCTTCAGTATTATGAAACGCACATACAGCTCGTTCAAACTCTTTAAACATACCTTCTTTTTCCAAAACATTCTAACCTAGAAAGATACTCCATTCACTACTAAAAACTATAAACCATTTTGGATATACTTTCAAGACTTTGTGATTTAAGATTCCCAGGACCTCCTATGCAGCTTCACAGGGGAGAAAGTGTCTCTTCTGCCTTCCTCTGCAAAGTCACTGCTGATACAACGTACAGTACAGGGAGACTCTGACTGTCAAAACTGGGGCCAGTATGATGCACTAGCTACCTGAAAGTTCCGTTCAGACTCTACAAATTTTTTTAAAGAGAGGAGATATTTTCCGATGAAACGGAGCATCTGTTAAAAAAATCTCTTGTAAAATTTCGCACATTGCTTGAAAGGGAAGAGTTAGACCTAGCGGGTAAAAAACCTTGCTTGAGCTTTTGATGTTCTTATACCTTTTACTGCACGCCTGGCACTTTTGACGTTATTGCTACCATATTTAGTAATCAACACCTATGTTAGTATCGTTCTACAGTAGAAGTCTGTTAAATTTTGCATAAATATTTTGCATGCTGTGGAAAGCTATCAGTTTTATTCTGAAAATGACTGTGGCTTCATTTTTTTCGATCAAGTAGGTCCTGTTGCTTTTTACCACCATCTCCATATTTTGATAGTGCGTCCACACAATATGACTTTGTTGAGGGAAGACCATTGCACTTTGTAGTTACGAGGTCTTTCAGCGATATTCATTTCATAAAAGTTCCTAACTTGTTGCGGTACCTCTCAAACCTGTCTGGTCGATCTCATTCGCAAGCACTCCGATTGATTTGCAACACGCAGTGTTTGAAAAAATACCTACTGTGTTTCTTTATTCCTCTAATTCTTGTTTAGGCCCTTTGACCCGATGGTGTTTTTTGGAAAAGTCGGTGCAACTACTGCAGATACAACAATCTTCACATATTTTTGTTAAAAAAAAGTTTGTTGTGAAATGCTACACTCTTGTAAACGCTTGCTTTTGCACGTTTTGGAATAAAATCAACTACGTAGACAGGGTTTTCCTGACTTTATTGAACCACGCTCCCCATTTATGAATATGTTTTTTCTCGGACACCAATCTTATGACACAACAATCATTGTAAACAACTTTTTGACAGCGAATTTTCAAATATAGCGACAAGCAAGATTTACGATTGGAATAACTTACGAAATCATTTCAATTACGAATCACTGCAGTAAGTATTTGTAGCAGTGTACATACCGCACAGTACACATGTTCGATATTTTTATTTTTCGTTATATCTTCACGCACTCCCAGTGGTAAGCGATCCCCAGTTTGGGAAACCTTCATCTAGACATCTTACATTCACTGAAACTGCACCTGCGACTTAAAGGGTTTTGTGTAAAAACATGCACTGAAAATCGTTTTTATCACTTTCCTTGCTTCAAAAAACCTGCCGCTTATATTTCGTCTCGGGCTGATTCTGCACAGGCTCATGCCGCGACAAGAAATAATACAAGAAGCCAAATGCAATTAACCTACACATGAAAAGAATTTTTAGATATATCAGCAGTTTTCGGAAACCAGTTCGGTTATGCTTTTCTCCAGTGCTTTGACGATCATGAATTCGTTTCGCCTCTTTTGACAACATCCGTGCAACACACATCTGCAGCTAGCAGAGCTGTCTCTTTCGCCACCCCCGAATTGAGACTTCCTTTTCAAGCGTTGCTGTGAGAGGAGAAAAGTATCGAAGGTGTTTATAGGGGAGGTCAACCTGTACAAAATCATTCAAAATTTCCTTTCGTCAATTCACTCCATGACTCAATCCTTATGACTGTAAATCATCCAAACCTGCACAGCATGACGTTCTGTGGCGCTGGTCATTCAAAGAAATTCTTGTCGTTCTTCTTTCGCTTACAAAGCTTTACAAACACTCATCAGCAGTTACAAGGTTTCACGCAAATTTTTGTTGTACATTTATGCAACTGAATAAGATGATTTCAAAGCATGCTTCCACAAAACATGTATTACTTTATAGTGAAAAGTAATATTTGAAAAAACGAGGACATTGGAAATCGTACCAGGCTTACATCTTTTTCACACCTCTTCTTTTCTAATAAATTGCAATCTTACTTCAAGAATGACGTCAGATTTGCAAATAACCTATCGAACTGGTTGTTAGAAAGAGTTAACGACGTGTTGCTTAAAATATCTAGTTAATTAAAGCAGCGTTCTAAAATTCGGTTTGAGTACAAAGTTTTTGTGCATGGACGCCTATAGACTAAATTTAGACATTTTTGAAATAATCTCAAACAATCAAGTGAGGCACATATTACAGTGAACTTTCTAGGATGATATTAAAACAAGTTTGACGTTTAAAACTTATATGAAGTTGTCATTTAAAGCAATCGTAATCAAACACCAATGAATTAAAAGAAATCATATTGGCCGTTTTGAAAAGCACCTGTTTTCACAGTCAGCATCGAAATGTGCATCATGATTTCATTTACAATATTGATTGTCGCGTTCCTGTTTCTACTACGACTTTGCAAGATATTGGATTTTCATTCTATAGCCGCTGTTTCACTACACCGGTGAAGGTAAGCACCTCCTGAACGTTACATTGTAATAGGGAGAATTGGAGAAAATTTGCAATGTTATTTTGAATTTTCTTCGAGAGGAATTGGATTGGTCGTGACACCAGCATGTTTTTCAACAATTGCTTTTGTGCTGTAAACAGTTCCGTAGCAGCCGATCTGTGCCACCCCCCAAATACTTGCAAGGCCCCCCCTAATGGTGATTTCTAAAACGAAGATTTCGACGTTATGCCACATTCCGAGGCCGAATGGCCTTCATAACAAAATATCCTAATTTTTCTTCTTATTTCATTGTTTTTTTTAGTTCCACTTGCGGAAATAATTTCGGCAGAACCTTCGCCAGAAAGTCTTCAATTGGGGGCTTCGTGTTTGTACAGGGGGCTAGGCATTCTGAAAATTTACATTTACTGTAATTCACAACATAGCATTTACAAATTGTGCAATTTAGTTAGCTTAACAAAAGGAATTGGGTCTTAATCACTGGCAATTAATAAACGACCATTATTTAGGGATGTTAACTTATTTTCGTGCTTCAACATTAATAACGTCTTTCAGAATTTTGTCCATGTTTAAGCCTCAGCTAATTTTGGATTCAATGGACAAAAACGCCAAACTATTTAGGCGCTATTGTTGGGATGAGGATCTCAAATAAGTTTTAATTAGATTGAGCATAGAAAAACTTATTTTTCCTGCTGTCAAGGTCACGGGAATGGTCATGTAAACCTGAGGGCAATAAACAAACTAGGGAAAGAGGTGTACCCGTTATTGTGTGCGAGAGATTCAAACAGTTTCACGGGTTTTCGAATCTCGGCACAATTTTGTTTAAATGTTTCCATTTCCTCACAAAGTATATGCGCCCATGCTTGTAACATTTTAAGCAATCGTTATTTTTGCGCACCTGTAATAGCCATTCAATTGGCATAATTGAAACTCGTCGTGGTCGGCTCCCGCTCGTGTCCGAGCACAGGATTCGTCTACAATCAGAACTTGGCCATCTGTGGTTGATGACGGTGGCGGAAGTGACTTTGAAGGCCCAACCTGTGATGGAATAGGCGTTGGCAATGGTCACATGGTATATAGGGAGGGTTAACGAGGAACTAAATAATATTGACAACTGGTTGAAACATAATAAACTATCTCTAAATTACAATAAAACTCATTACATGCTGATTACAAAACAAAAACTACCTCTGGACTTTGACACGAACATTAGCATTAATAACCATATTATATCCAAAGTTGATAACCTTAAATACTTGGGAGTAGTATTAGACAACAAGCTAACCTGTAACTCACACATAGCTCAAGTGAAATAACAAATATCCCAAGCCTGTGGAGCTCTTACAAGGCTTAGACATTACCTTCCCATCAATTCTTTAATAACAGTATATTATAGTCTGATCTTCTCTCATCTGCAATATGGAATAAGTAGCTGGGGTTCAGCATCAACATATTTACTTAAAACAATAAAAACAATACAGAATAAAATTATAAGATTAATTACATTTAGTTCATATAGATCAAATGCTGAAAAACTGTATGCACAGCTCAAAATTTTAAATCTAAATGACATTTATAAGTTACAAATAGCAAAATTGA
>Ga0210059_1012817_pt1 | contig 12611 bp, 5 predicted proteins | sample Ectturendosymbi2_FD_188042 | JGI IMG/M metagenome (GOLD analysis project Ga0210059, IMG submission 188042) | Ecteinascidia turbinata endosymbiont from Florida, USA - Sample 2 (SPAdes) (version 2) | ecosystem: Host-associated > Tunicates > Ascidians > Unclassified | place: Key West, Florida...
AGTTTCCCTCGGCAATGGCCAGCAACATGCCCATAGCGGTTACACTTAAAACACCGTAATGGTCTCGGAACATTCTCTTTCACGCGGAAAAACAAGTATCCAATTTTCACCTCACCAGGGAGGTCAGCAGTAGTAAACTGCAGAAAAACATATTTGGAATCCTTCAACTCAGAAGAATCACTACTTTTGAAACGAAAACGTTTCACAAATTTAACGCCTTGACTTGCAAGGCATGCCACGAGATCGTCTGTGGAGATATCTAAAGGTACGTTATAGATAACGCCCCGTGCGCGTAACGGTCGCATCGAACTAGCCGCTATCTTGACCGAGACGGCACCATCTGTCAGCTTCGTGCATTGTAGAAGCGTAGTCATCTGCTGCACACTGCAACATTTCACAATCAGATTGCCATTTCTCAACGAAGAGCAACTCTTGCACGAGCCTATGCACTTTTCAAGGCAGTTATGAATAAACACAGAGCTATAAGCTTTTAACTCCCTGCCAGTCTTGCTTTCTAAAACAACCGGGAGCAAATCTACGGCTTTGTTCTGTTTGCTGCAACTTTCACCGGAGCCAGCAGCTGAAGCAGTTTTCGATTTTCGCTTTCTCAGGGCTCGGAAAGGTTGAGCATCCCTATGATACTCCGACGTGTCTAGGTCATCGTTGTCCATCTGTGGGCGCGAGTCGCACCCGCCTTCTATACTTCGAGCACGTTCGTGGAAAATAATGGAATATCTCCACCCTAATAAGAAAACAACTCACGCCAAAGAACAAGCGGAAAATGGAAAATAGGAAATTAACGCCGAGACGAATTCACACGACAGTAAGCTCTCTACTCGGACAAATGCTTTTCACCAACTCTTTCACCAGCGACAACAACCAATTCTCCACTGAAAGACGAAGCACACGTTGCTTCGGGATGGAGTATCTTGTTCCACACTGAAATTCGGTTTCTTGTCAACTACGTCAACCTTTGAAGTAACTGGTTGCGGATCGATAGTGGTAGCTGGTGAGCGCGAAATTATACATGAAGCAGTGGTCGCCTCTCTTGTGCTAACAGCGTTACCTGGAAGCAGAGATGTTACATCCTTGCCGATCTCCATACCACAACCGGACTCATTTGGACTGTTGTCGACCAAACCGTCACGACACTGCAACTGCTTTTTACGTTTCCACCTGGAACTAGACGACATCGCTTCTTTTAACTTAAGTAGCTCCATTCGAGCTACCACTCGCGCTTCTTCAAGCTCCAGGCACAATTCCGTTTGCTTCAACTGCAGCTCGATCATCTCCTGCTTCCTAGCTAAGGATGATGCAGAAGATCTTTTCGACATTACGCTGCACATATCGCTGGCAGAACCTTCTTTATCCGTGCATAGCTGGACGAATCGTTCATACCTTTGATCACTTATACTTTTCCTACGTAGCAAGTTGGCAAACCTTTCTTCTACTTTTTCTCCTCGGTAATCTTCAGTGCATGGCACTTCGAAACTATACCTTTTATAAAATTCCATAGAATAATGAATGTTCGTTGATTCTTCAACAAATTGTCATTTACTTTTGAAATCAAATTTTCGTTTTATTTTTGATGTAGCTTCCTGACACTCAAATTCAGGCCCACATCAAGAGAACCATAAAATTCGGATAATGCACGTTCCAACATTATCATCACAAGCCCACAAAACGTGGCCCACAAAATGTTGCTCACAAAACGTGATAAAACGAAAATTATGAAGACCAGCCTTATGCTGTGAGGACCTTATGTCCTATGTCATAAATAGCCTTATGCTATGGCAGCCTTGTTCTGTAAGAATCAAAGACCTTATGTCTCTCGAAACAGCCTGATGCTGTGGCAGCCTTGTGCTGCAGAAACGTAAAGACCTTTGTCCTTTTCTAACGGACCAACCTTCGCAGTCCTTGTAATGCTAAGAATAGAGAGTGCCTCGGCTTCTTCTACTGCTCAAGAACAATTTTTTTTGTTGATATGGTGGTTTGTTGTTGGCGCTTTATAACTGCAATGGTCTTGTAGCGCCATGACAGAGTGTATACAATTTCTGGTTTGTTTTTTTATGTTCTGGGTGTGTTTCCCTGCAGCTCTTCCGCACACCGTGCGCCTGGCAAGAAGGCTGCAGCACCAATTTATAATGCCTTGGTAAGACCCGGCCGAGAGTCGAACTCTCGCCCACACAACTCCTTAGCCAAGGAATGCGTAACGAGGCAAAAGGCGAAACGCGGCCCGGCAATTACTCGAGGCTCGATAATAATCAATCAAGGGGAACGTCGCTTAAAAGGACAACACGCAAACAAAATTACGCAGCGATTCTGTGAACGTTGCATAATTGAATGTGCAGCCCTCATTAATATGTCATTCAATGCGTGGCCTTGGTTAACTTGGTGGTATAATTTTTGGCTCAGTAAGCAATTTCGGTTTGACATAGCTGTCCTACGCCCTAACTCCAACCCTAAAGCTAAACTCTATAATGAGTTCTCAGGCTTTTTTATATCTCAGTGAACAGCCAGCGCTTGCGAAATACATGACCTGGAATATGACTACACATGCCCAGATGGCGATTTCGCAAGTCAGAAATTTCAGCGATTTCGCAAAGTCAGAAATTTCGCTTGACATTGGCCTTCGCACAGCGGCTTAAACACTTCAGATTTCGGCCTGCAAGAAGCCGTTGTTAACATCAGTCCCGTCGCCAAAGGGGGGCTTTTAGGGGCTTAGCCCCCCAGACAAAGCTCCAAGCCCCCCACATTGAAACATGAAACACTATAATCAGTTGAGTTTTTGTCAGTTTTTCGATGTCAAGCCGCCCCGGACAAACCCAAAGCCCCCCTGCAGAAACGCAAAGTGACTTTGCATATATTGCAGTTTAGACATTGTAGACATGAGCACACACTTCACATTTTGCAAGGTTTACCCTTTGAATTCGTTTAAGCGATTTTTACAGCGTTTTACACTTTTACAACACTAGATTTAGTGCATGTCAGGGGTATACAGATTTTCGACCAAATTTAAAAGTGTGTACCAATATAAAAAAGGTTGACAACCACTGGCCTATAATATTTAACAATGATGTACATCGGAGTAGTAGAGAGCAGGCAACGGACTTGAGCTGCTGTTCAGCGTTTGTGGGAACAAAGTAAAAACAATGTGAAACCCAACTTCTTACAATTTAGTCAAGCCAGATGAAGCAAAATAGCATATTTTCTTATGTGAAACGAAATAATAACAACAGCGAAGGTGTGGACGGCAATGAGCAATGTAGTTCAAATGTAAAAGAGGCACCTAATCTGAAGCGGACCGAATGCAATTCAATTGCCAAAGTCAGAAAATGGGACGGCACATATTTCAGATACGAGTGTTTTTGCCAAATTCTGAATGTAGCAGATATATTCCAGAAATGCAAGAACAACCGAGTCATTAAATTTTTTGATTTTTAATTTCTGTGATAAATGTTTGTTTGTTGAAGTGTCTAATAACGAAATATTTGATTTTCTTACAAGAATTCGTGTTTTTTAAATTTTTGTTAATGGGGTTCCATGACAAACGCGAAAGTATATCAGGGGTTCCACGATGACAAAAAGGTTGAAGAGCACTGTTCTAGGTATAGGAAATTCAAAACCAGCGGAAAAATAAATTCAGCAATTGAACAAAACACCTTGACTTTCGTATGATCACAAATGACTAGAGCAGTGGTTCTCAAAGTTTTTTTGATATTTCCCCCTTACAACGTGAAACACTGTCAATTCTTCCCCAACAAAAATCACAAAAAAGATAATTGTAGAAATTTCACACTACCTACTGTGAAAAAACAATAGATAGACGATAATGAACAAAACTCGACTCTTTTATAACATTAGTCACTGCAGTTAAAGCAGCTTGTCCTTGCGTGTTCCCATTCAAACCAACCTCGCTGTGCAGTTTTTTATTTGTTGATTAAACAAAGAATAAAAACTTAAGGTTTTTTCATCCACAGCTTTTCCTCCCCAATTCCTCTCTGGAACAAATTTCTTCCCAGGAATTAAAAATTCCTCCCTTAGTGAGCCAAGTGGCACCCGTTTGAGAACCACTGGGCTAGAGTTTCAGTTGTTTTGTTGAATACTGTTTGTTAGAACCTATGAGCTGTTGAACGAGAGTTGTGAGAAGCCTCTCTTGATGGCTCCAATCTAGTCTTGGTAAGTCGGCTATTCCTTAAAATTTTCAGAAAGATTATCTTGCGATTCAAATGTATGCAAAGTCCTGTTATTGAAGCAAGGAATGTCCAGCAGTGTTTATGCCAGCCAATCATATTAGTTTTTAGGCATGCGTACAAGTTGTTTTGCATTAAATAATTTGATGTCTGGAGGGAATAGATAACCTGATGCTGTCAAACACGTGTATTTTTGGTAATGAGCTGCAAAACTTGATGGGTGTTGTTATAGGAGGCCATCCACAATCTTTTTATGCAAGACGTGACCACCTATTCCAAAATTAGCAGGCATACACGGGTATGCAAAAGGCACGAAATAAAATTGTCTTTACTGCGGTTAAACACTGAGTGAATGTGGCTCAGAGACTGTTTGCAGCACGGCAAAGTGTTGTCACTTGTCTTTAAAATGTCATTGCCAATAAGGAATGAAGAACTACAACAAGATATGCAACATACAATGTTAATAGAAATACATCTTTTAAATGAATTTTGGTGCGCCAGTGTGTTTATAACTTTTGAAGTGAAAAGCAAGCTCTGTGCAACCTGTTCGTCCGGTACGGCCATGGCCGTACCGGTTTTCTGACTCGACAATATGCTTTCAATTTTAAGAAACTTGCCCGCAAAACTGCTGATAGAATTCGCAAAGCCCAAACTGACTGCTCTTGACTGCACTGCGCTAATTCACCGCCCAGTGAATTTAATTCATCCATCATGCATCGATGTTGGATAGTGGATACTGGATAGGAGAGCGCAGCGCAGATGCATATTGTGAGCTCACAATTCGGTCTGTGCTGCAATACGCAGGAAAAATGTTACATTTCCACAAAGACAGTTTGGAATAAGCGTTATCGTGAACAGATCGTTCCAAACAACTTGGTTTCATCGCGGCTAATGGCTTCATAATGATGCGGGAAATGATTCTGCAATTACATTCTGTTTTGTATGTTGCAAAGCTGTCAAAGATGGGAAGGTTAGGGCAGGCTTTCGCGAAAGGCAGAACGTTTTCTATTTGATCAACCTGGTCATCGTGTATGAAGGAATTTGCAGGATGCATATCAAGATCAGCTAGAAAGAGAGCTGGAAATTTACAAAAATGACCTCTCGAAACTTGAACTCGAAGTACTACTCCTACTTCTGAAACCACTCTGCAAAGATGTTTACAACGGGTTGGCTACTAATTTCTCTATTAACAACGCAATAAAAATTTTGTCGAAACTGTCAGTCTCTGAGACTGCATTTTCCGGTGTCTGGAACGTTTTTGATCAATTTCTGGTTTTACCTGCCATGAATGCTTCATTTAGAGCAGTTATGTCCAACCCGCGGCCCAGTCGAAGGTTTTGTGTGGCCCGGTTTAGTTTTTCGCTGTAGTAAAAGTATCCTATATACTGACAACCTGTCTTTATTTTGACAATTTTAAATTTGACATTTTAATGCAGGTGGTCCTCAGTGCCGCTTTATCACGTCTGTTACCATTGCAGTTAGGATTCGAATGCTTTCACTACATTAGCTTAAGCTAGATTTAGTTTGCTAAGATCAAAGTAAGCCATTCAGCGTGCGGCCCTCAATAATATGTCATTCAATGTGCGGCCCTGGCCAAGACAGTGACATAATTTTTGGCTCAGTAAGCCATTTGGGTTGGACATAGCTGATTTAGAGAGGTCTTTTTCAGCACAGTTTGATGATTTTGCATGTTCACAAAGAACGAGCTAACAGACTTGATTTGGACAAAATTGCTGAATATTATGTTGCTGGTAGAGAGGACAAACTGAGAAAATTTGGTTCCTTTTTGTTAGTGGCATAAGAATTTTGTAGATCGTAACATTGCTTAAACTTACAGGTAGACACGTTTTTATCTTTATGTCTTTTGACTCAATGGCGAAGAGTTAGAGCAGGGGTCGGTAACCTATGGCTCGCGAGCCAGATGTGGCTCTTTTGATGACGGCATCTGGCTCACTTGATATTTTCGACTGTTACGAATGAAAGTTTTTCTGTAATTTTCCATCAACCAGACTACAAAGCCATCAGCAACACCATGCAGCACCACACGTCGCATTAATAGTAAGAAGCATGTTATTAAACAGAAAATTCAGACATTTGCCATTGTTTAAATATTGATTTTGCTCAAAAAGTTAGTTGCATTAAGTGTTGAAAAATATTATATGGCTCTCACGGAAATACCACTAAAAATATATAGGTTTCATGACTCCCTTGGAGCAACAGCTCAGTAGTGTGCATTGCAGGCAATGGTTATTAATTTGCAGAATTCGTGGTGCAGAATAGTCAAGAGCAATGTTTCTACTATTTTTTGGAAGTGCGAGGAAAGAAATAGCCTGTTTAGGTTGGATTTAGACCCGCAACTGTGGCAGAAAGCGGTTACGGGATCGCTTACTTTGAATGACTAACGAAAAAAGATAATCTTTTCTGGACAGTACAGAATCGCAAAAGAATCGCTTGCTTTGGGGAGCAATAGTTCCGTGGATCCATGATTTCTGCTGACCTTGGCCGTACCAGTAAAAAAGAGCTAGAGCCGGCCTTGAAAAGTGGAACTATTTTGGATTGTTACAACCATTTCCATCAGCACGATAGTCACGGCTTGCATTCCGAAGGTGTTTTACGTACGGTATCTTATTATCACAAAACAGGAGGTGGTTCTCAAACATATTTTCAGCAGAGGGCCCTGCTCCGGTGAAATTAGGTGAACTGAGAGTTTATCAAGACAAGTGGAAAATAGATATGGACTCAAAGTCCCTTAGCCTGACCTTCACCAGTGAAATGGTTGAAAAGGCAAGTGCCCACCCTGTTTTTTTAATTTGATTTTGGGTGACGGCAATTGACGGCAAGCCTAAGCCTGAACTTGCTTTTTGCCGGAGCGGTTAAGGTGAACGCTCTTGCTCAAGGAGCGCTCCGGCGATTGGCTCAGTGACCGTGAGTAGATTTGCATACCGTATTTATTCGATTGTAAGCCGCGGGTTGTAGCGTTTTTTTTCATCATTTCGTGCGGCTTACAATCAAGTGCGGCTTACATTTTTTTCCTTTACCTTATCTAAAGGTCTTGATGACGCTCAGTCTATCCTTTTCTACATTTTGTCGATCAAACCTCTTTTTGCATTCTCTTTCACATCCGTCACAAGAGGGCAAGGGCTTACGCAAGGGGGAAGTTTGGGGTTAACCCCCCCCCCTTGAGCTTGATATTTTACAAAATATTTTTTACCTGCGCATAGGAGATAAATTGTTTTCGCATACAATTTTTGCTTGTTAATTTGTCGATTTGTTGCAAATACCACGGAATGAATTTGCATGCAAATTTCAAGGAACATTGTAAATGGGCTAAAAAATTATAATTAGGTTTTGGTGGGAATCTGGGTTATCGTCTGTATCCAGAAACCATCTCACCACTTTTTGCAGACCTTTCGTCCACTACGCATGTTTAAGATTGTGTTCCGCGATAGTTCGCTTTATCCGGAACAATTGTCTTTATTTTGGCTGATATGGTTGATCAGCGCATGCGCTGACCGCATTGGCTGCATTTACCAATTTCTGTAGCATGATAGAATTGTTGCACGAACCCAAAAACCGCAGCTGTTAACATAGAAGCATTCAGGCATTTGATAATGTCTCAACAGGGAAAAAAGACAACTAAAAATTTGCTGGACTTCTATACATAACAACAAATCGAAAGTTTTCTTGCGTACTTTATGCACATTCTCAATTCTTGTGTAGTTTAGCAAGTTTCGATCTTGCAAACCGGGGTGTGCGTCAGACAGCCCAGCCGCACATTTTCTATGCGCCACTACTCTTATTCGACGGGACATTAGCGCAGCCTGATTTTGCAGTTGTAAATTGCTCTGACGCAGTGTATGAGTGTGTTTTTATCGTGAATATAATTAAACAAAACAACGCGAAATGTATTTTGTAATTGCTTGCTCGTTGTGAACGTCATATTTAAAAAATTTTCGAAATGTTAATCATAACACCATCAGTTTTTCGCCACTATCAAAAGGAAAAATATTTTTTCATCTAAAAAGACCATGTTTTGGCTTATCCCCTTAGCAAGGTAATTTGCGAAAAATCTAGCCTGGCATTTATTACATTCGCCACAAATTACAAGTAACATTCATAGTTAAGACTTAAAAAGCAATCAAGGGGGACCCCCGGAGTAAACTGAACTGTTGAGGCTCATGTAAAGCTTTGCTTTAGTTGGCACAAACATCTCTATAGTTACACTGAAAGCAACATTATACATCCCGTTGCTGACAACTAGTGCAGATGGTGTCAGGGCCGGAATGTACGCAATTTGAAAAGACTACAGCGAAACTGAAAAAGTGATTTGTAATACTTATCGCATTGCACAAGTAGCATAATCCATTTCACGTTCAATTGCTACATGTAATAATAATGACATATGAAAATGTACCCTTTGAAATTATTTATTAATCAGGTAAACTACTCCGTTGTTTGTTGCTGGAAACCACCCGCAGTGACTTGACAGGACATTTTGTAGTATTTTAAACCTGGAAACTTTTCTCGTCGAAATGAACTTTGCTTGTTATAAAAGTTTTTCTATAGATTACGTAAACGAGCTTTTTCGACATTGAGCAAACCAATTTCGTCAACGCAAATCAAAAGTTTCTTTTTGTATTACTACTTCATTTAAATTCTGCCTTTATCTTCGCCAAATTTAGCAAACAATCATAGAAGGTCATAAAAAGATCATACATGAGCAAATTTCTGGACTGCCTTTTAGTATCACACTTGAAATTATAAAATGCTTGGCCTTTTCACAGAAACCAAGTGACGCGTACTGTAACATTTGATGGTCGCGTTCTGCACCATGTTAGTCCGCAATATAACCCGCGGCAGTGAACAAACTTCAGTAAAACAGGTTTTAGAGCTTAATCCATTTTTGTACAGCGCAAGTTTACGTCAGCAAGACAGATTGCATTCGTCTTGAACGTCTTTAGCAAGAAATGTCATCCTGAAATATGTTTAATATCTGGGACCTGAAAGGTCTTGACGTTAGTCCGGATAAAAAAAAACTTTTCTGTGAAAGGGATTGGCATGATGGCTTTATAATTACAGCTTTTATAAAGACAGTTCGCCGACTACTCCCAGCGACAGTTTCATTTGTAAGAGTTTTATGTTAGTTGGGAAATTATCAAAAACGCAAACAATTTTAGGTTAATCTTTTTGCATGAATATGAAAATGCTATAGATTTGGGCTATTAACTTTTGTATAAATTTGCCTTAAAAAACTCTAAAGCATGAAACGACAGTTGACCATCTGTCAGAAGCAGACATAACGGGAAAATGGAGGGAAGAGACACCTGCCAGTCACAGCAATAACACTGCATCTGCATGGTACAACGAGTGATAATGATGTAGTGCATGGAAAGCTATTATCTTCAACCAAGCTTGCAGCAACCGCAAGGGGTCCAAATTTACACCAGTATCAAAAGTGTATGAATGAACTTCGTAAATATTAATCGAGCTGCATGTTTACTCTTTACGTCATAATTCTCTAATTCTATGCTTACTGTTCAACGTTAAGAGATGCATCGTAAGGCAGCTTACCTGAAAATTTTGAAAATTCTGAACATTTACGCAGCCTTATTCTTTTTGGTGAAATGGTGAAACCGATATGAGACACAAATAGAGGAGCTGAACAGATTAGATATCGTGAGATGGAATGCTGAGTTCAGGAAAAGTATAATAGCTGCTTCAAGGACATTCTGTATTCGTTAGTAGCAGGTGCGCAACCAGAAGGGGGGGGGCATTTGGGGCATTTGCCTCCTCCCCAGAAAATGTCAAAATATTGCATAGCAATTTTGACGTTTGCAGAAACTTTCAAAGACTAAAGATGAAATTTTATATTCTAATCGTGAAAATTGTATATTCTAATTCTGACAATTTTTAGAAATGCAGTGTCTCTACTCTTCGATTTTGTTTCTTGCCTATCTTCTGAGGAAGTGAGTTTGTATAGGCTCTCTAAACGTCAACTGTAAATACTGTATTGTTATTACACCAAGGGAACAAAGTTTGTAGCCAGAAGATGGCTGTTGATAGAAACAGTATACTATCTTCACATTGTGTTAACTTAACGTTTGCCTGGGTTACTGTTAGACTACTATCAAGAGTTTTTGCATTTTATGTTCAGTGCTTAACCGGTGCTGGGGTTTCACAGCCAAGCTTTAACGTTGTAAAGGAATTTCGAATTTCACAAGGGCCTCAAAGTTATTAGGTGTTGTATAGGTAGTCCTGGCAAAAGTGGCAAGACCCAACCACATCTGGTGGCGAGCCTGGTCCAACCATTCGTAAGAAAATTCAAGTTGAATTCCTGCCTACATTGCTTTCAAGAATGTTTCAGTTGACAGACGAAGTATCTACGATCGAAACAATAACATCAGTTATTAATATATCCTAACATTCCACAGTCTCTTGTATCTGACAACGTCACCACTCGCTATATCGTCTGCAGAAATTATCTCACAGCAAATATATTCAGCTGAAGTTTCAGAAATCTAGATAATGGATTTGATGAAATTGTTAAAACAAGACGAAAAGTTGGGCAGGTTTACTAGATTACAACTGAAAAGTTCTCATTTTCGGAAACGTTGCGAAGAGTGCTTTATCTGTTACCGTTTGCGACAAAGTTGTACCACAGTTGAATAAGAATAATGACGTCATCGAATGAAATTTCATGAAAATTCATCCCCCCCGAAATGAAAAACTGTAGAGTTATTCTCTTTTTATAATGTAAGCAACTTCGTGAACAGTAAATTGAAAACAGACCCTGAAGAAAAATACGAGAAAGTCTAAATGCACATATACCTCTGGAATATTGCTTTACAATGCTGCAAATCTATTGGATTGGCTTTTACAAGCTCTCAGCATGCATACATTAGTAAATTTTAAATACCGTGTTGCTTATTTTAACTTTTCATACCTTAAAAAATTTTGCTGTAGACTGATCGCGCTTGATACTTAAACAAACATTTCAACATCTACATCCACTTGATCAACATAAAAGAGTTTTCTACAACCGTTCTTGTTGGTGTCGGTGCTTGATCTTCGCTTTTTCTTGCAATTAAAAACATCAACTCTGTAGTAGTCTAATGATATTTTCACGGTGGTACAAAACGGAGGAATCATCGAAACAATTTCATACGCTACAAACGACTTGTGGCTTGCAGCACAGATAAAGCTATGCCCCACACTGACAATTTCGTTAGCAACATAATTTTTGTTTAGGTAGTTGTCGTGAGTCATAAATGTAAACGTAACAACGCTATCTGATTGCAACATGAAAGCTATAGGCAAGACGGAATAGGGGAGGGGTGAGGAACCTATTTACTATTATGGGCTACATGAATTATGGAATATCACTGACGGGTCACAAAAAATGCTAACTTCATCTTATGATGAAACTTACAACAGAAGCACAGTACATAATGTATATTTACTTTAAAGCAATTTTTTTTAAGATGTTTTAGGGACCCGAATCGGGTCCTTAGAATCTGAGAAAATTATCATCAGGTCCCTAGAATTAGAGAAATCGGGTCCCTACAGGTCCACACCGGGTACCTAACATTGTCCTTAAAAAATCCTGCTTTAAAGAGAACAAGTCGAGAAAACTATGAGAAACCACGAGCGAGACTTCTCTTGAATTATTGTCTAAGTAACTTCTTATCTTCGACTTTTCTTGTGACGCAGTGTTTCTTACCATGTCGGTAAAGAAAATTCTGACGCGGGGCGGATTTTAATGGTCAAGCGCTCCGCTGGCTACCCTCATCTGGCTTAGAGCATCCATTACGCCCTAATTATGCCGTTACCTCTACCTCAAAATTTTACAGTTGCACTGTTATTGTGAATGCTTCTGTAATATCAAAAGCTTCACTATTGCTGGGGCTGTTTTCTGACACTTTTTAAAAGTTTATAAGCTGTTAGACACCCATTAAAAACAAACTGCATGTTGATGACAACTCAAAGAAAAGTATTGATCACAAAAACTTGCAAATCGCATTTGACGTCCACATCATCACTGTCTGGTTTAAGTAGCAATTTATAAAGTGTTTGAGACAGTTTCAACGTATCATGATCGAAAGGTAGCGGTCGCTTTTTGGAGACGCGAACCCAGATTGCAAGGCTCAGGAGGTTTCGGCAGTACAAACAATGAGAGTTTCCCGCTTCGACCAGGTTCCCTGTTTATTGCCTGTGCTGCACTGCACGTTTTATAGCTAGATGACTTCCTATTGGCGCTGTATGACGCTCCGTTCCATCCCTCCCACCCTCAGAGGAGCTCGCGCCCCTCGCGGACTGAGCTCAACCAAGCCTGCAGCACCGTGACGGACTCACGGTTTCCGCGAGTTGTTTCAAAGGAAAATGTTTGTGAATGCGTTACTCGAAACTTTAGGGCGTGGA
>Ga0210059_1012818_pt1 | contig 12610 bp, 9 predicted proteins | sample Ectturendosymbi2_FD_188042 | JGI IMG/M metagenome (GOLD analysis project Ga0210059, IMG submission 188042) | Ecteinascidia turbinata endosymbiont from Florida, USA - Sample 2 (SPAdes) (version 2) | ecosystem: Host-associated > Tunicates > Ascidians > Unclassified | place: Key West, Florida...
TGTTGCACGTGATCTTTCTTTGTTCTTTATATTCCCGCTGTTGTGATTTACCTGGTTGGATGTCTTCCACGCTTTCCTATCAGTCTGTGTTCCAACCGACGAGTCATTTCTTTATGTGGGTGTTTATCGTGTCTCGTGACTAAGAAAGCTTATGGTTAAGCCTGTGTTTCTTCAGGTCATAACCTCTTGTAACGTTTAGTTCATCATTGCCTCGGTTATTCTTTCTTCTAATGTCACGAGGTCTTGGCTGCTTGCGTACAAGTTCTTGGTTTTATCCTGTAATGAGTTTATGGTTTTGTATATATTATTCAATGTGGGTGTTTAGTTAAGGTTTCTTTGAAATTGTGTTATGGGAACAAAGTTCCCACATCACCGATTAGAAATGCTTAAAACCTTGGCTACCTCGACTTAGTGAAGCAAACACAGCATTGCCTACATGGTCTGAAATAAGTATAAACTGGGCGGCAAAGCTGCGGCCCAGTTGTAAAAAGTTGCCGCGCTGTATCACCGAATTTTAGCCACTGGGCGGTACTAACATTTCGTACAGCACTTCATAACTTTACTAAATTTTGTGGTTATACCTGAAAGCCTGTGTAGGCCTACTTGTCTCAGTCCAGAGTTCACAAATTCGTTCAAACTGAGACCGACACATTGACATTACGTGTTTGGTGATGCAACAAAGAGAACTGACTGTCTGCAGTCATTAGCTTCGATGATTATTGGATCATATTAAATCAAGAAAGAGGCTAGAGATGCTGTCAGTTTGATTGTGCACAAAAGCAGTCGATAGCATTCGTAAGCGCATATTTAACAGCACGGGATTCACGAATAACATATTTTAAAAAGAACACTTTTTGATTATGTATTTATGTTTTATGTTATTTTGTTTATAATTTCATGAAGCTTCCACAACGATTGGTTTGAAAATGTTTCAAACAGTATATAAATATAGGCTTTGTGAGCATAGATTTTTAACCCTATTCTAAGCATTAGCAAATAACCTACTTTAAATAAAACGATAACAGCGGTATTGTGAACGGAGGCGTTTTTAAACTCTAATAAAATAATTCACTAAGTAAAATCCCAATTTTACATTTTGTATATCATTTTATGAAGTGAAAATCTTTCCGTGCAGTTTGATTGTGCAGTATTTGCTCTTCTACGGCAGTATTGCCTGAAAACCCAACCACAAATAATAACTTCTTGCGTGCTACATTCACTTCAGTTTGCAACAAACATTTCCTAGCTCACTTAAAACTCTTCAAAAATTTCTCTCTACCTTCTGGACCAGTAAGACTGGCTGAGAGATGACCTAAATGTTGACTTGTTGGCCCATGCTTGAGCCAGTTATAGACCACTGATGAAATAATGTGTCTGTTCAATGCAGATCGCGTGATTGTGAAAGGTCTGCTAGGCTCTTCATTGTCACTGTCGCCTGTACATATCCATGATTCGTCTTCAATTCTGCCTGCAACGGCATAGGCGTAGCCAGGGTGGGCCAAAGAGGCCACGGCCCATCCAAAATTTGTAGCATGTCGTGTCATTTTGTGCTTTGAAATGCGGTGTCCCAAACAATAATACTGTTGCTTTTCATTTTTTGCTGTTCACATTGCTTATTTTTTCTGTGCAGATGTTACGCTCCTTTATTACGTTGTTATATACTGTCAGTTGTCACCTCCAGGCGTTTTCATTTTACACTTCTTATCTTCCCTGTCGCACGCTATCACTAATTTCCTATAGTGTGATGGTCAGTTGGAAGGCATGGGAAAACTGCAAGCACATCATTGTACAGTCCATCACCTACCTCTTGTGCAGTGTGAATGTCATGCCAGAAAATAAACTATCATTGCAAGAATTAAATCAATTGATCGGAATAAAAGTTGATGATTTCACGTTTCATAGCAATTTTTGGTTGTTAGTTACTCCCAATTTCCAGGGCGGGCAAATTCCCATTTTGCTCCCTCTACACGTTTGCATTAAAACTATCTTCCTGTTCTTATTTACTAACATATTTTCTCTCTATATTTTGTTCTTAGCTCTTGTTCTTTCTTCATTCGTGCACAACGTCCACGTAGTTTTTCGGCAATTTCGCTAAATATATTCTGCATTTTTGTGAGCTGTATTGCATTTTTCCTTTTAATTTTTTTGTTGTTTTTGCTGTCTACATTTTTTCACTTAGTTACTTTGAAGCTTTCTACTTTTTTTCTTCTTGAGTTTATTTTGGGCAACTCGCCACCTTGAAGCTGATAAAAAGAAGTGGTGACGCGATTGCACCCAAGCGTTTCCCTGCATTTCATGCAAAACTATGTTCCATGGTATCCGGGTCATTTTCATTTCTGGATAGGCTGTATGAAAAAAAGAAATTACATTTCAAGAAAAACGTATGAATGCGCCTTGCGGCTTAACGTCTTAACTCCAAGAAAGGTGTAGGTTTGTCGAATGTTGGGACGTTTCTAAATGTCACTCTTTGTAATCAGAGTATTCTCCAACTTCATTCGTCGCCAATTGAATTTTTTAACTATTCCGAGCGACGACATCTACAAGCATTCTCATATCAAGTTGAATCATGATTTTATTCAACTTAACTTATAGCATCACATTAGCACGTGCGCCCGATTTCGCAACAAGAAAGGAGGTTGCGTAGTCAGTAAGCTGTGACCACTTCTCAATCAAGGAATTGGCTAATAGGCCCAAACCACTAAATCCATCATAATAGCGCTCTGTGGGGAAGGGATTTTAATAACCTAAACTATTGACCAAAGAAACAATTCTTACAAGCTTAAGCTTGCTGCCAGTTGCTATTAAACGATTAAAAATGTAAAATAAAAGGAGCATCGAAACCGTTAATCATAAAACTATGGCAGATTCTAACCACTTGCAAAAAATCTATATTGTTCGAATAAGACTGCTGGCGGTAACGCAAGTTCAAGAGGCTACTGTTCACAACATTTTCTCAATTTCGGGGTGTTAAAACCATGTTAACGAATTAACATCTCTTACAATCAAGGATGCAATAAAAATACTCTTATGTTTATAATGTGAAAGTAATCCACAGTATGATTTTCGCAACAAGTTTGGAATTTACGCAAGAACTTGCAAAAAAACACAAGCAAACCATTTGTATTTCAATATGATGAATCATTACTAGGGCAAGTTTTTGTTGCACTAAAAACCTGAGAAATTTGCATTTATTTTTAACGAAAGTTGCAGTAAAAGGTTGCATTTATATACAAGCATTTTAAACAAAAAGTGGTCAGGCGCGTATCCAGGAAATTGCAATGGGGCTTATCTTGGGGGGAACCTGGTGATTTTTTTGCTTTCTTTAATAAAAATAAGCAATTCATAGGCCATATTTGTAAAAATTAGCCCACTTCGCACTCTTACAATTGCGTAAAAGTGGTATATTTTGCGTGTTTTTGCGTAAAAATGGCGTAAAAGTGGTATATTTTGCGCTAATATTCATAAAAGTTGCAGTAAAAAGTTGTATCTAAAAGTCAAAAAAGTTGCAAAAAGTTGCAAAATAAAATTCCTGGAAACAGCTTGAAACATCGTATTATAAACATTCTGAGTATTTCGGAAGCTGTCGAGAGCTGTAAAAAAAAGTTGCAAAAGTTGCAAAAACTTGCCCTAATCATTACTTTTGGATAAAGTCGATGTCAAGACACTTTGATGTTCAAATGAAGGGCATTTTCTAAATGCAACTTTTTTTCTCATAATTTCGATGAACTCTCACACAAGTACAGAATTTAGAGGCGAACACTGTCCTCTGATCATTAAAACCAAAACGAATTGTTCCATTGCGAATGATTATGAAATCAACCTTATCCGAAAGCGATGTCTTGTCACATTGAGATACAAATAGTTTATTTTTGCCTATAACTTATGACAAACTATTGTAAAGAAATACTTGCATGAGTTGTCACAGAAAAGGTCGCACCAAGATAAAAGAATTTCAAGACTCGCATGGCAAAAATATTTGGAAAGATTCCACGTGCACATAGTTTGCCACCGTAAGAACAGCAATATCACGTGGTTCATTTTCTATATTTAGGGCGATTTTTTGATTGACAGTGTACATAAAACCAATTTGAAAAATTATGTTCAAATCTCCTGTGTCTGACAACACAAACATAGCAATACCTACACAAAATAATTTGGGAATAAAAAGTATTTAGGCCAAGTGTTTTTATTGTAGATTTTTACTGTTTTTTATATATGGCAAACATTCTTCCCAACATTTGCCATTTGAATTTCAGTGAAAATGTACAAATGACTAAAAAATAGTCATTTTCACCTGCTCAATAGCTCTCTGGCAATTTTAACAAAACCTCAACATTCTTTCAGAGAGATTTTTCAGTATCTTTTGCTATACAATTGTTGATAATTCATATGGAGGCGTCCATGCAACATATGGCAGTTACCGAGTATGTCAATGACTTTGTCATTAGTACTCGCCAAGTCATGTGTAAAATTTGCATAATACCAACGCAAGAATGTTCCATGCGAGTAGCAGAACTTCCATCTCATTTTGGCAACGTCAATCAAGGCGAATAGTGTACATACCAGAGCAATCGCACCAGCCAAAACAGTGCAGATATACACATCACGAGCGTAAATGGCTTTGTGCAACCTGATGAATTATAACCAATAATTATTTCACTTATCTAGGCCTACGTTTAACCGGAATCAACCAAAACTTAGAATCGTGTTCCAGAAATGTATAATCCAACTAAAAATCTTCAAATGTAACAATCGTGAATTATAACGTCTCATAGGTTTTTTCGTTGAAACATTTACACCACAAAATCATTTTCACTGCAATGAAAACATAAATCTACTTTTTTGTCAAAGATGCAGTGTCATAGTAAAGTATTAGCTGGTCGTCCGGACTGTTTGTAGCTGAGTACGACGAAATGCAATCATTGTAAGTATACTGCAAAACCAATTTGCCTCATCCGTGCAAGCAAAGCTCATTCTCATTGTTGCAAATGGCATGTCATTTTCGTTGAAAGGAAGAAATGTACTTCCACAGAAAATGATTAATATCAGTCAATGTGTCTCAAATCGTCAATTCGTTTCATTCACATTAAATAGACATCGAAACACGACACAGACATCGGGTGAGGTGAATCATTTTTATGAAAAACATTTGAAACCGTGAGCTTTTTCCCACTGTAATTACACATTTTCAGTGACATTAACGTGCATTGTCATGAACGTGTGTAGCATAAATGAGGAAAAGAAACTGCCCAACTCCATCCACAGCAGACCTGCACACGTGTTGACCAAATATGGTTCAGAGGAGGAAAACAACACCAGACTCCGTGCTTTCATAATCGAGTAACAACCATAAAATCGTTCCCCAATTAGGCCTATATTCGAATTTCAACTAAATTTCAAAAATAATTCAAACGCAATGATTAACCTGTATCCCTCAGTAGCTGATTTTAAAGAAAGCATTCTGTTGAGCAGTCCCACCGAAATGTGCATATATGTTTTGCAGTATCAAAAGTGGGGAGTTACTGCATAGAGTATGTTGTCAATAAATGTTTTGTCATAGCCGCACGATTTCAACAGTATTTGTCACTTACAATCCTTCGTGTGAGGTGAGAAAAAGTAAAAAAAAATGTACCAATTTTCAATCAAAAAATTAAGGGTTCGCATTATACTTGAATAAATACGGAGTCTCGCTGAGCAGTTTGAGCACTAACAAAGTTACTTTACACTAATTTAAGATTTTTGATGAAAAGTAAGTAGACCAAATATAGCGAAGGTGTCATTAATGCCTGAACTGAATTACTCATAAAAAAAGTATGGGCGTGAAGAACTTCTCCTTTTGTATACTGCTAACAAGACTATACAAGCATGCGCTGAGTGAGTTTCAGCAATTTGCTGCCACGTAGCGCTTTATGGTTCTTATTCTTTCGTTTGAGCGAGTTCTTCTTTAAATCCACTACTAGCCCACCTAGATATCGAGGCAGGCGTTGAGCAGCCATTCGGTTGTCTCATCGTCCAGAACCGTCAGGCCGTGTAGAGCGTGGGGACGTCGATGGATTGGACAGTGGAGGACAACATGGTCAATGGTTTGTTCTGCGCCACACTCACAGGCCGCAGAGGAGGCCACACCCCGTTTGTACAAGCGGAAACGTCCGACACCGGTGCGGAGGCGGTTGAGCCGGTGTCTGGAATTGAAGTGCGGAGTCTTTTGGGGTTGTCCGCCCACTCTGCGTTCCATTGATGATCCGCCTACTGCGCCGCAATTATGTTGTTGCCAGAAACAACAGTGAGTTGTTGTGGGGCGGATACAAATGGTGTCTCGATTTTAGGCCACGTGCAGCTTCACCCGATGGACGGGTGAGCGCTGAGTGGAGCAGGTGTTCAGGCTCCATGGCACGGCGTCCTAGAGATCGTGTGGCTCCTCTGCAACGAAACTCTGCAGGATGGATGCTTGCGAGGATTGGAAGGTTATCCGCTGGTGGAGGTCGCAGGCATCCAGTCACAACTCGCAAGACGCCATTGATGGTGGGGTCAATAAGGCTGGCATTAGCACTGCGGCAAGCGACTGAAGGAAATGCCTTTTTGCCAGCCAACTAGCATGACTGTATGCGATTCCACAATCCGGGAATGTCTCATTGACATCTGTAGCGACGATGGAAACCGTGCTTTACTTCAGTCACACAAGTGGCCAGATTTTTGGGTCAACTGCATTGGGCGTTTTCCGAAACGTTGGGGAAAGGTTAAACTTGTATTACTACTGGAGTTCCCGACGTATGTTGATGAGCAACGTTTAAGCCAAACACTGCATATGCGCAATGAATCCGCCAATCGTTTTGACATAAACAAGGCCAACGGACAGGCCCATAACCAGTTTGTGACACCAGTGGGGGCAAAGAGTTTACATGGAGGGGCCTGAATTTTTTTTCAGAATTTTTTTTAAAACAGGGGATGAGTCAAAAGTAGGGCATAAGTTGACTTGAATTCGTTCCGGAGCTATTTTTTGTTTTTGATTCTTTGAATCGAAATACTTACATCGTAATAACAGTGGTAGGATTTTGGATTTAAACATGATGTGGATTTTGAAACTGTCGGTTTTCGGATTTGGAATGGATTTTGAAACAAAATTGTTAGTTCGGATTTGCATTTGAAAAACGTAAATCCGTTCATGGGATGTAACTACATTCCGCAAGAAATGAAAGCAGAGCTTAGATCTTCTTCGGCTTCCTCCTGTTTGAGTTTACTCCTGAAGCCTAGTTTGCATCCTCCAATAAGTTCTACTGAATTAATTGTTCTGTTCTGGGTATTGCTTATGTTTGTTTTATATTTCTTGTTCATGTACAAGAGGTATTCTAATGCAAATTTTACGGACGCCAAGTGAAAGAATGACAAAAATTTTGTTCAGAAAATTCTGGCGTGATGCAAATTTTATAATGAAAAATATAATTTCCATCAAATATGCATTTGAATGCGGCAATTTTAAGTTCATTAACTTGAAGTGCGTTCAGATGTTTTGGCAAAGTTACAAACTGTTGAAAGGTCCACGGCTATCCCATGACGTTTACAACTTATGTCTTTTGTTATTTTAGATAAATGCAAATGCAGCACTGTTTTACGTCAGAGGTTAAAACAAAAACTTTATCAATAAAGTTGACGCAACTACATTTCGACAGAAATACTCCACAGGCAAACAAACTATTTCAAAGTGTGTCTTTGTCTTTCATATTGTTAATTTGACCACCAGTTTAGTGCTAAGAGAATATTTTTCAATAAAACTTAAAAACTTCCAAGTATCTAAAAATGAATACTGTCGAGCAATGTGGAACGCACAAAAATGCAATCAGGAAAGACTGTTACAAAACAAATTTAGCAATACAAGTTCAACGGAGAATATTGTTAACCTACAGTTGAATATGTTGCAGAACCAGCCAACAGGATAACAATCATGAAAGTCTTTTTTTTACTGTTGTAAGCTTTTTTAAAAATGACACAGACGTTTCATCCAACTAATTGTAGGCTTTTATCAGGGCCAATGGCGAGTCGAACAGGAGAACAGTAAAAAATCCCGTAGCGCGTGATTGCATGAAGTTTAATAACATTGATAACGATGTTGCAAAATCAAAGTAGATAACGGAGAGCAGATTTTAAAGTGAAACAAAATAACAGCAGTAAGAACTGTACGCCGAGTCAATTATAGCCAAACGTCGCTTTGTAGGTTTGTGGAAAAATCTGAACTTTTTTCGCTAATGACATTCGGTGTGGAATTAATGAAAAACGATTCAGTGAAACGTATTTTTCTAAAATGATTCTCAAATACAACATCTGCGTTTTCGACCAGTTCATTCGATGCTCTAACTCTAATGCGTGTTTAGCGAGAGTACTTTTTTCAGGATGAAAATGTTTCATATATTTAATGTGTTCCTTCCTGCGTGTGTTGAAGGGTCTTTTTGTTTCACCAAAGTACTTCTGGTCGCAGTCACCACATGTTACGCAGTATTATACCGCGCCTTGAAAATCAAAAGGGTGGACAGGATCTTTTCCATTATGAAACTTGTCACCAATTGTTCACGTCGGTTAGAGAAACGATATGATTTTGTTATCCCTTAAACATATTTGCAGTTTTTCTGATAACCCGTGATAATATAGCATCACCACTGAAGATCGGCTCTCTGATTTTTTGGTGCTGGTCAAATTTTGTGATCGACCGTCAATGCGGGCTGGTAACCGTTGTTCTCGAGTGCTATTGAAAGCGATTAATCTCTTCTTGAGCTTCATTAGAAGTCAGAAGTTTTGCTCTGCATAGCAATGTTTAATAACCGATTTTTGTTGTTGTAGAGGATGGTCTGATCGAAAGTATCGGTCTGTGTGTGTTGGTTTTCTGTAAACAGCATAATATAAAAAAACGGTACTTTCACGGATCAGTTTCACGTCCAGGAAAGCCAGAACCCCATCACGTTACGTAGATGACTTGTTTGTGCTGTCCATCCGTTGACCAATAATTTAATGTAGCTAACGCTATGACAAACTCCCATGCGAAGGTCGCGACCGCGTCATCGTCTGCCTTTTGGGCGACTTGCTTAAATCTCACACTGAGTTGAGTAACAATTCAATTTCTGTGTCGCTGTCTTGTGTCTGCGGACAGGATGTTGAGACAGACCTTCGTTTGCTTTGCAATCTCTAACAGTCGTAACAAAGAAAGTTGTTTTTCTGTTTTGCCGTTCTCAGTACGATAAAACTACAGCTCGGGCTAACTAGAATTTTAGTAACATTTTGGCTCTCGTGTAACCAAATTCTGCTAACCAAGTCAGAGTGTTTCTGTTGACTGAAAAGACCAGAAATCTGAGCTGTGGAACGTACACCGTTTTTGAAACGTGCTGACGATCAATCGCCGCTGATGTTTGTTGTTTGTTGGATCTGTTAACAAAAAATTGTTGTACTTTTCGGTTCCGTTGGCCATTGTTGTAGGGAACAAAAAACTACAGTCCAGTTAATGCACGGATTCGTAAGGGTCAGGTTCTAGGTAAAAGATTGTCAGAGTCTTTTTCTCAAATTTCTGGGGACTAGCTCCCCCACGGCTCGCAATTAAAAGGCTAGCTGCCTCAACAACCAATATTACATTCTATTCAAAGAAATGCTGTCTTCACCAAGGAGCTAGAAACAAATAATTACCTCCACTGTATTGATGTTTTAATTGATAAAATCATCAACAGGTTTTATTACTTCTACCTACAGGAAATCTGCGCATACAGGTCTCTACTCAAAATGCAACGCAATTTAGTAAATATGCAACGCAATTTAATAAATCCTATAGAAACGCAACGCAATTCAACAAAGCGTATAGAAGAGCATTGAAGGTTACAAAGCTTGTCAGTCTGCAGGCACTTGCAAGCCAACCCAGACTTTCACAACCCCGATGTCATTAGCAGTGACAACAATTGGCGGCGGCTGCAGATTCTTGAATCTTTGTTGATTCAAGAACACAAACCACAGCTGAATGCAATCATCCCGTCGATGCCTCTATGTATTCTTAACTTGTAACAGAGCTTCGTGTTTCACCCATGACGTCACGTGCCATCACCATCGGCGCGTATCCAGCTGAGTCATGTGACTACGTAATACGTAGTACAAGGGCGTGCGCAAGGGGGAGGAGTTGGGGTTAAACCCCCTCCCTTGAGCTTGATATTTTACAAAAATTTTCATACCTTCTCAAGGAGATTAATTGTTTTTACATACTTTTTGAATGAAAATTTGTCGACTTCATGCAAATACCACGGAATAAATTTGCAGGCAAATTTCAAGGAACATTGCAAATGGGCTAAAAAAGTAATAATTAGATTTTAGTGGGAATCTGGGTTATCGTCTGCATCCAGAAACCATTTCAACACATTTTGCAGACCTTTCGTCCACTAAGCATGTACCCTTTAACGACCAGCAGAGCCACTATAATGGTTCATGGTTTTTTTGTAATAACTCGCCAGCTGCTACAGCTACAGAGGTGTTCAAACCCTCCACGCATGCGGAAAGTCTTCTTGGTTCTATTAAAAAATTTTTTTCGATTTGGGTGAGGTTTTCGCCTGGAAGAGGCTCGCAAAGTGGGGGTGTTTTCGGTTTTTTGACCAAGTCTGACAGGTCCTGAACGCCAATCCCATGGGCTAAAATTTTGGCTCAAACTTTTCTTGGAAACTAAATGATCTCTCGGGTCGATAAAGCCCTTGTGTGACCTTCTAGCGTGTCTGGAACCTAAGTTATGGCCCAAAAACCCCAATTAACACCCAAAATCAGAAAATGCATGAGTCTCCCACTGACGGCTACATTAGCTCGCTATAACACACGATAACTCCCCGCTAGAAGATGATAGCGAGCTATACGAGCCCTCTAAAGACTCATGAAGTCTTCAAGTTTGCACTAAAAAAAAACATTTTCGATTTGGGTTCGGGGTTTTCGGTGGGTGGGGTTTGAAAATAGGTAGTATTGACTTTTTGTTGATTGTTTCTTTATGACGTCATCTCCTCCACAAAGGGCCAAAATTTTGGCTCAAAATTTGGTTGGATTCTAGGCTGGAATATGAAGCTTTATGGACCTTGATTGACTTCCTAGCGTTTCTGGTGCCCAAGTTTGGGACCAAAGACCCCAAATCTTTGAGGACACGGCTGAGTAATTTCAGGGGATCTCCTTACTTAATTTATGCTTATTTTGCCATCACTTTTGAACCAGAAACGCTAGAAAGTCCATCAAACCCTCTAAAGACTCGTATTGAAGCCTAGAATCCAAAAAACTTCGAGTCACAAAATCTGATGGATGGTTCGACTCCCAGGAAGTGACGTCATTATCCAAATGTATACAAATATGCATAAGCGCCCTCTCATTGTGTAAACATTAACAAAAAACTCGTGATCTTAAGCAGAAAATTTTTTTTCCAGTATGAACTACTAGGCTTCACAAATCTTTAGAGGGTTTGAACAACTCTCTAGCCTATTCTACTGGCAAATTATGGCCATATCCAAACAGAGTGTTATTTTGCCGTTGGTTAACTTTTTAGGGGTGGAAATTTTGACCACTTTTTGGTTTTTGTGGCATACGTTTAGATCCAGATATGCTAGGAAGCCAATCAAGGGCTCTAAAGACTCGTGAGATAGTCTAGTTTCATAAACATATTTCATCCAAAATGTGGGTCCTTTCGATGGGCGTCCAGGGCCGATTAAAGTAGGCCATAAAAACGCGAAAACACCCCATTTGTGACGACCCCTAAGAGAACCCCTAACCCAAAACTGAAAAAAATGTTTTTTTGACTCGAAACTACTAGACTTGCGGAATCCGTAGAGTGTTTGAACACCTTTCCAGCTGCAGCAGATGGCGAGTTATAACCAAAAAGGTAGGAACCACTATAATGTCTTTGGTGGTCGTGAGGGGGTTAGGATCGTGTTCCGCAATAGTTCACTTTGTCCGAAATCATTGTCTTTATTTTATTTGCCAAAGGTGTACGCAAGTGGGAGTTGGGGTAAACCCCGACTTTAGTTTGATATGTTACAAAAACTTTATGACCTTCGAAAAGGAGATTAATTGTTTCCGCCTACTTTTTGCTTGTTAATTTGTCAACTTAATGCAAAAATTGTAGTTGTAAATGCTCTGACATAGTGATGAGTATGTTTTACTCTCCTGTTTGAACGCTCATCCTGATATTTTTGCAGTTATGGACTGCTGTGTCGTAGCGTTGAGTGTGTTTTGCGCCGATATCCTAACTTGGAGCGCTGATGTTTTAGTTTATATCCAGTGCTAAGGGCGTACGCAAGTGGGGTATAGGATTAAAAATATCCTTGAGCTTGATTTTTTGCAAAAACTCTATTACCTGCACAAAGGAGATTAATTGTTTTCGCATATATTTTGCTTGTTAATTTGTCGAGTTAATGCAAATGCCACGGAATAAATTTGCATGCAAATTTCAGGGAAGATTGTAAATGGCCCAAAAAGTAATAATTAGGTTTCAGTAGGAAGCTGGGTTATCGTCTGGGTACAAAAGCCATCTCACCACTTTTTGCAGACCTTTCGTCCACTAGGTTATGCATGTTTAAGATTGTGTTTGGCGATAGTTCACTTTATCCGAAAAATTGCATTTATT
>Ga0210059_1012819_pt1 | contig 12609 bp, 6 predicted proteins | sample Ectturendosymbi2_FD_188042 | JGI IMG/M metagenome (GOLD analysis project Ga0210059, IMG submission 188042) | Ecteinascidia turbinata endosymbiont from Florida, USA - Sample 2 (SPAdes) (version 2) | ecosystem: Host-associated > Tunicates > Ascidians > Unclassified | place: Key West, Florida...
TGAGTCAAATAATTGGCTTATGTGGTTGTGGCCCAGGGCCTGATGACATCATCCAAAAAACCTAAACCTATCCCACTTACATCGTCTCTCACAAAAAAAACAAAGCGTTCAAATGCTCTTTACATCTAAACGAGAAGACTCACCAGTCACCACATCTTTTTAGGGTTTGAGCAGCTCTCTAGCTCAATCACCTGATGAGTTATGGAGTTGCAAAGTGGCACAAAAAAACATGGTTCACGTGAACTGTTCCAGCACGGAAGGTATTAATATATGTTTTGCATTTTTGTAGTACCTAAATCATTTTTCCTTATTCATTTGATAAGTAGCTCCATGCTAAAAAACTGTGAGCACTCCTGGTGCAACCCAAGCTAAAATGAAACATCACCCTTTTGTATCCATGCAAAAAGGGCAAAACAGTTTGAATAGGTTGGCCTGTATGACAACACAGTTGCTTGAATATCTGGATTCTGGATGACCATCTGGATGTTTGCTGTAGGATGGTACTGACACAGATGAGCCTGAGGCGATGGTGACTAATCTTAAGTGCTCTGAAACAAAACAACAGCAACACAACAAATAAAAAAAATTAAGTGACAATGGCTTGATTCACAAACCCAGTATAACAGCACAAAGGGTTTGACTTTATTTTTGTGTATTATCACACAGTTCAAAGGAAAATGTGTAGTTACATAATGATATAATGAAGGACTGAAAAAATTAGAACTGAAGTCTTGTGCCTTCTTCCATTAGATAAGGTAAGCTCAATAATGCTTTCTAAATACAAGCCGCTGCAACTGTCTTCCAAATCTTACGTCCATGTCACGTGGACCAATTACACCAATACAGCTATATTCATCCTGCAGGCCATTGAAGGTCTTGTCTGCCCCAGTAAGCTTTTCATGATTGTGCATGTACAATCAGGGGTGTGGAGCCATTGTAAAAAATGACACAACATGTCTTTATTTGGATATACTTAAACTCAACATTTTTGATGCAATGTCCTTTAGTGCTTGTTGATCATGTGCGACACAGTGGTAGATTTCCATGTGTCCACTGATATTTTGGTGCAAAACTGATTTATAGTGTTCTGATATCTACTCATGTGCTTCTCTGCACTAAGCTGATTTCTAAGCATACCCTTTTATACCATTAGCACTAAACTTGCTTATGGCATTACAGTTTGGGAGTGGGTAAAAGTAACGTACACTTGTTATCATTGCAGTTAGTATTGAAATGCTGCCAGTACCTTCTAACTAAACTTTGTTTCACTAAAATGAAAGCTAGTTATTCAATGTGCAGCCCTCATGAAGATAGTGACATAATTTTCGGCCCAGTAACGCATTTCAGTTGGATATAGCTGCATTAATGTAATATATATGTGTTTAATATTTAGTCAGCCTTTTACTTCCTTGTAAATGCCAACAGACCTGAAATGTACTGTGTAACGTCTTCACTCCTACACACAACATGCTAGTCTTAAGCATGCATCGCGGTGACAAGGAGCACACAAATACATGAAAAAACACAAGGATATATATGTGGTGGTAGTAGAGAAGTATAAAACGAAGATCGTCAGCAGAGATATTCCCGTGCAAACTGCTGGATAATAGCCTTAGCATACTGGACTGGAAGCATGGAAGTTGTCAAGTAGTTATATCAATGCACCTGTTTTATGTACAGCAATAAAAAGAACACAAAATATGTTTCTAAGAGCCAAGTAATACATAATTTCCAAGAGTTAACTTTTCATGTGCTGTATCCCATCAAACCTTTAAAAAATCAGTTGACAGTCAAGTTAAATAACATGAAATTCTACATTTTAGTAAGTAGTTGAAGAGGATTCAGCCAACTGTGCTCTGCCTTCATAGAGACAACTTACACCTTCCCATGCTTTTACTCAGACAGCATTCACCTGTTCAAGCTGTGGCTATATAAGCCTGAAAATGCTTTTTATTGTTCTGTAAAGACTTGGTTTCACATTGCTATGCATTGCCAGTTTTGTTCAAATTGTTTATTACCCAAGTCATTTTCTGTGAAAACAAGCATTTGCTGATTTAACGACGTTGTTTCTGGAGGGAAAGACATCTGCGTAATAAGGAAGTCAACTAGTTGTGCATTCATCCATTAAGTTTAAATTGTTATAATTGTGAGCAAACAACAAAAAGTGTATATAAGTAAAATTTCTGCTGGTGTTGTTTACGTTACACCTGGATTTATTGTGCTTTGTAACATTTGTTTTTAGAAGTGATGGATGTCATCAAGCAAGTGCAAACTTCGAAATGGAAGGTTAGTTCACAGAATTTCCATTTAAACCTTTTGAAGACTTGCTGATTCAAAATGCTTGGTGTTTTTGTCTTCCTCACTTGCGTTTGTTTTTGTAGGGACTACAACCTTACTTTTTTATCAGCTTTTTATGCTTACCCCCCCAAGAAATTTGTGAAGTAGTGAATGAAAACCTCAAACCCTCTTTTTTGAAATAGCAGTGCATGAATTAAAAGCAAGTTTCAATTTCAGAGTTTTGAACCATGCTAACTAATTTGCGGAGTTTTAATGGCTTTAATAGTTTGTTATGATGAAGCTTTGGGTTGCATCTTGGAAGCTTTAAAAACTTCATAATTGTGGACTCAACAGATCATGTGGAGCTAATTGACATTTGGGCAGACATTTTTGATGACATATTTGCAGAATGCAAAAAGGGGCTTTTTGGTCACAACTTTCAAATCAGAAACGCTAGATTGCCAATCAAAGGCTCTAAGGCAGTGGTTCTCAACTCTTTGGCATCCGGCTGCTTTCGAGGATTTTCGGAAAAAAACAACACCTAAACGCATGTGGCTTTGCGCGGGAATTTCTCTGGTCCGGTATGCTCTACAGACCTGGTAAAAGTCTCAAAAGACGCGTCAAGTCTTCTAGTCTGCACTTGAAAAACAATTTTTTGCTTGGGGGTTGCAGGTTTTTTGTGAGTGACGTCATAACTACAGGACTTTTAGGCCACCTTGGCCCACTTTGCCTGGCCTTGGGTGCCAACCGTGAGGTGGTAGTATTTCACTGAAGTTTTTACTGGAAACTACAATCCGAGTCTTTTGATACTCTGGATGACCTGCTAGGGTTTGGGGTTCAAAAGTAATGATGTAAGTTGGTAAAAATATTTGACTAATTAGATAATTAATTAATTTGTTTATTTTAGATCATAACTTTTGAACCAGAAACGCTAGAAAGTCGATCAAAGGCTCAAAAGACTCAAGACTCGAGCCTAGTTTCCAATGAAAACTTCAGCAAAACACTTTGGCCTAGTGGTTGGGCCCTAGGCCAGGCAACATGGGCCAAAATGACCCCAAAACTACTTCACTTATGATGTCAGTCACAAAAAATCCGCACCCCCCAACCAAAAAAATTTTTTTCGAGTGCAATCTTCTAGACTGGCCGATCCGTTTGAGCCCTTGAACAGCTCTCTAGCACAATCGGCGGAGGAGCTAGGGCATTGGTAAGGCAACCGAAAACTGCTGTTTTTTCACCTGAAATGGAAGTACGAATATATCGTACGCCGGTTCTCAAAGTGTTAACTTTTTGTTTACCACGCCCCTCTTAAGTACTTGTCGTTCGTTTCAAGCCCCCTGGGGTAAAAATATGAATTGTAAAAGCAAATGTACTTTTTGGTAAATTTATTCATTAAACTTCCAATGTTGTACAAACCTTAAGGGCTTTCCCCTTGGAAATGCATTGACACTCCCTTGGGGAGGCACGCCCCTCCGTTAAGAACCACTGGTCTACAGACTCGTGTTTATAGCCTAGTTTCCACTAAAAACTTAAGTCAAAAATTTGGCTCCTGGCATTGATGCCCATGGCCCAGTGGCATGGCCAAAAATGCTTACACCTACCCCTATTATGACGTCACCCACAAAACACTAAAATCCATCCAATTTTTTTAATGTGAACTACAAAATTTTCTGCAGCTGTAGGGGATTTAAACAGAACTCTAGCTCAATCAGTTGGCAATTTCTGCTGGTGCAAAGTAAAAAAAGTGGCTCAAAGTAGGATTATCTTGTACACTGGTGCTGAACATGTTAATGGGACTGTGGTGTTTTTGTCTGAGCAGTACACTCTACCTTTACCTTTTGGTTACACATGAAACATTGCATCATTCAGAATATGGCTAGGCCAGAAACAGAACATTGGTGTGTTTGATTTTCGCAAGGAACAACATTTGCAGTAATTACAGCATCAACCAAGGCAGTGATGGGATAATATTTTTCCAAGCAATGAACACTGGGCCAATGCTTTCATTTTTTCAACTTTGTACTTGCTTGCACATGAAACACGGCATTTTTGGTGATATCGTTACACTACAACTTCACAAGAAACAATCTCAACAAAAGGCAGCTTCACTGAGACCACTGGTGTTCAACTCTCGCAGGTAACAAAAATCACAGTAACCAGAGCTTAAAACTTTTCAAGCAATGAACATTGCACCAATGTTTTTATTTCTACAACCTTGTGCTTATTTGCACATATGAAATTTGGCAACATTGGAAGGGTTGCTAGACTACAAATTCAAAAGAAGAAACATCTCAACAAAAGACAGTCCATTAAGAACATTGGTAGCTATGATTTTCGCAAGGAAGAAAAATTGTTGTATAGCCAGCTAATTATCAGTATCAACCAAGGCATACGTGGGTTTAAAACTTTTCAAGCAGTGAACATTGCACCAATGTTTTTATTTGTTTCAACTTGTTGCTTGTTTGCATATGAAATTTGGCAACATTGAAGCAGTTGGTAGGCTACAAATTCAAAAGGAAATACATCTTTTGAAACAGGAGCTACATTGAGAATATTGTTAGGTTTGATTTTGAAAAGGAACAAAGTTTGCAGTTATTACAGCATCAACTAAAGCATTGGTGGGTTTATATGTTACAAGCACTGAACCTTGCAGCAATACTTTTATTTTTTCAACTTTGTGCATGTTTGCGCATGAAAATATCGTTATGCCACAACTTCACAAGAAAAAATATCAACAAAAGCCAGATCCACTGAAACCATTGGTGTGCTTGAATTTTGTAACGAACAAAAATCGCAGTAGCCAAGGTTCAAAACTTTTCAAGCAATGAACATTGCACAAATGTTTTATTTTTTCAACTTGTTGCTTGTTAGCGCATGAAATCTGGCAACGTTGAAGCGGTTGGTAGGCTACAAATTTGAAAGAAAAACAACTTGCAAAAAGGCATCTCCATTTAGAGTATTGGTAGGTTTGATTTTTGCAAGGAACAAAAATCGCAATAAATGCAGCATCTAAGAAGGCGTTAATGGGTTGAAAACTTATCTCCACAATACCTCAATCGCTTCCACCATAACCCCAAACTTAGTTTAATCACTTGGCCTTGAAGAACCAACTCAATTGAATCTGAAAAGCAATGCAAAACAGCATATGATTACTTATGTTATCTAGTTGCAAAAATAATAAAGTTTGTATTAGGCCAAAGCTGATGCAACGTAAAATACAACTAAGAACAAACAAGGTTTGCCGAAGGCTAAGCAGAGAAAATAATGAGATTTGTAGTGGTAGCATAGCAAACCATTTAATGCACTAAAAGTTGTTGACTCATGGCTGGCATGGTGTCATACGTGTCATGCACATCAATGAGCCTTATGCTAAACAGGGTTGAGAAAAACCGGGTTTTTACAAAAAAAACAATCCACCTGTTTTTTTTTAAGTTTTTTTGTTTTTTTAAAAAGAAACAACATTTTGTTCTTTTTTTAAGGAGACTCTGTTACAGTTAACGCACTTCCTGCAAAACATTTTGCAGCACTTGTGACAAGACTTACCTGTTTTTTCTACCAGTTAATTGCAATGTGACGTTTGTTTGTTTTGGTATGCTGTTCTGACTTTAGCTGCAACAAGTGGTGAAATATGTGCATCAGAAACTCATGTGGGTGTAGGTCTTACTCTCAACATGTTGCTGTCGAGCTTTAGCTGGCAATTTGGGTTAAGCCTTTTCTAGTGACATTGTTGTTTGTGCACAGCATGTAACATATGTGTACACTGATGCAAGCAAGATCAATAATTTTGCAAATAACAGCAACAGAACAGTGACGAATGACCGAATGACAAGCAGGGTTGTGGAGTCAGAGGTGAAATGTTTGCTCCGAAATTTCCGACTCCGACCTTTTCAAAATTTCTGACTCCTGCCATTCCAAAATTTCCAACTCTTGACTCTGACTCCTTTGCATAACACGAATAAAGTTTGGCTGTCAACAATTTTGTAGCAACTAGCAATCAATGGAAATCATGGTACACAACAAGAATGATCAGTTTCCATAAAAATTTCAAAAAAAACTGCACAATTTCAACATGGGTTGAGGAGTCGGAGGCGAAATGTCCGAATTTTCCAAAATTTCCCGACTCCGACTCCTTAACATAAAGTGAATGAAGTTTGGCTGTCAAGAATTTTATAGCAACCAATAGAGCTCGACCGATGTATCAGCACACCAATACATATCGACCGATATGACAATGTTACCGATGTATCATGTCAGCAAATATCCGCCGATATATATCGGCAAATTTTCCTCATAAAAGTGTTAACGCTGTTGCTCTGCATGGAGCGTTCAGAAACCCAAGTTGCCACTTCGTCTCTGACCCTGATTGATTAACACAAATGGTCTGTCCTGTTCCCAGCGCACAGCCTTCACGCATACAAACTGTTGTGCAATAGTTCATACAAAATGCTCCATGACATAACATTTGCTTATAGGTTTTGGCGCAGTAAGCAGATGATTGCCTGCGAACAAACTAGGTTATTTGCTTTTGTGTTGGTTGGTTGTTTTACCAAGGTCTCTCTAGGCTAGACAGTCTTGCGTTCAGTGTGCATCAAAAAAGTGCCTACGTCACAGCGAGCAGGACCCAGGATTGTGCAGAATTCGATGTTGTATGGTTCTTCATTGCAGTGAAGTGATGGTTTTAATGTGTCATGCATTTTTTTGCTTATGAAATCTGAACGTAGGCACATATGTCTACACAAGGAGTAAGCCCACTCACACGCAACACATGTTTGTGCATTTGTTAATTTACTCATTTTTGCATTTTTTAATTTAATAATTTTTAATTTATTCCTAGAAATTGCTATGGACTGCAGTAGACACAACGGATTAAACCATCCTTTTAATCAAACACAGGTGGTTGAAATGGTCACGTGACAAGTACAATGCGTAAAGAAACAAGGGTTTAGGTTTAGCCTACAATTCACACAATACAAGGAAGAAGCTGCTAACAACTTGCCAGCACTGAAAGTATAACATTACTTGTCTATCAGACTGACCCATTTACAGATGTCACAGTCAACTGAGACAGTCATGCTGTCGAAACTTGTCATGTGACCAGTTCAGCCAATCATGTTCGGCTGATGGCAAAATAGCTCCAGGAGTGTATATTTTGCCTCACAATGCAAAACAGGGGTGTATATCTTGCCTCATAAAATAATTGTAACTTGTGAAATTATTTTCTTTGTTTGTGGCCTGAAGAAAAATATGCACTGTAATGTCTTTCAGCTGTAGTTTGAAAATGTTTGACTGAAGGCAAAAGAGCTCCAGGAGAGGTTAATTTGCCTCATGAGGCAAAATAGATACTGCTTGAGTAATACAAAAATATTGGCATCGGATATCGGCAATGAAAATTGGAAAACATCAGTATCGGCCTAAAAAAACTTATCGGTTGAGCTCTAGGAACCAACACTTAATGGAAATCGTGGTACACAGCAAGAATTCTCTGTTTGAACAAAAGTTTCATAAGAAATTGTACCATTATAACAGGAATTCACAACTTAGGAGTGTCATGTAAAAAATGATCCAATGGGACTGCTGGAGTCAGACAAAAAAAATCTGAGTCCAACTCCTGGTGTTGTTAGGAATCCAACTCCACCCAAAAACCTCCAACTCCGCAACCCTGATTGTAACAGGCACAAGTTAGGATTCCTAACTTAGGGGTGCAATGTATAAAATGATTCAATTGGACTTACGCACTCAAAGTTGGATAAAAAATCCGACTCTGTTTCACCACTTGAGAGTAAAATACGTTATTACGAAAACTTTAGTCTTTCTCATGGTGTATTAAAGCCTTCAACTATATGTCGACAAGCAAGAGATGCAGTCATTAGCCAACCAACACAATAAAAATACTACTATCATGATTGACCAACATGACAGATACAACTTATCACCTGAGGAGTCACGTGATATACCATTATAATTTAACCCAAGGGTTAAATAATGCGTTTGTGATCATATGATGAACAATTATTGTTTTCAGCTTGAGAAGGAAAGTTGTTCTGGTAATGCATATAATTTATAAAATGTGTCGAATCTCTTTCGCAGATACTTGTCTTGGACCGTTTAAGTGTTCGGATTATATCCTCGTGTTGCAAAATGAAGGATATCATCGACGAAGGGATAACGTGTAAGATTTGTGCTTGTGAGAACAAAATGTGTGTTTGAAGCTTGTTCTGTGGATAAGAATGTCTTTGAAAGATCATTGTCTTTTAGCATAAAACCTTGACCATCGTTTATAAATCACTCCACATCATGCCTAATGAAATATCGACCATGATTTCAGTTCTCTAACTGACCATTTGGTTTGGGTAAATCACAGGTTTTCTTTTATTTCTTCTGGCCGCGATGAGCAAGCTGACTGTATTTGCGGTTTTCTTATGGCTTTTTGGATATTTTGCATCGTGTTCCTGTTCAGGACACCCAGACAAGAGCTATCGCTTTTGGCCTTGTGGGCTTCTGCTCTGTTTGCATTTCATTGGTATTATAGATAGTCTGTGCTGTTACAGCCATAAAAATGCATTTATACTTATTCCAGAATTATGTCTCTTGTTTGGTGGCAATGAGTAAAACTTAATTGAATACTTGTTGAGATTTGTATGCAGTACGATGCGGATTACCTTGCCTGTTGTTATTGAGCTTGAAAAATCTGTGTTACTGTAGATGTTCTGGACATTCAATTAAGATGGTTGACCATTTCTTCTTATTAGATGTGCATAATCTACCCGCGAACTGCTACTGCAGAAGGGTAGCTGGTGCACGTGAAAACGTCATAGCAGTATTTTCGCATTCGTGATGATTTGTGCTTGCGATTTGCTGAACAGCAGCATTTTCTTTTTAGCACCAGCAATTTGAAATCCGTGCGGTTGTGCTCTTGCCTCAAAGAACATTCTTGCATTTGCGCAGTGGTTGAAGATCTGAGTAAATCGAGACAGCCGATGACGTCGTTCGAGGCTGTTTACTTTGTTGCGCCAATCAAGGATTCGGTCGAACGAATGATTGACGATTTCCCGGATGATGAAAGAAAATACAAATCCGCTCACATCTTTTTCACAGATTGTAAGCATTTTCTGTTGGCATGCTGCGCTCCGATTGATTTGACCAAAGTAACTGTTGCAAGTGTTCGGGCTGCAGTCCCCGATTGAAAGGCGTGGCAAGCGTAACGCTTGCTTGTCATTGTATTTAAACATATTTTCACTCCTTACTTCAAAGCATGTCCCGATCAACTCTTCAAGATGATCTGCCAGTCGCCGATAGCGAAGTTTGTCAAAGCCGTAAAGGAGGTGAACATCGCTTTCCTTCCCTATGAAGCCCAGGTATGTCTCTTTGCTTAGTGCACCGGGCACTTCGTAAACCTGTCCTAGACAACGAACACAAATTGCTGCATTTACACAATGAGTGATCCGTTAATAGTTCAGAAATTTCAGTCTGTTAAAGGTCTTCGCCCGAGTTTGCCTCACTGGTAGAAACACAGTCACGCACGAGATCTAACGTTGCCGCTGGTTAGTTATGCCCAGTTGGGCGTGATTATTTGCCCGGGACAGTTTGCATTAATATCTGGCATCATCCCATCTGAGACAAGGCGCAGTGCTTCATGCTTGAAACTTTACACCAAAGCCCTCAATCCGAAACATCTTCTACACGAAACACTGCACCTAAAACCATTTCCAGAACGCCTCCGCTCGTATGTGGAAGTGTCAAATACCGGCACATCCACCACACCAATCCCTCCAGCTCACCAATCCTTCATTCGCACGCATTCGGGCCCCAACCACCAGGCTGCGACTTCCCCAGAATGCCTGGGTTAGCTCAACCGCCTGAGGACTGGTGTTGGCCGAATTTGCGGCCAACATAAAACAATGGGTCTGCGTAGCCCAGGTTTGTGTGGGTTTGGCAAGGTGCAGGCTGCTGCGCACCACATCCCGCACGACTGCACCGAATTTAAACGTCCGCGTCGCATTTACGAGGAAGATAATCATGCACTCCTAGCATATCTTGCTAAATCAAAGTTTTGACCATTGTCTGCTCATGTGCTGTATATACGAAAGAAGAAGAATAGTTCGCGTTTCCTAAATTACAGATTTTTCAAGTCGAGTATATGGTGTGATGAAATGCCGCAGATGTGGAAATGTCTGACAGTGGAGAGGTGGCCAGCTAGTGTGTGGATTTGTTTTAAGTACACGAAAATCCAAGACCACAACGCCATGCTAGTTGTGTGTCGATGTTAACAGAAATGTCGACATGGCCACGTGCGGCCAACTTGTTCTAGGGTTTGTGCCACTGTTGGTTTGTATACCACAAGTTTTCACAAATGCTTTGGTTTCAGTGTTGAAATGCTCAACGAAAATGTACCCTGTTTTTGCGTCACTGGCTTCCAGTCGAAGCTCACACTGCGGCAATTAATTGCCAACCACTCACGATTGAAACTGCAACTCCTTGCCTTTAAATATAGTCAAGAAGGACTGCAATGTGTTCAATTCATTCATAAATAACTTGGATTTTGCTGCTAGTTGACACAGGTGTCTAGGGAGTCATATAGCAATAATTCAGTTTTGATCCGGGTCTGTCCCCGTGAAACGGGTGTGGCCGGATGTACCTCCTTTCTGACATGATTAGCTTTACTCTCTTTCTCCATTTTGCTCGATTTAGAGCGTCTTCTGTCTGCAAGCCAATCCCTCTAATCTCTTTTTCTCCATGTCTTCACGTGCCGGCCCCATTTTCTGTGACCTTCCACATTGAAACTCAGCGCCTTTCCCAGGTCATCATCCTCTTCTCTCCTTAGAACACATTCGTATCATCGCACCCTGCTTACTTTTACCGGGTTTTCCACCGTTTCTCTAAAAAAATGAAAGGATGCCATGCTTCAAGTCATACACATCAAGCTACAACAGACTCTCTTCGCTTTTTTAACGTCCATTTCATAAAACTGAGTATTGAAAGACATTACTACTCCTTTCTTAACGGGCTGTCGTTATTTTATTTTAGGGGACTGGCACACGGATATCCTCCCTTTGCAATTGCAAACCACCCATCAATTTCTCCCTACTCCCACTCAGTTCGTTGCATCGGACAGTTCGGCGTTATTTTTATTCAGCGCGAACTGTGTTAATATCGATTAGCTCAGCTAAAGGTTGGATCGATAGAATTAGAACGAGTGGTTATTCACTGTGTTGGGAACTCGTCACCAAACCAGTGCACATTTGAATTTCCGTTTTGGTGATTTCGCTTGCGTGACGTCAGTGCTCTTAATTGGCTGTCACGCTTGATTAACCCGGTCAAGCGATTCTGCTTGCTATATGTTAAATCCATATTTCTACCGATTTATCCAAACTGTTTATATACCACAAGCCAGAATCCATCACTTTCCTCAAACGACGCCAACTTAATCGATAAAGTCGTGCATTCGTTCGAACGGTCTGGTTTGCGACGACAAGTCAGTTGTTTGCGCCTCCATATCTCCGAACAATGGGCCCAAGAGCACGTCCATGGCCCTGAGCTGATTGGCGAATCGGGATCCATCGTAACTGAGCTCCCTCCTCAATCATCTTCACAGCAAGCCTTCACTTATTGCTGATAAACTGGACTTCAGGCTTATTTCGGTTGATACGAAGTAATTTAGTTTGGCGTTGTTCGTTTACTTGTTTCTTTTTTTTATGTGACTAAAATGAGACAAAGGCTGGTGGTAGTTCATCCAATCCTACTTTTAATTTGTTCTTGTTATGTTGTTAATAGATACTCAGTGCTTTTTTTAGGGTTTTTGAAGTTCTTCGGTGCATCTAACCTTAAGTTTGCGGCAGATTTTCACTTTGGATTGCCCGGATACCTTTGAGACGATCTTCAGCCCGAACCACGCCGGTTCGCGCGATAAAGTCCTGGAGAGAGTCGCCGAGCAGCTCTCGACTGTGTGCGCACTGCTGGGCGAGTACCCCTCCATACGATACAGGCAGTGAGCTTCGACTGTTTGTTTTGAAAGTGTCTCGCTGTTGTTGTTAAGCTGTAACTTCCTTTCTAGAGGGCAATGATGCTCTGGTTTGGTAAGAACTCATTTTGTGGCTAAGTGTTCAGTTGACTGCTACTATCTCGAATCAATGTGAGTAGCAGGTTCAAGGACACGAGTTTTGTTCGTTTTGACCCGGTGTGAAGTTTGCTGACCTAATGTGGAAAGAAGTGAAAGTTTATGATATTGTAGCGACTTTTAAATAATATGCCGCCCTGCTACAAGGCGCGCTTTCGCTTGGTTGTCTTGAGGACACGTCGGTCTTCAGACGTGCGCCGAGTAAGTTTTTGAAAAAAGTG
>Ga0210059_1012820_pt1 | contig 12607 bp, 8 predicted proteins | sample Ectturendosymbi2_FD_188042 | JGI IMG/M metagenome (GOLD analysis project Ga0210059, IMG submission 188042) | Ecteinascidia turbinata endosymbiont from Florida, USA - Sample 2 (SPAdes) (version 2) | ecosystem: Host-associated > Tunicates > Ascidians > Unclassified | place: Key West, Florida...
GTTATAGGCGAATTGACGTTACAGACGAAGCCGTTATAAACGAATTCTACTGTATAGAACAGATTTACATAAGGTTTCAGGGCCCACTCGGCTGAAACTAAAAAGTTAGTTCCAGGGCAAATTGTTATTTTCAGGGCAAAATTTTTCCGGCCCCCCCAGTAAAATGCCTTCCCGTACGCCTATGATCTTATGCATACTTGGGGGATTCGCTGAAACATCGTCGCTACCAGCTGCACCAGACGCCTGTGGCTGTTCTTCTACCGGTGGGCAGGTAGGCCTACTGTTCCGACACCGGTCAATAAAAACTTTGAGGCTGCTCACCCTGATCTGTTTCACACGAAGATTAATGTCTTTTAATTTCACCACAAACTTGTCCGATTTCACTCAACACTTTTCGCTGACTAAAGAGCGACGTGCAACTGATTAGCAGAATAGATAATTAATTCAGCCTGCAGCTAGCGGTCACTCACACCTTGCACAGCATATCAGACAGTCTTGCCGCTGGGGTCAGTCTCATTATCAGATTGTTGCCTTTTTCAACATTAGATTTTTACAATGCAGTTTAATATAAGCTAAATGCTTCGATTACCAATACAGTCCCGTCGCCACGGGGTCTTTGGTGGGCTTCGCCATTGAAATATGAAACACTTTAAATCAGTGGAGTTTTTGTCAAATTTTAGAATGTTAAGCCCGCCTACATAAACATGAAACACCCCTATTGAAGACTTCCTGGCGACGGTTCTGCACAAATACCTAGCAAAGTGCGATAACCACGTTAATTCGAAACTGATCGAAGTTCATCATTAAATAAAAAATCCGTTATATGCGTAACGTGTTATGTTATTCACAATGCTGGGAGGAGAGCTTCTTCAGCTTGGTACGATTACCAAACACACATGAGAGTGAGAAATTGATGTTATGAATCTTACTATCTTCATCCTGAAAAGGAATTGGGAAAAAACCATCAGCTCTGTCAACATCAGATTTGCTGCCAAAACATCAGACATCAGAAATTTATCTCAAAACATCAGAAGTGGTAACACTGATGCATATCATCCACGTGTGCACATTAGGAAGATCCCAGCTTTGTTACGTATAAACTACACATCAATCGACACTGTTGGTAGTTCAAATGCCAAGCTTGTTTCAACACTGGCAAAGCACGGTAACATCCAGCTCTTGTTACATATGGTAGTACAAACCACGCAGGAATGAAGAAAGCTGCTCAATATTTCTCAAATCTCGAAAATTCATAACCGCTTGGTTTCATAACAAACGTGTTGCTACACCTTGTGGTCAGTCCCGTCACCACAGGGGGATTTGGTGGGCGAAGCCCACCCAAACAAAGCTCCAAGACCCCCCAAATTGAAATATGAAACACTATAAATTAGTGAAATTTTTGTCAACATTGAATGTCGAGCCCCCCTGCGCGAACGTAAAGCCCCCCCACACAAACGTCATGCCCCCCTATAGACGACTTTCTGGCGACGGTTATGCTTGTGGTACTACCAAAGAACATTCTGCAATGCACCCGATCTCGACTTGCAACGTTGGCGAAAAACTAAGAAAATAAACATCAATATTCTGATAGCTAAGGGAGGGGGCTTGAGCCTCTTCAGCCTCCTCTGGCTGCACCTTTGGCGACCAGTATCCCTCAGTTACGCATATCTTGACTCACTCGTTAAATTTGGCTTTCAGGGCCTAAATCGGGCTTCAAAAATAAATGTCGGGATCAGGCCAACTTTAGGCTTATGCCTTCGGGCCAGGTTCTGGCTTCAAAATGAGGCTCGTTTACGACTCTGCTGTGTCCAGCAATTTCCATGTGTTTTTTTCTACAGTTGATAATTCTATAAGGTCTGTCACGAAAAAAGCGTTTCCAAGAAACCACAGCAACTGTTTTCGAAGATAAAGGTTGCCAAATCGTATGCAAAGTTGATAATAAACTTTCCAATAAACTGAATATACATAGTATCTTTCTTGCTCTTATTTTGCTTCAGAAGTCTCGGAAAATGATTAAGCTCAGTTTGAATATCATCAGGGTTTTTAAGGTGTTTTAGGCATCCGATTCGGGTCCCTAGTATTGAAAATCGGGTCCCTAGAATCAGAGAAAATTATCATCGGGTCCCTAGAATCAGAGAAAATCGGGTTCCTAGAATCAGAGAAATCGGATCCCTACAGGTCCATACCGGGTAGCCTACCTAATATTTTCCTTAAAAGTTTATAACACTTTCTGAAAAGCACGAATCAAATAAAAAATACCGTAGAACTCGTCTAATTCGTCATCGTTTAATTCGTCAATTCGCTTAATTCGTCACTTTTTCATCGGTCCCGACAGAATCCCTATCTTTTGTGTACATTTCTGTTCGTCTAATTCGCCATCGTCTAATTTGTCAATTTGCTTAATTCGTCACCTCTTTCTATCCCTGAGAAGCGTTTTGTTCGTCTAATTCAGTGGTTCTCAAAGTGGTCAATATCGACCCCCAGGGGTCAATTGGACCATCTAAGGGGTCGATAAATAGTCACGGGGTCGAATGGGGGTCACTGAATAGTCCCTAAATTCTAAGCATATTTTCGGATTGTGTATTATTTTATCATGCATTTCAAGGAAAAAGCACTTAAATTTATTTTGACACATACTTTCCTTGTATTAGTAACTGTTGGGCTAGGCCACAGGTTTACAGAAAATTGTATACTGTAATTGGGGGTCAACGCGCAGAAAAGTTTGAGAACCACTGGTCTAATTCGTCATTTGCAGTTTCGTTTTAGATGTCTAAGCAGCTAGTACGTGTGGGAATTCAAACAAATTAAGAATCTTTGTCTGAGAATTGTTGAACCTTGCAATTTGTTTATAGAATTTATACGCGAGGTGCGAAGCGCGACCCGACTCCTCATTGAGAGAATGCGGAAAAGATTATTAAAGATTTAAAAGGTGCTTGATTGAATGGAAGATTCCAGATAGAGCAGAGGAATTAATTGTTGTATCCAACCAAAACGTCATAAACTTGTATTTTACTGCAAATAAGAGCACTATGTATGTATACGAGTTACTATGATAAAGTATACAAGCTTCTATGATAGAAGTTTCACCTGTTTGCGTAATTCGTCACTTCACCTAATTCGTCACTTTTTTCTTATCTCCTTGAGGTGACGAATTAGGCAAATTCTACTGTACTATGGTTTACTCCTCGTAGTTCCACATTCAAGTCGTTGATGTGCGACATTACGTCAGCCAAAAATTCAACAGTTCCAGCCACTTTATGAATCGCTAGAGCGCTCTATGCGCCAATAGTGATGCGCAAACGCTTCACTAAAGCAACAACTTTGAACTTCATTGTTGGTATTAACAAAAAGTGTAATTCAATCAAGGCAAGGAAATGGTTTCATCGCCATTTTGTGCCTTGATCATACTGTTTTTACCAGGATAGAGATTGCAATGACATGCAATTGTTAAATAATCATGAGGAAACAATTATTTTGAACCAGAATAACAAAGGGAAGTCATGGGTGCTCTGCAAGATAGCTAAACAACTCTTGGTCCACTATCATACAGTTAACGACGAGCTATGGTTCAGAAGCAAGGGTAAAATCGCTAGATTTTGGGATAAGCGCTTTTGTGTATAGAATACGAATTTGTGAGGCTGACGAGGTCCGGATTTCACCATCCAAAGGTCCGGATTCGGACCGCGGTCCGCAATTTGAGTAGCCCTGGCCTATAAGTATTTTTGATTTTGTTCAATGCAAATAGAATTGCTTTCGGAGCATAAAACTGGGATAGACTTAACAGTTTCAGCAACACTGAAAAAGCCTTCAAAAAACTATGCGTGTTTTATTTTGAGACGTTTCGGATTATTCTTAATCCACCTTCAGTCAAAAAATAAAGCAACACTTGGCAATGTCAGCAATTCAAAACCGTAAGGCTTTGTGACGCAAGAAAAGACAATGCTGTGACGCAAGAGACGTCAAACGCAAACCCAAGACAGCAAGCCACTTCAAAATCGCTGAAAGCAAACGCAGGGCCAAAAGTTATGCAGAGAATATTAAAACAAAATCCACGTAAGGCCAAAATTTACGACAACAAGCCGAGGCCAGCAGCGAGAGGCAATTCACAAACCATTGCAAGCGAAGGATGCAAAAAAAATTAACAAATTAGGACTGCAAGTCTACAACTAGCACCAAATGTCCACGTCAGCACCAACGATAAATTTACGAAAAATGTATTCCCATAAGAGCTGAACATCAGACAATATTTGACATCATAATCTACGTGTTAAAGAGGTATAAAGGGGTGGAAAAATTGTCTACATTAATCTCAGGCTGCTGCTCTTGTATTAAAAGCGTCTTTTTGATTAATAATTCACGGTGGTTGAAAGCAGAAGCCAAGATTTCGGGATTTTTAAAATCCACGAAATGATCCGGATGTGAGTATATATGTTTGACTACATCGGTATTTTGATGGTTAGATTTTAAAGGGTTGTGTTCTTCCAGTCGAAATTTTAAATTCCTTTGTGTTTAACTAATATAGGAATTACCACAAGAACATTTAAGTTTGTATACCACATTGCATCGTTCCAGATGTGCTTGTTTGTCCTTATACAGTACTAATGATCTCCGGTCGTGTGTGCTCTATGAATAAGAGACATTTGAGCAAATTCTTTCAGATATTTTTGACAAAAGTTTCGCAATTCTTTTTCCAGTTGTACTGATGTTTCACCAAGGTAAGGCATGTATAGAAGAATTCTTCGAATGTCATTCGTCCTTTCTTGCTTGTTTTTTGAAGGAGTGTTTTTATAAAGTTTGTTAAGAAATATTTTTATTTGTCTGTCTGTAAGCCAGTCCGGGTATACATTGCTGAGAAAACAAGATTTAATGTGTTGAAATTCTTTGTGGATCAATTGGTACGAGCTGCAAATTTGGTAGGAACGATGTAACAAGCTTTGTATGGCACTTTTTATATTGTTTTGGCGACAAGCTTTCCCATTTGTTGTACAGTCCTGCATGAGTATTTTTTCTGTAGATAGTTGTTTCAATTCCGTTCTTATTTTTTGTTAGCAGGACATCCAAATATGTCAGCTGTCCGTCTGCTTCCAGCTCTTTTGAAAAACTTACGCTTGAATGCACTTTGTTTAAATTAGGGAAGAATTTATCCATCTCGTCTTTGGAGTCAAACGCACAGAAAATGTCATCCACATACCGGCAAATTATGTGAGGGGAGCATCCAATCTTACTTAGGTTATCAACTAACCAGTTCATAAACACGTCTGCCACCAGAGGTGCAGTCGGTGAGCCCATAGTTACTCCATCTAACTGTGTGTAATATTTTCCGTTGAATTGCAGTACAGTATTTTTACAAGTCCAGTTTAGCATCTTTCGAGTTTCGTTCAGTTTAATCCATGAAATTTGTTTTCTATATCAGCGAAGACCTTGTCCAATATCAGGTTTACAGTGAAATCCACAGGAATGTTTGTGAATAGACTTTTTACATCAAATGAGCACATTAAACGGTTACGATCTAGTTCATGGTCAGCTATTATTCTAAGAAACTCAAAGGTGTCTTTTGCTGTGGATGGGTGCCGACGCAGCTCACTAAAGATTTTGACAGCAACGAGGCGCATTGGAAGGTGAATCTGCCAATCTTATAAAATTCCTTCCGACGCCCATGCACACAAGTTTGTAAAATTTCACCAATTTTGTGAAAAATTGTGTTGTACTAATGTACACCATCTGGGAACCAGGGCACCGACAAGGGGGGGGGGCGGGGGGCAATGCCCCGGGGCGGAACTTTTCGGGAGAGCGGCACTTTTGGTGAAAAGAAGGAATAGCAAATTGTCTTTCACGAATGAACCTGAAGTTAGATTTAGGTTTAGGTTATAGAGTTTGGTTAAGGTTGGACGTACCATACGTCCCGGGTTTGGCCAGGACTGTCCCGGTTTAAACCGCTTTCACGCATTCGTTCTCAGCTTACATGTGAATCGTGCTAGTGGCCATCAGATGTGGAAGGTGGCGGTAGTGGTGTTGGGCATGGGCGTCCGCAGAAATTTTTCCAGGGGGGAAAAGTTGATATTTTGCTTATCTTTTTCAAATTTTTGACGATGCAACGCAAACGGACGTACACAAAACGCTTCACCATTCTACACCACAAAGAAAATGCGCAATGTTACGGCAACAGTTGCATACAGTGCTTTCCTTCTAAGAAAATTTTACATTAAGTAAATGTTTGTTTTAGTGAGCATGGATATTTTAAGACTGAGTTAGAAGAGTTCTAAATGAATTACAAAGTTTGTGAATTATTAGAATAGGTATAAAATTTTATGAAAATACGAACAAAATACATATTCAATTGAAATACCTTCCCATGTTTTCTTGTTTTTCCAATGTTTTGGAATGTTGCAAGTGCGCGGGATGAGATTTCAGCGCAAATGCTCTGGTGGTACTGCGCAGTTGCGCATTTTAGAGGGAGCATTTATTGCAAAAATGCACTTTGTTGGCAGCAATGCATCTTTTTCACTGATGTTTTTTTCACACATAGCATAAACCAGGGGTGGGCAAACTTGTTCAATGGAAGAGTTATCTGCAGAAAACCAAAAACACCAGCGAGCCTCAAAACTAGTTTGTAGTGTCTATACAAATACGGTAAATGATGCAAGTTCTACATGAAGTGATGTACAGTAATTGTCAATATTAAGTTTTTGTTTGATTTTACAGTCCCCGAAAATCTCTGCAATACGTTGTTAAAGCTGTGCGAATAAACTCTCCCTAGTGTTCACTCTTAGGGTTGCACCATGGTTTGATTTTACGAACTTTATTACAGAGAAAAAAACGTGACAGCAATATGTCGTGCTACGTGTGCACTGGTCCTTTAAATTATGGGTATTTTCTTGAACCTGTGGCCAGAAATTAACTGTATAGTTGCATTGACTGAATATTTTTTAGAGCCAGTGAGTTTCGTTTCTGCAGCCCAGACAAATTTCTGACAAACTGTTGGCGAACTGAATAGCCTCACTGATACATTAACATTGAATGGATTTACAGGGAAGGCAAAACATGGTTTTAACTCTTGGAAATGGTCAAATCTGGCTTGGAACTCCTCCAGTAGTCTTACAATTTATTTTAGTATTCTCTCATATTGTGGTCTGCAATTGCCTCTTCCCGAAACACCTTGGTTCTCATTCCGACATTGGGAAACTGACAGAATGTTTTTGGCAATGTGTGTCTTTGAAAAATTTTAATTTTCTTCTGGGAAGAAAATTAGCCTCACCTAGGGAAAGACGAAAATGTAGCCTAGCTTGAGATTTAAGTTCACTATCGTTGTTATCAAGTCGCGCAGACTTCCTGATGACCAGTGTTCCCTCTATGGTGCGCAAATGCGCAGAACTACCATGGCATTTGCGCTGTGAATCTCATTCTTGCGCACCTGCAACATTCCAAATTTGATATCGCATAGCCCTGTCGAAACGTTTCACTGGTTGTGTGTCTAAATGGTTGTGAAATTGTATGCGCACTGACACAAACATTTGCTCAATGCAAATTTTTACAGGGAACACTGCTGGTGACTAACTTCACGAACTTGTGTCAACACATTGACAAATGAAACAAACGTTAAATTTGAGGCAACAACTCTCTATCAAATTGATATATTGCTACTCATAATCAACATCAATTCCGTGTTTGGAGTGATTATCAGGTGAAGTGACGGTGACCCATTTTTCAGATGTGTTGAGTTTGGCTTAAATTGTCATTTCGAGTGTAGCAAGAGATGAACGTATCAGAACAGGATTTTTGTATGTACTTCTGCAGCTTGTACCGTAGGCCTAGAGGTGTGAGATCTTCACAAACGAAGACGTGCTGTCTTCCTTCGATATTTTTGAGATCCCTTTTGTTAGTAAGAAACTCGTTTCTTTTTTTGTATGACACAAATCCTGCAATGATTGGACGTGGATTCTCCTTGTTTCTTCTGTTTTGTCCTAGCCGATGTACTCTCTGTATATCATTGAATTGGAGATCGATTTCAAGCTCATCTGGTATTTTTACAAGATTTTTTCCCCATCATCGTTGTCTTCTTTATCTTCTTCTACTCCATAAATAAGAATATTTTCTCTTCTTATTTATTGTTCTTGTCTGACAAGTTGAAAGACAATCAGATTTCTTTTGTGAACCATCTCACTGCGTAGCTGTTCTTTTTCTTCTTCAAGCTGATTCAACTTATTTTCATGTTCAACATGTTTTTTTGTATTCCATTTAGCTTGTTTTCGAGGTTTTGTGTGATCTTTGTTAGCTTGTCCAGTTTTTCATTCTGGATGTTAGTTAGCTTATGCAGTGTTTGTTATTTATTTTGTCCGTCTACCCTCTCCAGCGCTCCCTTCCCTCTTGTGAGAGGAGGGGCAGTAGCCGCAATAGGTGGGATTGTTTTTTGTTTTTTACTTAGTTATCTGCTATTTCATCCAAAATAAAGTGGTAATTAAGAAAACGTGAGGCAAATACGCGACAGTACTTTGGGCCTGAAGCATGCGTCGCTTTTTCAGGTGCAAAGTAATTGGGACAAATAAACAGAGGCAAGGCAAAAAGGGAAACAACGAAGGCAGTGTACGTAATTCTCAAACCAATATGTTCATCACGTCATGTAAATAAAATAAGGGTTCATCGACTATACGATTTACTGTAACTAGAAGGGTGAGATTCGTGTGAACACGATAAAAGTGCGCATTGGAAGCGAAAATGAAATGCGAAAACGTATGTAAACATAAGTATCCATTTTATGTGGATTTTATCGGATTTAGAAAATTGCGTTGTTGATTTGTGTTAGCACTTTTATGTAGGGTTTTCTGTCACGAGTTTGGTATATCTTGAATCTTAATTTCAGTGATTGTTTAAAAGATTTGATGAGGGCAGCGGGGATGTTTGGGGCTGACTGTTTCTTATTTTTGTTTCTTGTCTTCCAAATGGTATGTGACATTATGGAGTTGAGATACGGGGTGATGTGTTCGTCGTAAGGTATATTTTGGGGAGGTGTTTGTGATTTTATTCTTATTGTTTGATGGAAGTATGTTGAATGTTGTTTTGTTATATTATAGTATATCCTAGTGACGTAATGAAGTAAAGCTTTAATTTCGACGCATTTGCTAAAGAGGTGGATGTCGTTCTCGTACGTGGTTTTACTAAGGAAACAATATGGGTTTAAGTCTGGTACGTTTAATTTAAATTTTGCTTGAACTGGTAGAGCGTTATTCGCTAGTTTGTGGTTGAATGTTTTCAAGTAATTTGGCAGCAGTGGGTGATGTATCAATTTATAGTTAGGTGTTGTTGTACCAAAAATACTTTGTGTTACGATATTTCTTACTGTGGTTGTTTTGACTCGTATGTAAATTTTTTTGATTTTTCCTTTCATTATTTCTTCTTTTGTGGTCTTGTGTTCTTCTATGATTTTTATATATTTTTGTAATCTGTTGATGGGGAAGCTGCGTGTGGTACATTTTGTGTTTTAGGTAATTGGAATATGTTGCTTAATTGCAGGTCGATATTATATTCAAAATATTTCAAATGTGCTGGTATCCTATCATTTGTGATTTTATATGTCAAATATTCTGTTAAAGGTTTTACATAAGTGAGGTCGGCGTAAAATGGAATATCCGAAAAATTATAATCTCCTTCTTTTAATTTTGATAGTTTTGATATCTCTAAGAGCGGGTTGTGGTAACCTGCCACGTATTTGGTCAAAATGGTGTTTACTGTTTCATGTTTCTGTTTTGGTAAATGGTAAGTGTGTGCTAAGTGTGTAATTTATGGTGTGAGAATTGTTTTTGATATTACGGCTTTGAGGTCGTAAGTAACATACTGGTGATTTAGGTTTTGTACTTTTTGTTTCAGTTCTTTTATTGTTACATCCCAGGTTTTTGTTACTGTTGGGGGACAGGGCAACAGTTTTATTGAGGGGTTCGATTTTTTGGGTTTTCCAACTTATATCCCATAAGTGCGTTTCGCTAGTTATTTTGTTCATGGCTAGTCCAGCTGTCTTTTTTCATTTATTTGGAGGCCTTATGCTTTATGGTATTTATTTAGTCTTTCGTTCACATATTGTGTAGAGATTCGTTTGCTTATGGTGAGCGTAAGATCGTCTGCATACGCAATTACTTTGGGAGCGTTCCTAGTGGGGTTGGGAGAAGCGCTAATATTGTTATTTTTTTGGATTGCATTGATCAGTGTGTTGAGAGCAATAATAAATAGGATTAAGCTCAAAGGGTCTCCTTGGCGAACTCCTTTCTGAAAGGGGAATTTTGTTGTTAAGCCATGATTGGTTTTTATAAAGGAGAAGCCTTTCCGTTGTATAGAGTCAGTGTATTTAATGAAGGTTTCTGGGAGTCTTTTTTGTCTGAGTACATGTCAAAGGCTTTTTTAAAATCTATAGCAATTATGCAGTGTTTTATGCAGTGCTTGTGTAGTGTTTCTTGAAGATGGCGTGAAGTAAGAGATTCATCCCAAAGCTTTTCGTATGACACTCTTCAAGGGACATCGTCAGAATGAAGTGGAGGTACAACCGAACTGGTTTATAAATAGGAAAGCAGAGTTCTCATTGGCTGAAACAGTAGCCAATAGGAAAGGGTTTAGGCGATCGGAAAAGAAGAGTTCTCATTGGTTGAAACAATTAGCCAATGGAAAGAGTGGATCTGCTTTTCGAACTTTGTCGAAAAGGTTTAGGAGATCTTCAGGAAGTAAACGAATTATTTTTGTTTGCAGAGAAGGAGATTCAGAGATTTGATGAAAGTCGCTTCTAGGGCGGAGAGATGAAATGGAGTGCGAGCTCGAGCGAGAATGGAGAACTTGTCTTGATTGTAATGTAAGGCGCATTGGGCGTTGTCAAGAAGATGTTGACCGATGGTGGATTGGTGAAATTGTGGAGGACTTTTCCGATCTCTTAAACCCTTTCCTATTGGCGAATGTTTCAACCAATGAGAACTCTGCTTTCCTGTTTATAAACCAGTTCGGTTGTACCTCCACATCATTCTGACGATGTCCCTTAATGAGTGTCAGACGAAAAGCTTTGGGATGAATCACAAGATTTTCTGATTTTCTGTGAAGCGAAAATATCGATTTTCTGTGAAGCGAAAGATTTTCTGTGAAGCGTGATTTTCTATGAAGCGAAAATATCGACAACGCAGTATGACTGCAAGCAAGGGAGTTTAGATCAGCGAGAGCAGTTTTGCTTTTGTTTCTGCTGCGCGTCTGTCTTGTTTTTTTTTTTTCTGCTGCACGAAAGTGAGTCTTGTCCAGACTTAGTATACAAAGAAATAGAGGTTAGAAATCGAGTTTCGTAAAGCCGTAAGTAAAGAATGAAACCTCAAACCTGTTGTCAAGGTTTTAATAAACTTAAATCTCGAACTACGGTAACGAACGAAACGGAAGAAAAGACATGTTAACAGTACTGCAGTAAATGCGAAAATGACCCAAACTAAATATAAACCGCTTGCATGTAACTCGAAAGCAATCAGCGAAAAACTAATCAGTGCAGTGTGAGCACAAGACGCATAATTTCAAACATTAATTTTCATTACATTCACCCCTCCCTTGGAGTATCAACTAGCATTGAAAAATTTATTGTAACTAAGACGATCAACAGCACGCCGTTCTCTCTGAGATCGACGTAAAACAGTGCGTTCGTTTGAATGTATTGTGGCATCAACGGTCGTGACGTCTTCAACATCACTCGATTTCGTTGACAGACTGTCAACAGAAGTGTCGCTTGTCGTCGGTTGGGTCGTAGACTGGCCCTCTGGTTCAGGTGACAATGAAGCAGGATCAGCCAAGCTTCTTGTCGTGAACTGTCCCTGTGATTCAGGTGGCCATGAAGTGTGGTCAGGGAAGCTTTCATTGTCTTCGCCGACCGCAAAGTCCATGGCCAAGTGCTTAGTGGCAACCGTTGAGTGACGTCCATCTGGAAATGAAACGTAGGCGTAACGGGGATTAGCTTCGATCAAATCCACCGCCTCAACTAAAGGATCCATTTTTGAATTTCGGACATGTCTCTTAAGTATTACCGGTCCAGGCGTGATCAACCACAAAGGAAGTGAATTTCCGGTGGTGGAGCGCCGCGCCCAGCCAAACAATCGCTCATGAGGGGTGCAGTTCGTTGCGATGCAAAGCAGAGAACGCACTGAGTGTAGAACATCCGGAAGAACCTCCTGCCAGTAAACCAAGGAAAGACCTTTCGACCTCACGGACAAGGAGATGCCTTTCCAAATAACGCCGTTGTACCTTTCAACCTGTCCGTTACCAGTGGGATTGTACGGAGTTGTGCGACTCGTAGATACTCCTTTTGAAGTGAGAAACTCTCGAAGTTCGCGACTCATGAAAGAAGCTCCCCTGTCGGAATGGATGAAAGCCGGCATACCGTAAACAGTAAATAGCGATGTTAATGCCTTAATGACACTCTCAGTTGATAAGTCACGACACGGAAAGACAAATGGGAACCGAGAGTATTCATCAACAACGGTCAGAAAATATTTATTTTGGTTGTTGCTAGGAAGAGGGCCTTTAAAATCGATATTGAGCCTTTCAAACGGCTGCGTGGCTTTGACAAGGTGGCCTGGTTCAGGCCGATAAAATTGCGGTTTGCACT
>Ga0210059_1012821_pt1 | contig 12606 bp, 9 predicted proteins | sample Ectturendosymbi2_FD_188042 | JGI IMG/M metagenome (GOLD analysis project Ga0210059, IMG submission 188042) | Ecteinascidia turbinata endosymbiont from Florida, USA - Sample 2 (SPAdes) (version 2) | ecosystem: Host-associated > Tunicates > Ascidians > Unclassified | place: Key West, Florida...
AATTACTTTTGGTGAGTGAATGTTTCTGTAAGAGTTATACTTGTCTGAAGAATAAAATCGACCAAACAAACCCAATTTCTGTTGTGTTTAATTTTGTATAAAAGTGAGACGTATTAGAGGTCAAGTGCGGGGGATTGTCTGGGGTTCTTGCCTTGCAGACAGTTTCCTTGGTATAACTGACGAACCCATGTAGCTAGCCATTCAGTTATGCCTAAAGCAGCTAAAAGGTTAAACCACCCCAAAACCCTAAAATTTAGCTGTAAAAGCGGAACAAGGGTTACGGTGTCTTGAACTCACCATTTTTCAAGGAGGATCCGAGTGACTTTCCCACTATATTACTGTATTTTTATTTTTTAATTTTCCTGGTACCTTACTGCATTATTAAACATTGATCAGAAATATGCCCACAGCAACGGCTTCCCCTGGTACCCCCTGATATCGTTAAAATTGCTGTGTTAATGGCTCGACCGGTCAGTCCAACAACGTAATTTGGACAACTACTACCACGGAATGCTCAAAATTTATCAAACCCATCGTGCATCGGTCGTCGCGCGCGTTACCAAGGACGGCGCTTGGACTTTAAGCAGGAGACATGGGCGTCCGCAGGGGGGGGTAGAACGGGCATTTTCCCCCCTCCTGGAAATTGGAACTAAGAAGCAAAAATTTCTAGAAAATGTGAAATCAACGGTTTAATTCTCATCACTTGGATTAATTCTTGCAATACCAGTTTGTTTGCCTATATGACATTCACACTGCACAAGAGCCAAGTTCACTGTTCTGGGAACACGCAGTGATGAGCTTGTAGTTCACTAAATTCGCTTCTCTGCCTGCAGAGGCGGATTGCGAAACTCGGGAGCGAATTGTTCTGCTATTGGCCTTTGTTGCGTAACAATGACGTGGCAACAAATCTTCGAAGATGCACTTCAAGTTAGGGTGGTAGGCGTTTTTCCGCATGTAACTATTGAACGCAGACATCTTGTCAGGCAATGCAGCGAGAGAGCGACTGCTGATAGCGGTTAGCCACGTAGGTTTACATTTAGACCAAAGGTGAGCGAACTGTGGGTCGCCGACATATTTTGTGTGACTCGTCTAGATAAATAGCAATATCTCAAATTGACAGAGAGTTGTTGTCTCATATTTAACGTTTGTTTCATTTATCAAAGTGTTTAAACAAGTTCTTGAAGTTAGTCACCAGGGAGTCTGCGCGATTTGATCACAACTACAGTGAACCTAAATGGCAACTTAAGCTACTTAAATTCCCAGAGGAAAATTAAAATTTTTCAAAGACACGTATTGTCAAAAGCATTCTGTAATTTTTCCAATGTCACAATCAGGGTTGATTGATATAAATCATTTGATTTAAACCAGTGATTTAAATAATGATTTAAATCAAGCAATAAAAATCATGATTTACATCAAATATTAAAAATCTAAAAAATCATGTCATTTTAGAGCTTTGTGTGATGTCTATGACACATTTGATTAGCATTCTAATAGGTTTTCACATAGACTATACAGCAGGAGTTCCCAAACTTTCTCTGAACTTACAGTATTTGTATTGACACTACATAGTTGTTTTGCGGCTCGCTGGTGTTTTTGGTTTTCTGCAAATGACTCTTCTATTGAACAAGTTTGCCCACCCCTGGTTTATACTATGTGTAAAGAAACATCTATAAAAAAGAAGCATTGCTGCCAAAAAAGCGCATTTTTGTAACCAATGCTCCCTCTAAACAGAAGATTCAGGGGGTGGGGCAATCGCCCATCCTAAAATCTAAGAAAGTAACTTTATTCAACGTGATTTTGTACAATTCGGAAAACAACATATCAAAACCAATCCCAAATAGACTTTCGTGTTCGAATTGTCGTATGGAACGCGAAATAAGGCCATTCTATCGTCCATTGTTTTGTCATAGCAGTGTAGTAAAGTATACTTCATCCCCTCTTACAGTAGTGAAGCCGTTATGAGACTGACTACCACTGAAATATCACACCCTAACGTTACTAGCTGTACCCACCCCTGTCTCTAAAGTGCGAAACTGCGCAGTACCACCAGATCATTTGCACAGTGAAATCTCATTCTCGCGCACTTGCAACTTTCCGAAACATTGGAAAAACATGAAAACAAGGAGAAGCTATTTGAATTAAATATGTATTTTTTTCGTATTTTGATGAAATTTTGTGCTTATTCTAATGATTCACAAAGTATGTAATTTATTTAGAGGTCTGCTAACACAGTCTTAAAATATCCATTCTCACTAACACAATATTTTTTCAGTGTAAAATTTTCTTGTAGGCAAAAGACTTTATGTAACTGTTGCCGTAACATTGGACATTTTTTGTGTACGTCCATTTGCGTTGCATCACCAACAAACTGAAAAGGATAAGCAAAATGTCGACTTTGCCCCCCCCCTGGAAAAATTTCTGCGGACGTCCATGGCAGGAGACCCGCTCGAAAAATTCGCAACATTCTCACCATCACCTATACACAACAGGAGACCCCACGTTTCCCCCTAACTCATCTGGGGAGGCGAATGGGGGAGAAATCAAAGAAACATCATTATTCTGAAAAATAAGAGAAACATCTATTACACTTCGAAGTGCATCATTACGAAACATTTATCGCTCGACATTTGCGCTATAACTACGTCTGCATTTGTGCTGATTTCTCAGAATAGGTTTTGTAAACTTGAACGCAAGTCTGTGCAGTACCTTCGGGCCACGCGACAGAAAGTCCAGCAGCAAAAATGGTTCACGGGGATGTGTACTAGGAGCGCTGGTCTTCGTATGAAATCAAGCGATACCTTTGCAATTTTTCTTGCAAATTCTTGCAAATTTTCTTGCAATTTTCTTGCAAACAGTTTCTTGCAAATAGAAACTCTTCTACGCGCATGATTGTAGTCGCTTGATCAAGTATGTTGATATTCAAGATATGCTGTGATGTCAGGCGAATAGTTACTCGCAATGACTAACTCTTCGGCTGCGCACAAAGACGTCGCTTCGTTAGATATTGTACGTATACTGTGTGTTGATGGCGGACAGTGAAGTTTATGATACCCATGGGGTGTAGTGGGGTGAGAACGCGTTCCCACATTTTTTGCACTAGATTACATTAAAACATGGCTGCGATGTCACAGATGTGCTAGCAACACGTAGATTCGCACTGCTAGTCAAACGTCCACAATAGTGAAACAGGAAGATCCATTGTGGAAATTCTTGTAGGCGAATGCTCACTTTATTCGAACTATTTGTTGCAGTCTTCCTTCTTATTTGGTGTGCGAATGGTGTTCCCACATCTCTTTTTTCAGCACTACACCCCTGATGATACTGCTGGTCGCATATACGTACCATGTGGATGGAATGCTAGAGTAATCTACCCAACGTTTATCTGAATCGTATTGATGAATGTCTGATGATTGAATCAGTGTAGCCTATATCTGTGCAATGTAGGCAGTGCAGTAAGAAATATGTGTCTTTCAATTCACGTTCACTTCACCACATGCTCACCCATTTTTGTTATCGCATTGAGAACAGAACCGTCACCAGAAGTCTTCAACAGGGGGCTTGACATTGTAATAATTGACAAAACTCCATTGGTTTATAGTGTTTCATGTTTCAATTTTGGGGGGGCTTGGTGCATTGTTTGGGGGCTTAGCCCACCAAAGACCCCCGTGGCGATGGGACTGATTGAGAATGACGATAAGAGTTCCTATCTGCGAACGCCGTTATTACGTTTCGATTAACAACCTGAGAATATATTGACGAACAAAACATAAATCTTAAGCCTATTCTTGTTTACGTATATAAGACGCTGTTGCATAAGATTCTGCCATCGCGTAGGTACGGCCCAGAAGCGGAAACAAAAGAAAATTCATCCACGGGTTTCATCCTGGATTTCTGTATGTGCCACGAAATCTACTGCGAATAGGTCCTGTTTAGCATGTACTTATGCCGATTCACGAACACTAAATTAAGCCAAATGCAGCCAATCGACCTGTACAAATGGCAGCAGTTGAAAGTGGCTGTAGCTTCATCTGCTGCTAAATAGCTAATAACGGCAAAATAGTAACCCCGTGGTGGAACCAAGATGTGAAAGTCGCGCTTCATGCAAAAAAGTAGCCTACATGGCCTAACTTTAGAAAAAATCCGAATCTTCTTTGCATTCGCGGTACTCTGAGGCGCGAATGTCTGCAGCCCTCACAATGAAAAAGTTCAAAACGCAATCTTGGGAGAACTTCTGGCATAAACTGGATTCCAATTACTGGAAAGCATACAGGTGTTCTTGCAAGCCAACAGGCTTCTTCCCGGCAAAAGATGACATATTGCTACATCCATCAAAGACCAAAATCGTGTCTTGCTCAGAAAAGAGGAGGCCATTTTTGACAGGTGGAGAGAGCATTTCAAAGATCTTTTAAACCCAGTCACTATCACACCATCGGACACACATAGGTACATTTCGGGTAGGAAATGCCACCACTGCAGTCGAAGTCCTAGCTGTCAAAAGACTGAAGGCTGGGAAGGTTGGTTCGCACTTGAACAATACAATCTCTGTTGTCGTTTCTCAGTCAAGAAGAAGATCACTAATGATTGACTTCTTAGTCTTATTTTTTACGATTCGTCAAACGTGCTTATGGCCACGTCAAACACATCTTTACAAACTTGGCTAGGATTTGACCTTATTTGCCTACGCCAAGATGGGGAACCTGCAGTAGGCGGGCCAAGTGCGGCTCGCGTGAACATTTAGTATGGCCCGCATCAAAATGTTCGTTACCTGCGTTAGCCTGAGCACAACGTCGTGTCAAAAAGAAACTCCATTTTGAACAGATACTTAAGTCAAGATAAGTCTCTCTTGTTCCTTATAGTTTTCTCTCCTTGTTTTTTAAAATGAAGTTAGAGTTTTAAGCATTAGAATTTTTACGGGTCAGCTATATTCCACAATTCATGCGACCAGTGATGGTAAAGAGGTTCCTCATCGCCGGCCTACGCACACAACCGTCGTCAGAAAGTCTTCAACAAGAGGGCTTTACGTTTGTGCAGAGGGGCTTGACATAGTAAAAACTGACAAAATTCAACTGATTTATAATGTTTCATATTTAAATTGGGGGGGGCTTGGAGCATTGTTTGGGGATGCTTAGTCCACCAAAACCCCACCTGTGTGAAGGGACTACCTACGCAATAGACGACATCAAATCGACCATAACCAATCTTGGTGTAGAGGTGCATTATTTTGCTTGGCGAGAGTATGGCCAGGAAAAAATGTATGACCAGGCTTTACCATATCCTGCCAAAGGCTGGCTTCTTTTGTGATTGTGCCTACTTCCTCAAGAAATTTTCTCCAGTATTGTTGGGTCTCCCATTTCAAATATTCTACTTCGTCATCCAAGGCATCGACTCGCTTTTTGGCATTCAACGTAGAGCATCTGCAAAGGGCAATAAATCGGTTATTGCATAGGGTGCTCAGCACTCTGGCAAATAACGACGCATGGAATTTCCGAATAACAGTTTTTGTCTCACTTTTGCTGCCAGGCGGTTTTCTAGCCAATAGTCGTAAAGTGCCAAGCGATTTTTGACGTGTTTTACACCATGTTTGTTTATTTATCAAACCATTTTGTGAAATAAACATCAACGAGTTGAAAAACAACAAGCACACAACATTTTTTATTCGTTGGACAGTTTGGTAAGCTGGAGTTGCTGCTGACCCCGTCTTTAATGCTGCACTAGTCGATCATCTCACCAACATGGCGTATACAACCCTGCCTACTTTCCTTGCAAGGTTTTAAAATGATTCTTGCATCAAACACCACCCGCAACCACTTAAAACCACAGAAAACGAATCTAGAGACACGGCACGTTACTCTACGTTTTACCAAGAGGAATGGCTTACCCCAGGCAGCCTGCGGCTGCGATGTTTTGAAGTACGTTGATTAACATAGCACTGCGCCCTAGCAGCCAAGAATGTTGATCAACGTACGTTGGCAGCGAAACTGAGTTTTGAAAACGACAAGTCTTGAGTAAAACAAAAAATAAATTTGAGGTCAGGACAAAGTTGCGTTCGACTTTCGTTTCTTGATTTGATAAAACATACACAGCACAATCCGTTCTTTGCGCTATAAGCCAATTTTTGAACATACAGACTTAATTTTTATTTCGCATTTCGATCAATTAGATACACTGTAATTTCTTTTCCGTAGAATTCTTCATCAGCATGTATTATTCGAAATGCGCCGTATGTGATACTAGGTTTAAAGTATCCGAAATGTTTAAAACTAAGAAAGTTAGTAGAAGATTGTAGACTGTAGCTGAGGGAAGCGGGGTCATCCATAAAAGACATCACACTCTTGAGAGAGGGACTTTGCTTTCTGTGACGTTTTGTTGCAAAGGGGTAAGGGTGAAAACATTGTGAAGTCATAGATTTTTTAGCCACAGTATGATGAAATGTTTGCCTTAAATTGCAAACACCTTTCGTATCTTATTTCAGGATTCTTTTGGACAACATAGTTTCTACCAGAATTTGTCACAAAATTGAGCCCTTTGCGTAGCCGTAGTAGTAATACTGTATAACACATCCATTTGCAGGAAGTTGTTAGAACTCTCCATGCAAACATAAAATTTAACCGTCACACTTCCAGAGATGAAGTACTTAATTGTTACTTTAGTGAAGAAGATAGCTTGGTGTTTTGCAGAAACATTGATGGGCTTCGAATTGCAATGGGTATACCCAGGGACACCGGAGCAGCGGTAGTGCAGGGGGGCAGTAAAAGAGTTGAGGGCAACTGTCACGGATAAAACACAGAACAACCGTTACCAATTATGCTTGTTTCTGTTCAGCAACAATATTGGCCTCAAAAATAATAACAGAAATTATATAAAACCATTCTAAATTTTATGGGTACGCGAGTACCTGCAATAAATTTGTTTCAAAAGCTGATGAAGGGTGCCTGTTTCGAAATCAATGAAATTATTCTAAAACGCCTGTCTATAGCCAACAGGCATGCACACTGCACACAAGTTAAGCTACTCTTTATCAGATATTGATTTTGACCACTTAAAAGTAATTTCTAATGAAGGTCACGAAAGAACTGTGAACTTTAGTTTCATTGGTGTAGCCTGTAATTACATTATTGTAACCTGTGGTAATCCCGCGGATGAATTGACAATATACCTCGTCTGAATTGACGTCCGTTGTAGGATTACAGCCACCCGGACAACTGCCACCCAGAAAAATTGCCACACGGACAACTGCAACCTGGGTGTGTTGAATTCTCTACGTTTATTGTCATTAAAGCCATTTGAACTTCGCAAGGTGCTGCTTTCATGTCAAAAATTTTGAAATCACAAATGTGCATAAAAAAGTTTCTTCGTCCTCTGACCACTATAAAGAATCTTCACTTCAATTTTAATAATCGTGGGTGCAGTAAGTCGTACCATTACATCTTCATAATTTTGGGCCGCTGGCCTGAGTTTGACACATGCGCCTACTACGGTATTCACAGAAGCTAAACTCTACATCTGGAGCTGTTAACAGTTCCAAGTATACTACAATTTTGTATGAAAGCTGATTAAAAAATAACAGCACGAGGTACAACCCCACATAATTTGAGCAGCAGAAGCTTTTTTGGAGAAATCGATACAGCATTTAGAAAGGCATATCAAAATATTTTACAAGATCCTCAGGCCTGTGAAGAAAACGTAGCGGCTTTGAGGTTGTAGTTTTGCCCCTCTTCGCGGTGACATTTAAATAAATGCAAGAAATTGTGCCCAGGCAATATCGAGACATTTTTTTCTGCTGCATAAGGTGCCAGCGCAAAGAAAGTCATTTTTCTAATTTTATAGCAAATGAACGTTCCGTCACCCTCTTAATGCACGATACACACTTGTTTTCAATGCTAAAGTCCCTTATCAAAAGTATTTTAACCTTCTGCAATTTTTTTCAGTGCTGCCGCTCTATGTGAGGAACACGTCTCACAAAATTGTGATATGACCTTGTGTTGCAGCGTGATACCAACGACACATGGAACATTTGTTATGCTTTTTCAATGTAAAATGAAAATTTAATCATGTGTGAGTGAGCAGCCAGGCATTTAGAAGTTAAAACTTACTGCTTATTAGCAGTGACGAACATATATGAGGGCATCCAAGAGGTTTAACGCGTAGTTATTGTCTGGTTACCTCTGTGGTTACCTCACCGAGATCCACGCATGAATATCATTGTGCATAGTGCGTAACAACAAAACGCAAACTTGCTTTGATCTTTACCATCTCGCTTGGGACCAAGGTTTCTAATACTTTTGTGGTATTAAAACGAATTTGTCAGTCAACCAACAAAAGTATAAACATCTGAAGTATCTGCTAGATTTTTTCAGGTTTCTGTTTGAACCGATTTCAAAATAGAAGTTTGCCGCTTGCATTCAAATATTCCTCTAACGAATTAGCTTGTTTTACTGGAGGTATGTAAGCCGACACAGACGCAGGAAGAAAATTTTCTGGGGATAGGCAAATAATAAGGCATGGTAAAAACATATATCCCACAGATTTTATGGAAAATATTGTTAAAAATGTGAAGAATTAATCATTGCAGGTCATATAATATATCCCTGAATTTCGTCTTGCAAATCTGTAGTTCTGGAGAGTTTTGCGCAACAACTACTTGAATCTGAGACTAGTAAGTAAGATTCATCATAAAATATGCTGAGTTCACGACAAAGGTGTTCTTCCAGGGGACGAGCGCCCAACTTTTCTCTCTTGGTCCCGGACGCCACTGCGTAGGCATATTGAAAACATCACTAAACTGTTTCTCACCGTGTGTCGTTCACCTTTATTTGAAGTTCAGCTTTGTCATTCATAACCGCTTTTGTCATTTTACATAATGTTGGCCACACGCGCTTTGCTTTCTCAGCCCGATCTCGGAGAAGTTCACTTTCTCGGCAAAGACGTAAGTATTTCTGTAGAATTGTAGAAACCCGACTAAATTGTACTGCGATAACCTCTAAATTTATATTTTGCATCAAGCTCATAAATCTCTCAAAGTATCATCACCGACTTATCTTTGATGTTGTCACGCCTACACTCATGTGTTTCAGGTACTCGCGCTCAAAATTTTCAAAAACCTTAAAACTTTGTGGGAAACTTCTTTCATGAATGTGCGAAAATATCTTCATGTGTGTTGTAATAGCGTATTATTATTCTATCCTACCAGCTTTGTAATTATGACAAGTGGTTAAGTGCAGGAAATAAAGCTTAGTAAAGTCTGTAATAGGTGCAACCAGCAACTTCTCTTTGAATTGGCTTGCCATTGACTTGCCAAATCCGAACGTTTCCAGCCCGCCTCTGCTCAGAATTTTTGCAAACGTTTTGAGAGTAGAATTGCTAGTTTTGTTCTTCAGCAGCTCAGCCCATGCAAAGTTTTAAAACTTTTCAACGACAATCAAAATGTACGTTTGACCGTTATTGAACATTTTCGGATTTGGCAAGTCAATCAAATCACCTTGACACTGATCATCAACCCCACTGGTGACAGTGGGACGAGGTTGGAAATTATGACGAACAAGGTGATGCAAAGGGTGCGGTGATGCACAGTCCGTTGGTGGCGAGTGCGTACACCTATCTCCAAACCTGTGACGATGCGTTCAGTTGTTTTTGAAAAGACGAGACAGGATCAGAGCGGTGGAGTTAAGTTGTCAACATGTGCTACTGCGAATATTTTGAAGATAGCCGTTGCACCGATACGCAATTAACGAATCAAAACTGTGAAAGACGCCTTCGATAGATTTTACAGTGAAATTATTCGTTTGTGTTTGATTGATTCTGCTTGGATATGTGAGTGAGAGTGGAGCATCGTTGAACGTTTTGCACATTTGGATTGGTTGGAACAAAACTTGATGGAAAACTTACCGGTCGCAACTAACGCATCTTTTTAACCGTCGTGCGTTTTGCTTGCCCAAATGGTTTTAGAAAAAACGAAAAAGAATCAAGTGTCACTTCGAGCGCATGATAAACGATATAAGTGGGTGTGTGTGCGACGGCAAAATGAGTTTGTGTTAAATTAATTCTGCTTGGACATGTAAGTGGGAGTGGAACATCGTTGAACGTTTTGCACATTTGGGTTGGTTGGAACAAAACTTGATGGAAAACTTTCCGGTCGTAACTAACGCATCTTTTTAACCGTCGTGCGTTTTGCTTACCCAAATGATTTAAGGAAAAACAAAAAAAAGAAACTAGTTACACGTTAAGCTCATAATAAAGGTCAGAAGTGGGTGTGAGCGAAGCCGAAGTGATGCAAAAGAGTTGACTGCTAAACCTTCAGCGTGGCTTTTTGCAGACACAGTTTTCAAAAGATTGGATAGTGGTGATGTTAAAATTGTGAACAGAGCATTGGAGAAAAAAACGTTGCACAGATAAATCTTTCCACAAAACTTAACATCGCGGGTGGTTGATGTCACCGACAACTAGCAAAACAGAGCTGAACGCTCACTGTGACCGTTGCAGAACGATGCATACGTGCCCAACTTTGAACAACCGAAATGTTTTACAAACGTCCACCCACAGCGCCTTGGTCACGACAAAATGCAGTATCTCGAAACAACTGCTGATGCTGCTTGTGAGATTTTGAAAGATAAATTCCAGTACGTTTCTGATCAACTCGAACTGAATAACAAACAACATCAGGCCTTGAAAGGACCATTCGTGTCTTACCTGCAAAAGCACGTCGTTGCCGGTTTCAACTCGTCTTGTTACGATATTCACTGGAGAAAGCACACCTGCTGAAATACTTGTTTTTGTTTGGTTTTGTTAAAACAGGATAAACGGTCAGAGGGGTATGGTACGCAGAAGAGTAGAATGAGTTATCAAGTTGTCATCTGTGGATATGTTTTGCTGTGATAGTAAGGTTTGCACGGTCACCAAATGATGTTCAAGTGAAGCGGACGTGAATATTTGCTTATCGGATTAAAACCCGGTTTGCATTTCCACCACGCGGTCAGTTACAGGTTGAAGCAATGGTGTGGCCAGTTTGGATCAAAGTATCGCTCATGAAGCATTTGAACTTTGAATGAAATGATTTGTACTTTCGTATAAAAGCAACGCCGGGAAACTTTCGTGGTTCGTTTATTTTGAACAATTGAAAACTTTCCAATAACCTTGCTTTTCCACCACGCCATCAGTTACAGGTTGGAGCAATGGTGTGGCGAGTTTGGATCAAAATATCGCTCATGTAGCATTTGAACTTTGAAATGTTTCAAACGTTCGTATAAAAGCAACGCCGGGAAACTTTCATGGTTCGTTTATTTTGAACAATTGAAAATTGTTACCTTTTAATGCCACGTGTCGGTTGTTGTTACTGACAACTGGCAAAACAGTAGTGAACGCTTGCTGCAACAGTTATGGGTGGTTTGTGTTTTCGTAAAATGATGCATAGTGCGTTGGCGATATGTTTCATAAGTTTTTTATAGATCCTAGACCTGTGACATTGCATACAGTTCCCTTTAACGACCGCGCGAGCCAATAAATTGGCTCGAGGTTGTTTGGTTATAACTCGCCAGGCGCTATAGCTAGAGAGTTGTTCAAACCCTCTACGGATGCGGAAAGTCTTCTTGGTTCTATTAAAAACAAATTGTTTGATTTGGGTGAGGGGTTCGGCTGGGAGAGGCTCGCAAAGTGGGTGTGTTTGTGTTTGTTTGACCAACTTTGATGGGCCCTGGACGCCAATCCAATGGGCCAAAAGTTTGACTCAAACTTTTGTTGGAAACTAGATGATCTCCCGCGTCGATACAGCCCTTGCTTGACCTTCTAGCATGTGTGGAACCGAAGTTATGGCCCAAAAAAAACATTTACCCCCAAAATCAGAAAATGCATGAGTCTCTTACTGGCGGCTAGTGTAGCTCGCGATAATCCGCGATAGCTCCCCGCTAGGAGATGCTAGCGAGCTATACGAGCCCTCAAAAGACTATATGAAGTCTTCTAGTTTGCACTGAAAAAAAAACGTTTTAGATTGGGTTCGGGGTTTTCGGTGGGTGGGGTTAGAAAAAGGGTAGTTTTGGCCTTTTTTTGGTTGTTTCATTATGACGTCATCACTTCCACAAAGGGCCAACATTTTGGCTCAAAGTTTGGTTGTATTCTAGGCTGGAATATGAAGCTTTTGAGGCCTAGATCGACTTCCTAGCGTTTCTGGTGCCCAAGTAGGGGCCAAAAGACCCCAAATCTTTGAGGACATGGCTGAGTAATTTCAGGGGATCTCGCTAATTAAAATCCGGAAGTTTGGCCATAACTTTTGAACCAGAAATGCTAGAAAGTCCATCAAACCCTCTAAAGACTCGTATTGAAGCCTAGAATCCACAAAAACTTCGAGTCACCAAATCTGATGGATGGTTCGACTCCCCGGAAGTGACGTCATTATCCCAATGTATAGAAATATGCATGAACAACCTCTGAATATGCAAACATTAACAAAAAACCCGTGATCTCAAGCTGAAAATTTTTTTTTTCAGTCTAAACTACTAGTCTTCACGAATCTTTAGAGGGTTTGAACAGCTCTCTAGCCTATTCTAACAGCGAGTTATGGCCATATCCAAAAGGGGTGTTATTCCACCCTGGTTACCTTTTTTAGGGGTAGGA
>Ga0210059_1012822_pt1 | contig 12606 bp, 10 predicted proteins | sample Ectturendosymbi2_FD_188042 | JGI IMG/M metagenome (GOLD analysis project Ga0210059, IMG submission 188042) | Ecteinascidia turbinata endosymbiont from Florida, USA - Sample 2 (SPAdes) (version 2) | ecosystem: Host-associated > Tunicates > Ascidians > Unclassified | place: Key West, Florida...
CAGAGCTTACCCAACGACAAACCAGAGCTTACCCAACGACAAACCAGAGCTTACCCAACGACAAACCAGAGCTTACCCAACGACAAACCAGAGCTTACCAAACGACAAACCAGAGCTTACCAAACGACAAACCAGAGCTTACCAAACGACAAACCAGAGCTCACCAAACTACAAACCAGAGCTTACCAAACTACAAACCAGAGCTTACCCAACTACAAACCAGAGCTTACCAAATTACAAACCAGAGCTTACCTAACTACAAACCAGAGCTTACCAAACTACAAACCAGATCTTACCAAACTACAAACCAGAGCTTACCAAACTACAAACCAGAGCTTACCAAATTACAAAACAGAGCTTACCAAACTACAAACCAGAGTTTACCAAACTACAAACCAGAGCTTACCTAACTACAAAACAGAGCTTACCAACTTACCCACCCAACTACAAACCAGAGCTTACCAAACTACCAACCAGAGCTCGCCAAACTACAAACCAGAGCTTACGCAACTACAAACCAAAGCTTACCAAACTACAAACCAGAGCTTACCATTTTGGTAAACACCTTTTCCGCCGGCAGGTGGAGAGCCATGTCGTCAACAACCTGCAAAGCATTCACTCCCGTCACACGTCACCAAACACATAGCGATGTGGGATTGGGGGAAGAACACTGAAAGGCTGCAACACACTCTGTTTATGCCAGTATTTCTATGTGTGGGTTCGATAGTATACCAGAAACAAAGCAGTGCGTCACGTGACTCGGCAAGTGAGCAGCAACATAAACAGCTGTACTTCTTTTAAAAACGCACTTGAACTAAATACAGTTCTGAAGATTGTTTTATCGTTTCGGACAAGAAGTGGTGTTTTTGTTGATTGTTTGAAAATGAATCATTGCGAGAGTTAGCATTATTTTCTTACTACCAACAAAAGACAACACACATTTCTCAACGAGGTCATGCGAATTTGGGAAGAACCATGAAACAAGCTGGCCCTCAGTCGTTTAGCATCGCAAGGCTCTGAATTGGTGCGACGGTCTTTGTTGTGACGAACAATCGATTATTATTTCGCACGACCCGCGAAATAATGTGACAAGTTTCAAAATTAACCGCTGGGTCAGACACCAGTGCAGTATCTGATAACGTCAACATGACAGATTAAATAAACTTACACTTTCAATCAATAATAATCAATTTCATTCCACAGTGGATAGACACCTTCGCATGTGCTCCATGACCAGTGACAAGGAAACAATGCAATCATATGAGCATGAAATTCTAAACTTCAAAATTTGCAGACGTTTAAATGTGCGTTGATGAACAGCCCCACCTGGAGAGATGCTGCGACAGGGGTCCGTGCGTCGGAGTCCCCAGTCACCCCCAGTTCGTCGTCATCGTCACTGTCGTCAAAGGGGGAGACGATGATTGGAGTTAAAGTATCTACGATCGTCGACACCATCTTATGCTTCAAGACCGCCTGCGAGTAAGTGACATGAATGTGGAAACAATCCATTGCCTGACAACCATTCTTGGATATCATATGCGTAGTGATCAACCATGCTCAAGCTGGAATCGTGGAGTTAGTTAATTCGGCCGAAAAATACAAGAACGAAAAAAGAGGACTGAAACTCGAAACAATAATCTAAATGCAGTTTCATCCAAGCTAACGCACGACAAACAAGTAAGTGCTGCAATAGTGAGACCAGTCTTTGGCAAATGAAGTAAATAGCTTATTTAGAAACGTAATAAAAATATTCTCAAATAAAGTCACTGAGTTGATAATGATGACAGTTTTTTCAATCCTATATTTCCAGTATTATTTCTTGATTTAGTTTCATATAATGGTTTTGACAGATTCCTTAAAACGTTTTTGCAAAAGCAGGAAAGTTTCAATGACTCTGTGTTGTTCCAACAAGTAATTTACACTGCTGCTAATATAAAATTATTTTGGCCTTTGTCGTTTATTCTGTGAAATACAGTGTCACGACCAAAAAGCATGAAAACCGTTGAAAGCAACTTACTTTTTTCTTCACTTTGACAATCGATTGCAGAAGAGACATCGCTCGGACACGCGTTTCATCTTCAAGGTCGGCGTTGCGCGCCACCTACCGGTGCAACATGGACATGAACGTCAACATATCGCTCCGGTATAAATTAGCGTCAAATCGCTACATTCATGAAGCTGTCCAGGTTTTTTAGTATTACTATTCTCATTAACCAGAGACGGGAACTTTATGCGATCTGGATAACTATGTGTCGTCATGGAAACTAGTCCGCGGCAACATCAGGGAATGCATCGAAGTCTTACCTCCAATGAGAACATGACCATATCTTTAACGTAAGGTGCAATAAACCCAACTTCAGTTTCGAGCAGGCTTTCGAACAACTCCATCAGCTGTGAAGCCTTGTGCTGAAGGAAACAACCAACGTCAGAGTTGACCTTTCATCTTCTCAAGTTTCACATTAAACCCCGCAATTGACTGGCTTATCTCCATGTGGCCAACACACGCAATTGAAGTTGAACAATGGATACATAACCTGTGATCTTTGACAAAAGTGTATGCGGCCGTGCACATGTAATTTAAAATATTATTTATGGTAGCCCTGCATTAATATAAACTCTTTATCAACTATATGAGGATACTTAGTAGAAAGGTGGCCAAACAGACGTGTGGAAGCAGAACAGAAGCAACGCAACAAAAATATCTTGAACTCACTGGCGGCTGTAATTCATAAAAATGTGCGTAATGCGGCCGGCAATAACGAAAAGGTTGTGCGCCACTGACTTAAACGAAGGTACTAAAAAAGAAACGTGCTCCTGAGAAAGCTTCTGAGAATTTTCGAGCCTTCTGAGGCCGGCACCGGAAAGTATACAGCAGCTGGAGCAAACCTCAGAAGCTGATAAACGCAAATGACCTGACAACGTCGTTGCTACCTCGATACAACACTTCGCATTCAAGAAATATAAGCTTCCTCCACATGGAGTTAAATAAAAATTTTTAAAAGTCGCTTAGTGCTTTTTGCTTTTGCCGCATGAACGCATTGACGGTAAGCATCAACATCGTACAACCACCATACCTCGTCTGCGGCCAGTAACTCCTTGATGACCTCAACCGACTTCGGCACAAGCGGTCGAACAAGACTCTGTGACGCAAATCATAACAAAACAAGTTTGAACTTCACTCCACACTTCTAAGAAAGCATTGTCTTGTAGTAACAGCTCCGGGAAATACCAAAGCGTTTACAAATCACTTCATGCAATTATGTGCAACGCATTGAAACACACTCCATACAATTACATGTGCAACACTAAGCTCCGTCAAGATGTCCGTCAATGGTTCAATCTCGTTTACGCCTGACCCTGTGTTACCAGACACGATCAAACAGTGCTTGCTTTTGCGGCGCACAGACACATGTCTGCTTGCTGCAAACTTTGCAAAATACGTTCTAATAAAAAATTTGCTGAGGTAATTACCTACTTCGTCTTATTCTCGTCATGCTGATATGGATGAAAGTTTGCCGTAAAATGTTTTAAACACGACACTCGAGTTTTTGAATGCAAGCTTGACATATTGCAGTGTTAACAATTCGAACCACAACAAAAACATCCCAAAGTTTACAGTGTTTTCATTACTCGTGTCATTAATCATTATTACTCAGCATCATTGCGCATTACTACTGTTGGTATTATTGCGAACCCAGGAGCACTGTACCCGGAATTCGTGGAAGAAACTAGTGATGTGATGCCCAGCGACGGATTAAAATGAACGAATCCACGATCCTTTTGGGAGTCTTCGATTCACGCGCTGGGAGTGGGGACGATGTCGGAGTATGGAAGGGTGTGATTGGTCGACATGGTGATGCTGACGTTAATGATATCGGAAGCCTCCTGCTGCAACTGTGTTGTAACAACACACTGTACATCATGAACACTTTCTTCCAACACAGAGATGTGCACAAGTACACCTGGTGCAGAGATTCGTTGAGCCAACTATCACTTATTGATTGCTGCATAGTTTCAGCTGACTTGTTCTGTTCAATGTTGGACGTCCGTGTCAGAACTGTCGACTGACCGCCACCTCCTGATCTGCAGCTTGCATATGGAAAATCCTTCGGGGCCTCCACAAATGTGCAGGTCTAGGAGGCTATATGGAATAAAGTGGGAGGCCGTGGTGGACAAAGATGTGAGAAGACATTTGCGGACAGTGAATCGTCCTTGTTCCGACAGATCCCATAATGCACAGAGGGCGCGGAGGTGGAGTGGCGACATCTTCTGCTGCTCGGGCACGCGGGCCGAACGACCCGGTGTGACGATAAAGGTACAAAGTAACCATTTGGTGGAACCAGGAGATGGGTAATGCTATTTAAACAAAGTGACCTACAAGGCGTCGCTTCAGAATAAAGTTGAACCTTCTTTGCATTCGCGGCACTCAAACCTCACGGTGAAAAAGTCCAAAATGCAACCTTGGGAGAATTTCGGACATAAAGTGGATCTGAATTGCGGGCCGCAAGCCAACAGAGTTCTGGCAAACCATCTGGCATATTCGCGGCAAAATATCTGATATTGGTAGACCCATCAAGATTTCAAAGATCGTTTGATCCCAGTCACTACCATATTATCAGACAAACAGGGGGTGCATTTGGGGGAGAAAAATACTATTATAGCAGCCGAAAATGTCCTAACCGTTAAAAAAATGAAGGGTGATGTTGAAATGCTCAAAACCTTGTACAATGGAGTTCTGCGACTAAGTGGCCTGGTGTTCTGGGATGGCATTGAAATATTGGCAAGCTAGGATGAATATCCCCACAGACCCGTAGCCAGGTTTTAGAGCTTGGGGGTACAAAATACATTATACATAAAGATTTTCGTTTTTATCATTTGTTTAAAACCAATTTTTCTGAGCACAACAAAATTTGGGAGGACACAAAAAAGTTTGGGGGACACTGCTTCCGAATACCCCTCGCGGTTACGAGAGCGTATCCTCATGCAAAAGGGAGACAAGAGTGAATGCACTAACTTCCGAGGCATCTCTCTCCTTAGCCTCTCTGGCACAGTAGATGCCAAATGCCTTGAAAAACGATGCCCCGAGATAATTGAACCAAAGATGAAGAACGCCCGATGAGGTTTTCGTCCCGGACGTAGCACTACAGTCCAAATTTTGAGAAATGCTGATAGTATGACAAAAATATCTACGCATAATTTGTCGAGAAAGCATACAACCGGGTTCCTCGTGAAAAGCTTTGGGAATGTTGCGGGAGTACGGTGTTGACGGCCGCCTGTTACTGGCCGGTATGTCATTGTATTCCTGCTCAGAAGTTTGTGTCCGTGTCGAGTAGTTAAACCACAGCCGTTCACCGTGGGTTTTGGACTTCACTAAAAAACTGTTGCTGTCACCACTCATTTTCACAATCTACATGAATTGGACAGTCACAACCGAATCAACGGGGATGTCACTGCTGGGAGCGGCAGGATCAACCGTTTACGTGTTGCAGATGATTTGATATTTCTTGCATCCACTGAACAGCGCCTTGAATATGCACTTGATCGGTCTCCTGCTGCGCGCTATCAAGCCGCTCAAGCCGAAAAGAAAGCCAGCCCCGGCAGCACTTGATATATTTCGAGCCGCCCTGGGTAAGTTGCCACCGCAGGACTCTTGTTAACATCTGGACGGTGGCAATTAGCAGAAGGGCAGAGAACCTGAATGAAAGCTCCTGCATTGATTGTTGTCATAGAAACCTTTTGCCCAAGTAGCGTTATGGCAAATCACTCACAACCTGTCAATCATCCTACCTTTCGATCGAAAGGTGACTTTACGAATAAACCACCGATTGTTATCGAACTCAATTGTTATTGTTGCGGTTAAATTATTTTTCAGCATTAACGAAGAACGCTACGTAATCCCGGCGTAGGGGTACTGCTGTAACACGCCCTCCCTGAAAATGCATGGCAGAGCGGTAGCCATGGCAACAAATGGTTTCAAAGTAAACAAATTACTCGTTCATAAACGGCATTCAAAATACCATGAGGCTACTCTCTCTTAAGCCTATTTTCGCTGGTAATATTTTTTTGTACAGTAGTTGTATGTTCAAGCTCAGTCATTTTTTTTTGGTCATATAAAGTCATATTTTCTGAAAAATAAAGTCACATTATGAAGTTCTTTAGGTCATGAAAAATGGCCCTAGTCATGAGTGGTCAGTGGCATCCATCTCATTAAAGTACCGTTTTTTAAATCTTCGGTATGACCCGAAAGGGAATCGAACCCAGCCTACCAGATTCGGTGGTGCTCAACACACTGTATCACCCTTCGCTGGAATGCATTTTAGCAAATAGCTGCGCGGAGGATCCACGCAGATAATTTTCGCCACTGAACGAATTTGCTGAAACAAATGTAGAGCAATGGAAACGATGGACAGGAAATTGTTTTTGAATATCCGTAAAACAATATCACTGACTCTGTGCCACAGACTTAGAAACGTTAGGAACATAATTAAAAATGGAATTACTGTATGATCGTCTCCGAGAAACGGAATAAGAGAGTTGAAAATCTGAACGGCGTAACTTGATGCGTCCAAACTATTCTCGTTCTTCTTGCTCAAAACTTCACCAACGAGCAGGAGCAATGCATTATAATCAGACGTCATACATTCCACTGAATGGTTGCAAACGATCGCTAGAAGCTGGACTCCAACCTGGAACCATGACAAGTGGCAACAAAGAAACAAAACTTTGCTTTCTAGTTTACACTGTTTGAAAAGCAATTTTAACTTCAAAAAACAACAATGTTCGTCGACGCCCTTGTCAGAACAAGTTAAGTTAAAATTTCCAAAACAAAGCTTATCAAAAGCACAAACTTTGAGCAGCGAAGTTTTTGCTTTGATAGAAAAATACTTGTGGTAAATACATTCACATTCAAAGAAGGACTGATGAAGACAAGAAAACAATAAGAGAGCCCGGCTTTAAAATCTCAGCAGTGATCACAGGTGAAGTGGAACTCAACACAGTCACATATACGAGTCGTATACGTTCACCAACAAACTATAGCTTGCGTTTCCTGGTTGCCCAACCTCGCACTGCTCGCCATTTCCAGAGCGAACACATTGTTCGACAAACTCCATCAACTCGCGCCATGAATAATTTGTAGCTAGTTCGAACTTGGATATGCTTCCAACAAGCTGCATTACCGACCGGCGGGCATTGCTATCATTTTCCAAAGTTAGTTGCTTAAGAATCTCCTGCCGGAATGAAATCTTCTCGTTGTACGACAGCAACTTCCACGTTTTTAATAGTTTTCTGCGAAAACAACATGATTAAGTTTCAGATAAAGACGAGCGTGTTTCCGAAATATAATAACTTGATTACTTACAAAACACTCAACATAACTTTTGAAAATAATTGCTGCAATTACAATCATACCCCATAATTAAAACTGTACACTGTACAACGGCAATGAAGTAGCCGTCAGCGAAAACATTACATTGAAACAAACGTGCAACAATAATTTTAACCTTTCCACTCTATGACATCGTGCGATTTCACGCGCAATTACTTTCAATGCTCCGCAAGTTCAAGCTAACTTTTGATCAAATAAAACAAATCCATGTTACAGCTACAACCACAGCGTGCAAAGCTAGCTCATTCACACGCTTAACGCACATCTGTTTAAGAACAATACTTCAAACGTTTGATGTGGTAACATTCTATCTCTAGGTATACTTTTTCAGACAGCAGTCTTATTAGGAACAGTATGAGAAAAACAGCAAGTTTTTTGTTGATGGTCATGTTTAAAAAATTTTTAACAAATCAATACAACTCGAATACTACATAACTGCAATTACCGAATCATGTTAACATTGACAAAAATGCGAGACAATACTAGCCATGTTTCTCACATGAAAGTGATCCTTAAAAACACTTACATAGTAAATTTCTGACTAAAGTTAAGGCAACAGAAATTCACAGGAGAAGTATGCAGCCAGACACAGGCAAATCGGTATGACAAGAATTTTCACCAGCTAATTGGTGTAAATGCAACTACAATTTGAAACAGGGGGCAAATTAAAAAATCAGCAGCAATTAAGACAAGATTACTGTTAGTTTCTTATATCAAAGCAGATGCCAGCTAAAGTTCACATTGATAAAAAGTAGAAAATTGGCTTTGTAAAATCCAGGTCGGGAGCAATATGCTGCAGCAAAAATATAAATTTAAAGAATTGTTAACAGCAACACACTAGATTGTGCTATCAATTAATTATTGCCCTTAAGTTTGTACGTGAAAGCACCACTCTATTATACCTAAGGGCTTCAGAAAAGCAGTGATTTAATTGTATTGAAACATTTGTATGAAATCGTTATCGGAAAGTTGAAGATAGTACCTTCGCAACACAACTGCTGCCAACTGACGAACATGAGGGGAAGGACTGGAAGACAGAAGAAATAACAAGGAAGGAGTAAATTGAGTTTCCTGGTTCAACTGTCGGAGCTTCGTTGTTGCCTTGATTGATTGGTTAAAAATGCAGAGTTTTAGCAAACAACAACTGAGTTGTCAATGGAAAACTTGAAGAATCAGCATTTACCATAACTAGTGTCCTACTTTTAGCAATTTTCAACTTCCAAACAATTTTATTATGACATTCATCTTCGATATTACGTACACCCCATTTTTACATATCACCATGGTTTGCTCCTGTGAAATTGAGTTAACATTTGGACTGGTAACAATATTAAAGTAGAGCTAGCAGTAAATGTCAAAAGTTGTAAACATGCTAAAATCTTGAAATACCAACTTACCTCCTCAATCACTGCATTATCAGGAACAATTAACTGTGCAAGGGCAGTGTCCAGGTGTTGAAGATATTCTTTATTCTTTTGCATATGCTCCATGGCAGTTCACTGAACAGAGAAACTCCAACACAAAATTAATGAACAATTAGTAAAAATACAAATCTTATCTGCCAGCCATTTCCATCTCTTGACATCAATAAAACATTTTCTGATGATTTGTTTTGCCGTAACCACAACGTTTTAAAACAACCTTGAACACTTAAGCTAATGTGCACGAACTTTCAGTTAAAGCAAAGATCAAATGCATTAAACTCATCTATCAATGGCAGGTGGATTTCTAAAGTGAAATGTTTATGAAAACAGATGTAAGTGGAGTTGACATAATTGGTTCAACATACTACATGGTGATTTCAAATATGATGTTATGTTTAGGGTGCTATAATAAAAAAAAGTTGTAGCCAATTTATTCAAAATTTAGTCAACAAAGAAACATGCCCAAAAACCTGTGTTTGAAACAACTTTTGAAATAAAAATTTGTGAAGTTTGAATAGACATGTTGCAACCTCTCAGTTGGCGTTGCGTTAAATGTGCGATTCACCACAAACGGGAGATTTACCTTATTAAATGGCGTTTAGTGCACCCATTAACTCATTTAGGTAATGGTCACTAACAGGGTTTTTAAGGTGTTTAATGGGTTTGAAACGCACCCATAAATTTCCTGTGCGGACCCATAAAATTGGTACTTCCACATTAAATCTGGACAACCACGAAAAGTTTTAGTTGAGTTGAATTGTTGCTTCAGTTAACGTCCAAAACTGATTTGCCTCACACCAAATAAGTGCAGTGCAGACAGTAACCTTGCCTATTCATCATAATCATCTCTGAAATCCCATGCAATGCAACAAGTAATAGCAATTACAAGATAAACAATCACATTACGCAGGTTTTTTTAAGGAAATGTTAGGTACCCAATATGGACCTGTACGGACCCGATTTCTCTGATTCGAAGAACCCGATTTTCTCTGATTCCAACGAGCAGCTGATAATTTTCTGATTCTAGGGACCCGATTTGGTCACAGTACCATTTTGTTGTGATCGGAAAGCTCAAGCATCATGTGCGCTAAGCTTTGCACTGTGGCAGCAAGCAACAATAGAGATCACAAGCCGCGATCACTCTCCGTGAACGCTAACCATTACATTCAATCATTCACATGTTAGTATCGGCAGAGCTTACACACCATCACTATTATTGCTTGTTCGCACCATATATATATGGTGCTGTTCTTCATGCACATCCTGTTCATGGTGAATCACACATTCAACGCAATGCCAACGGAGAGGTTGCAACAATGCTAACCTACTCATAACTTAACCCTAACCTAATGCTAAGCTAAGGTAACCCTAAACCAAAAGTCTAGAAAGTTAAAAACAAAACACTCGTCCCACGAATTGAAATGTGCAACCAATCACTATTACGAAAACGTAAGACACCTAGGTGAGAAGCGAACCGAAAACCATTGTCACAGTAGACTTGAAACACGTCTTTTACGCTACCAGGACACCGCTGCTTGCGTGACAATCTTTTGAATCTGACCGCTTTATTTGAACCGTGTCATGCAATGCGGTATGGTGGAATAAGTTTTAAATTAAGAAGATCTATGGGTGGTTTTGTAGCCACTTCCTAATTTGTTGTAGTTATTATAAATCATGTCATTACATGGCAGCAATTGCTACTTCAGTAGCATGGTTAGTATGGAAGCCATATTGCTGTGGACTCAGTATAAAATTACTATAGACAAGAGTACAACCTGCTGAAAATTAATTTTTTAAAAACTTTGGTGAGAGTTGGAAGTATGGATGTTGGCCTATAATCATTAGGGGATTTAAGAGAAGTCATTTTAGGAATGGGTGTAATTCGAGCAATTTACAAAAGATTGGGAAATTCAATATTGACAAAAATTTGTAAAAACTTTGTTGGGATGTCATAGGAGTTAGATGTTGTCTTGCATTTTAATGATGAAATTATTTGTCAGATTTAATCAGCACTCATTGGTGGCAATATAGGCCTACATAAATTGGGGAAAAAGACTCATTAAGAAAGTCATTAAATGTTGTAGGGGGAGGGTCAATTTTGGAGGATATATTTTTGCCAATGTTGGAGAAGTGGATATTTAGTTCTTCACAATGGTTCTAATTATTAAGGTCAGCATTGTAGATTTCCGCACCTACTTTGCTTTTTTTGGTTTTGGTAGAAATAATTCCATTAATAACTTTCCAAGTTTTTTTAACATTATTTCTACAGTTTCCAAATTTTTATCTGTGATGGTTTGTTTCAGAGATTTTTTGAGGTGGGTAATTTTATTTAAAATTTGCACTTGGCTGAAATTGATGGGTTGGGTTGTCAGTTGATAACGTTATTTTATACAAGGCATTCTTTTCAGAGATAGATGTTAGCAAACATTTGGTTAACCAAGGTTTGTGGAAGGAATGTGTGTTTAATGCATGGAAAAATTCTACACTAATACATTGCACCTATTTCATTTGTAAAAACAAGAATGGGGACATAAGTGATACTGGGAACTATAGACCTGTCTTGCTTGCAACTACCATCTCCAAGTTGTTTGAACATTACATGTTGTCCTGCATCTCACCATTGTTGTACACAACAAACAACCAGTTTAGCATCAAGCTAAAACATGGTACTGACATGTGTATTTTTTACTTAAGCAGACTGTGTCTTATTATGCAACCAAGGATATCCCAGTTTTTTTTCAGAATGCTTAAATGCGTCTAAAGCAGTGGTTCTTAACTGGGGGACCTTCCCTTCCCCCCAGGGGGACGTCAATAAATTCATGAATTTCCAAGGGGTCGCGAGACCTTACGCATCCTACAACATGGAAAGTTTGATCAATAAATTCACCAATAATAACATTTGTTTTTACAGCTTATTTAAAGCCAGGGGGACTTGAAATAGAACATTTACTTGAGGGAGGCATGGTAGAAAAAAAGGTTAAGAACCAGTGGTCTAAAGCATTAGACAGAACTAAATACCTGTCGTTCGCTAAGCTAATTAAACACAATGTACCTACCTATGGACATAGTAAGACAGCTGTTGAGTTGGTACAGGCATTAGACTATGCAAGTAAAATGGACACTAATTTTTCATCCCCCTTTACTGTAACCAAATGGAGTAAGGCAAAGGTGCTGGGTGTTGAGCCCATAATTATTTGCTGTTTACCTTGATGAACTCTTGAACTCTTAGAACAGCTGGGTTCAACCAGGGCGGGATGCACTATGGGAAATATCGTTGTGAATCATCTAATGTCTGCTAATAATGTGTGTTCAGCCCACATTTGCCAGTATTAGTGGACTCCCAGCAAATGTGGGCTGAACACACATATATTTATAGCCAGCATCTTCTGGATATTTATGGTGACTATGCTAATGCTGCTGAACACGAAATCACCTGCAATTGCAGCATAACAATTGGTGTTCTTTTTTCCTCAAAAAAGATAAACCTGCTCCATCAAACGTTTTTCTGAATGACATACATGTACAATCTTTTGACCAAGTAAAATACCTTGGTGTGTTGCTACATGCCTCACTGAAAGATGAGGATAATATTCAAAGACAAGTGAAATCGCTTACTCAGGGTTCCCACACAATTTTCAAAACCAAATTCCATGACATTCCATGACTTTTTCCATGACTTTTCCATGACCTTTGTTGCACTTTTTCCATGCATGTTGAAGTGATACTTACACTTGCAAACTGGTAACAGTCTTATTAAAAATAGCTGATGTTGCGCTAATGGGATCCAACTCTGCC